>Ga0315310_10000497_pt1 | contig 25104 bp, 21 predicted proteins | sample TDP5_MG_FD_203630 | JGI IMG/M metagenome (GOLD analysis project Ga0315310, IMG submission 203630) | Freshwater sediment microbial communities from Lake Towuti, South Sulawesi, Indonesia - TDP5 | ecosystem: Environmental > Aquatic > Freshwater > Lake > Sediment | place: Indonesia: South Sulawesi...
CTCACCTGAATCTTGCCGATGAGGGTGTCCCTACCGCCGATGTTCACTATAACAAACGCAGCCTGAGCTACGGTGCTGTTTGTCCATATGTGAGCCTTGGTTATTCGCAGGTTTTCCTCTTGCACTCGAGTTGAAGTCATGTTTATGGCATAGTAAGTGACGACCGTTGCCAATAGAACCGCGACCACTAGAATAATCAGAGTAGTAACAACTGTGCTCAGTGCCTTCCTGCTTTTTAACAGTTTCATAGCTTTTTTTCGCCTCGCATATTGCCTTTATCAAAATATGTAATGGCATGGCGAAATAAGAAGAATCATCAGTAGCGGTCTACTACGCATTCTAGAAATTTTAATCTGAAATTCTAATGGTTAAACTAGACTCTGAGATTTCAAGTTATAACCTAACTGCCTAGTGTCTCAGCGCTCCATAATTCTGTAAAGAGCACACTTAATGCCCTGACGAAAGCCTCATAATTTGTCCACAGCGCAGAAACTCTTATGTCCTCCTCTTCCACACCACTAGAGTTTCCATTTGTTTTGATGGAAAAAAGCAGCTGTTCCTTGTCCGATATCAGAAAACTTGAGAGGTCTTCCCTGCCTAAGGATGCGTACTTCACATCGTTCAGCTTCAGTTTCTCAGCGAAAAAACAACTCTTGGGCGAGTTATTTGTTAAGAGTCGAACACCTATGTTCCTCTTGGACGCCTTCTCCAGCTTGTCTATAAAACCGGAGTGATATAACCGAGCTAAATCAGAATCCGCGACAAAAACATAAATTTCCTTTCTGGTCTTTTCCAAAATCTCCTCCGCCTTAAGATCGATTTGTTCCTCCCCTTCTAATACTTGGAACACCTCTTTAACTTCAGCTACCATTTCGGGTTTGGGCAGAGAAAACCAAACGTTAACCAACTCGTTTTTCCTTCTCTCCAGAAGCTCTAACTTTAGTTTCTTCGAACTTATCAAAATGTCAATAGATTTGTCGAATGGGGTGGCAACAAATTTCAGGGGTTTCTCAAAGACAGAAGACACAAGGCCCATCTTTACTAAGTCTCGCAGAATCCTATATGTTTCGGTTCTGTGCAGGGAAATGGCTTCAGACACCTCGCTTGCCTTTCGCACTCCAGACCTAGCGAGATACAAGTAAACTCTGATCTGATTCTTGGACAACCCGAGTTTTTTCAACGTGTTGTCGATAATTTCAAGCGACTTAAAGGGTCCTTTATCCTTTCTGACCAATTTCCACAACCTAGATTTGTCATCGTACAGCTCAACTACGTCGTCAAGCTTTGCCGTTGCAGTTTCCATAGCTGCTTACCGTTCCCTCAAAGTTTTCAAGTTTAAATCAGACTCTGAATTCTGTGCAGAATCAGTCTTCACGCACTCTATATTTTATACTTCTGAACCGAGAAACTATATTTTAGATACAGTTTTATGGTTGTTTGACCTCAACTAGATGCCCTTTTTCCTGTGTGTAGCAAGAGTTCTTGCACACATTTTCTTATTCGTTGTGTTAGTTTTGGCAAGTGTCGAAGCTCTGGTCAAAGTCATTTCTGAGGTTAAACCATTGGAAAAAGTTGAAGTTGAAGAAAAGGGTAAAGAGAATGTGGGTTTAGTCGAGGGTGAACCCTCAGACGTTTCGTCTCAGCCTCGGAATGAAGAGATGGTGACGGCTGGTTCAGTGGATACTGAGAGAACCTTAGGTGAGATGGAGCAGAAGTTTGAGGAGTTACTCAGGGTCATCAGGGAAGAGACCCTGCAGTTGAGCGAGTTTCTTATTGAGGAGAAGAGGCTTATTCACGAGTTGTATGTTCTTCTTAAGTTGGCACTCAGGCAGTTGAACGCGTCTTTTCGCGTATCGGCGAAGATGATTTCGCTTTCAGAGAGGATCAAACATGTTGTTCTTAACGAGGAGGGGCATCTAATCCTGGTAAACGACAAGGGTGAGGTGAGTTCCAAAGCCCTGGAGGATTTTCCACCCGAGGTCATTTTGAATGTGCTCTGGGTGATTTTGCCAGAACTGAGTGAAATGATTGTGTCGTACAGAAAGCGTATCAGCTTCCGAGTTAACATCTTCGAAAAGATAGGTCGAGAGTTTAGGAATCTGCACAAGATTTTCTCCAAACGTGAAGAAGGTCAAGCGACGGAGAGTCCTGAGGGGGCTTCTGAGGAGGAAGCGCAGAAGGACGGGGTGCGGCAGAGTCTATTATCTAAAAAGTAGAAGTGCCTGAAAAAATCACGGGGGCTTTGACTCATGCTTGAATATTCGACGACGGAGATACGCAGTTTTTATTCCCTGCAAGACCTACGCGAGAACGTTGAAGAGAAGATTGTTCAATTTAAGGCCCTCGGGGAGGAGTACAGCCAATGGCTCGGTTCTTTGCTCAGAGACTTGGAGTCGGCGCACAGCAACGAAGAATGGTTCAAAAGCGTGTCTGCACTGGAGAGATACGCAAAAAAAGGAGGGAGCCGAAAGGAAGGAGAAAAGAAGAAGGCGTTGGCTGAGTGGGTCGTGGTTAAGGGTGTCATGTTGAACGCGAGTGACCAAGGAGAGGTTGAAATGCTCTTCGACGCCATTGAGGAGATTAACAGAAAGATTGAGCAGCTCACCAAGGTTAAAGAGGCAGTCGAAGATTTAGAGAGGTTGGCTCTTGGAAAGGAAATAATATACGTCGCCTACGTTCACGACGGAGTACCCGAAAAAATTGTCTTGCGTCACAAAAAAGGCGGGGAAATATCGGAAAAATTCACGTATATCGCTGACTTTTCAATGATTAAAGAACCCTAAACCTGAAGAGAGATTCTGTTACCACGTTTGCACGCCTTTCTGCTAAGCACTTAAAAAGATCAAGATTGAACGGTGAAAGCCATCCAAGCCTTGGAAAAAAGCTGATTCTAAAACCTCTATGGGCGTGCAAGATATCGTAACGTCATTATTTTTGACTCTCTGAACCCGATGTTACTTGTTGAGCCGCACGAACTTCCTCATTCTCGGATTTTGTGGCAGCTGAACCCGTTTCAACTCGGCGTTCACCAGAAAATAACAGGTCGGGCGGAGGATAAATGCTTCCCATCAAGGTAGCCAGCAAATAAATAGCCATAAATGAGTGCTGATAAACTCGATTAAAAACAAAGGGCACACCAGTCTTAGGATCAACCTCCAACATCTTACCCAAGGCTTCATCCTTACCCGTCAAGGTGGCGTAACCTTCCAACTCAAACTTCACAACGCTTGGCTTGGTCCCAACAGACAGAACGAAAAAAACAACAATCTTGCCACTTCTGCGCTCCTTCTCCTCCAACCGAGCACTCACATCGAACTTTACGGGTCCACCAACTGAACCACCTGCTCCGCTTCCAACCCCGCCTTCCAGTCTCACCGCTCGCAAACCCGAAATCTCCACTCTCACTGAAACGTCCAGCAGATCTAAACCAGACTCAATAACCGCCCTAACCCCCTAAACAAAAAAGAAAACAGCTCTTCAACAACACCTCCAAAAAACCACAAACTCCAAAAAACTAAAACCTCTTGTGCGTAACAACAAACTACACACAAAACAACACTATCACGATTTCGCTTTATACTTAATAAACCATGGCGTTCAGAGGAGTCTATCTTGTCTTCTTCTGTGACTGAGGTGAAGGAAAAAGAGTCTGAAGGGGGTAAGGAGACTAAAAAGTCTAGCTCGGTTGGTTTCGGTTCACAAGGCTCCAAGCGGCGAGAAGAGACTGTTGTTCTAAGTCAGACGAAGATCAAAACTGAGGTCAACGACGCTAGGGTGCGCATCTCTGTTAGCAAGGCAGTCGAAAAGCCTCAGTTGTATTCCAAGTATAACATTGGTAAATATGACCTGCATCGTGGTTACGTTTTTCCCGAATCGGTTCACAGCTTGATTCCCGCAGACACTCCAGATTTTGTGGACCGAGGTGAAAAATACATAGAACGTATCACACGTGCCCTGTATTATTTCAAACAGTGTGCTCTCATTGGTCCGAGTGGAACAGGGAAAACACACGTGGTCTATATTGTGGCAGAGATATGCGGACTGCCCATATGGGAGATTAACTGTGGCCTTCAAACTTCTACCTACGACATGTTCGGAAGATACATCGGACTTGGAAAAGAAAACTGGATCGATGGACAGATAATCTGCTGGTGCAGAACAGGCGGATTGTTGTATCTCGACGAAGCCAACATGATGAAACAAGACATTGCGACACGTCTGAACCCCCTCCTAGACACCCGTGGACACATGGTGTTAACAGAGAAAGACAACGAAATTGTTGATAGGCATCCCTATGGATATCTAATTATATCAATGAACCCATTCTCGAGTGAGTTTGCAGGCACAAAACCATTGAACGCAGCGTTTAGACGCCGAATGTCAGTGTGGATCAACTTTGACTACCTCAGTGTCGGCGACAAAATATGCCCAGATGAAGTTAAACTCGTTCAAAAACGAAGCGGCTTAGACGAAGACACGGCTTCCAAGATAGTTAAGATTGGAGCTGAACTCAGGCGACAGTACAAAAACGGCGACTTGCCTTACGGTCCATCGCCTGGCGACTTAATGAACTGGGCTACATTGATCGCTGACGGCAGCACACCTCAAAAAACAGCTGAAGAGACTATTATTGGAATGACGAGTGATGATGTCGAAATTCAACAGATAGTCCGAGACGTCGTGCACTCGGTCTTCGGCACCAAAGAAAGTTGACGGCGGGTTAATATGTGGACCTCTACGAATACACTCTGCTGAGTTCCTTTGATGTAAATAAACGAAAACACGACGAAGTGAAGGTTTTCCTTCGAGACAATGTTCTTTATCCAGTTTTTGAAAGAGATGAACACGGTTGTATTCTGTGCTTTGCAAAGCCAAAAAGGATGCAAAATGACAAAATCCGCTACTTGGGGTGGCTCTTTGATTCCAACAACGAAGTGCACAGAACTATATTATGGCATCTTTTCAAGGCTTCAATCTATCATCTAAACTCTCACGTTGTGACATCTGATTTTGAAGCGTACGCCAACTGGTCCAGAGATAAAGACTTAGATTTGGCGACCTTTGCGGTGAGTATTGTAGAGGACGCTGTTGTAAGAGCACATTTGAAGAGTTTCTTTCCATCGCGTATATTAGACAACGCGTTTGCAAACGCTGTCTCGTATCTTGCCATGAAGCCGTTTCATATGATATGGAACGATACACTTCGCGTTATGGCTGCGATGTTGTCCAACTTTTCAACAGGACTGAGCAAGGGCAAGTTAGATGAAAAAACTGAAAATGAAGTAAAGGACTCAGTTTCAGCTCTAAAGATAATTGAAGACACCGTACATAAGGAACTTCAAGACAAGGCGAAGATGCAGAATGAAGAAAATTCACAGAATTTCAAAGACTTGGTCTTCGACGAACGGGTTAAAACTGCTGGTTTTATTTACGAAATCTTAGAGAACCATGGAGAAACTTCGGAAGTGCCCTCTCTCCCATACACAGAAAGCCATAGCAGAAACTTGATTTTTCATAGAAACTCCATTCCAGCAGAGGGCGAGATCGAATCTGTATTGAAAAAGACTCTTGAGGTATTCGATTTTCAAGCCATGCAGCAAGAAGATATTCATAACGAGTTGATGGGCAAGTCAATTCAGGCTGAGGTTTCTCAAGTTTTCTCCTCGTGGGAAGCCAAAGAAGCCTTGCAGATGAAAATTTTGGAAGAGTACAGAGTTCTGGGAAAAGGCACGCATTTCAATTCATTTGGGTTTCCAGAGGAGGATTACACTGAGTATGTGCGACGCCAAAATGTTCTCGGAAGCACGGTGAGACGAATCCTGGAGAAACTGCGTCTCTTCAGAAACGTAGGAGGCGAAGACTTCAGACAAGAGGTAGGAGCCCTTGACCTGCAAGAAGCCGTACAAGTGATAGCGAGTAAAAGCCCAAGAACCGACGTGTTTGTGCGAGATGAATTGCAGACCCAAGACGAAATGTGGACCATACTAATCGATGCAAGTCACAGCCTAAGCTTCTTCACAGGCGAGGTTCAAGGCATCGCTTTGTGCATGGCAGAAGTAGCAAGAAAATTGATGGTAAACCAAAACTCATGGAGCATGTTTGCCTTCAACAGTGGATTCTACATAATCAAAGACTTCTCAGAACCATACTCCAACCACACACGCGCGAGGATAGGCGGCCTAAAACACAGTGGAATGACCTACCTGCCCGATGGACTGTTACTGACAGCCGAAGCCTTAAAACAGAGAACAGCAGAATTAAAAATCCTAGTCGCAGTTTCAGATTTTTTTCCCTCAGGCTACGGCGAGGTCGAGAAGACGTTGGCTGAGAGCGCCAAAAAAATCGTAAAATCAGGCATCGGCGTCATCGGCATTGGAATCAACAGCAGCGCAGTAAAGAAGTATTTTAGAACACACTGCATAGTGGAGAATCCTTACGACTTGATGAAAAAATTCGTTAGGGCATTCTATGAGTTCAGCTCAACTGTTTAAAAAAAGATGGCTCTATGAAAAACATAAAAGAGCCACTAGACGAGCCTTCACCGTCTCTGTCTCTCACAGCACTACACGGCATAAAATACCCAGGAAATCACGCATAAGTATGTTGTAAATCACCAGGAAATCACCTCAAAACCAAGCCAAAAGCAACCCAAAACAACGCCTAAAACCAAAAACAAAACCCAAAAAACAAACAAACACAGCCCACTCCCACACAAAAAAAACCTCAACAAACAGACTAACAGACGAGCCTACAAAACCTAGCGCATACATAGAATTTAAAAATCGATCAATTGATTACTAAGCCCTATTGGTGAAATGGTGAAATAATGATGGAAATGAACGACATAAGGAAATACGCAGCAGAACTAACTGGAACCTTCGCACTAGTTCTCATAGGATGCGGAAGCGCCGTAATCGCTGGACGACAAAGTGAGGTAATCATTGGACAGCAAATAGGGTTCCTCGGCATATCATTTGCATTCGGCTTGACGGTGCTGGCAATGGTCTATACAATCGGAAACATCTCAGGTTGTCACATCAATCCAGCAATAACCATCGCCATGCTTGTTGCAGGTAAGATTAAGTTGAGAGATGCAGTGATTTATATTATCGTTCAATGCGTTGGTGCAATAATCGCAGCTGGAATATTACTGGCAATCGCAACGGGCCAAGCTGGTTACTCTCTTGCAACGTACGGTTTAGGTCAGAACGGTTATGCGGCTCAATCCCCTGAAAAATATTCCCTCGCAGCATGCTTTATCGCAGAGGTTGTGCTGACCGCATTGTTCCTCTTCGTGATATTTGGCTCCACCAGCAAGAATGCACCTGCAGGATTTGCAGGCATGTCGATTGGGCTCTCACTAGTGCTCATCCACTTAGTGGGAATCCCAATAACAGGAACATCGGTCAATCCGGCGAGGAGTTTAGGTCCAGCCATCTTCGTTGGTGGCGAGGCACTTTCCCAACTCTGGCTCTTCTGGGTCGCTCCTATCATAGGCGGTGTCGTAGCAGCCCTTGCTTGGAAATACATATTCGAGCAAAAATAATGCGTTTCCTAGGCACTTTGACGCATCGGCTGAAGAGCTCGTTGGCAATTGAACTAACGCTCTCCAACGACAAGATGAGCGTCTAAAAGGTCTCTGCAGTAGGCAGTGCCATCGCACAATTTAGTGTTGAATTCTGAAAGCCCTTCTCGGCAAGATGCAAAGGCTAACCCGTGTTTTAACACAATAGGTCGTAGTGTCTCAATTATTCTTCGTCTCTTCTCCAGGGGTAGATATTTGTATCCAACTGCCCATGTGCCGTCAATGTATTCTTTCGCTAGTCTTTCACAGATCTTAGGGTATGTCTGTTTCAGTGTTGAGAAAAACCCCCTCACGTGTTTCATTGTAGCCACCGTGACTTGTTTCACGCCCATGCCCGCCAGTATTGACACCAGACTTTCAAAGTCTTTTTCACCGTCGTTTACTGTCGGCAAGATGGGGTCTATCCTCGCCACCGCAGTGATGTCTTCTTCAACAATTTTCTGCAGAGCTGAAAATCTCTTTTCTGGAGACGGGGCAAAGGGTTCGATGAGTTTGGCAACTTCTTCATGAGGTGTTGTAATGGTCATCGCCACCACAGTTGGGGTTCGCTTGAAAACATCAATGTCTCTCGTAACCATGTCCGACTTGGTAACTATAAGCAAGGGAAAGCCGTGTTTAGCCAAGACTTCGGCACACTTTCGAGTAATCTTGTATTCCGCTTCAAGCGGTTGATAAGGGTCAGTGCAGTCGCTCATCATAACTGGAAGCTTATGCTTCGTGTTCTTCGCCATACCCTCGATCTGGTCGAGTAATTTGAGACGAGGCATTGTTCGACCCACAAAACTCGGAAACTTGACCGCATAGCAGTAAATACACTGGTGAGCGCACCTTCCCAGGTAAGTGTTCAAATTGTATTTAGGAAGGCACGTGCAAAACCCTGCCTTAGGGGAATTAAACAATGGCAGTCGCATTTTTAGGACTCGCACGCACACTGATTCTTATTGATTAATTATTTGGAAGCCTATCCTAAATGCGTTGATGTTCTTTTCATGCGCTTCCCCAGAAACACTATCAAAAATTGCTTTTTTAACAGCGCCTTTGCTAACCAGACCAGTGATTCTTGTTAAAGCCCCGAGCATAACAACGTTAGCGTAGATTTTGGATTTGAGTTCTGCCTCCGCAGTTTTGGTTGCTGGAACCTTGAAAACTTTTGCTTGGATGTCAGGCGGCACATTGACCATGTCTTCTTCCACAACGAGGATTCCGTTTTCTTTCAAGTCTTTCTTGTGCTTTTCAAGAGCTGTTTGACTCATAGTCACCAGAACATCGCATCTCCTTACAATTGGAAAACCAATTTTTTCATCTGAAATTATGACCTCGCTCTTGGCGGCGCTTCCTCTGGCTTCGGCTCCGTAACTCTGAGTCTGAACCACTTGTTTCCCGTCGTAAACAGCGGCTCTTCCCAATATTTGACCCGCTAACACCACGCCTTGTCCGCCAAGTCCAGCGATTCTTATCTCGGTTCGTTTAGGCATTCTTTTCAGCCTCCCTTACAATTTTATAGAGGTTTTCAGTTAACGTTGGAATCTCTCGACTCACGTATTCACCCACAACGATTTTATTGAGTAGCTCCTTCTCCTTCATTTTGGTCGCTTGCTCAAGAGGCACAGAATTCTCTCTGAACCATCGAAGCATTTCGGCAACATCTTTGAACCCCACTCTTCTCCCGAACGCTGTGGGACATGGACTCGCCGCCTCAACAAAGGCGAAGCCCTTGGTTGTTACCGCCTTCTTAATTGCCTCTTTCAATTGCTCTCCGTGAGCAGTTGTCCAGCGGGCTGCATAACTGGCTCCAGCCGCAACCACCAAGCGAGTCACATCCAAGGGATACTCAAAACTTCCATAAGGCGTGGTTGTGGTCTTTGTTCCCAACGGGGTTGTGGGTGCAACTTGGCCGCCTGTCATGCCGTATATCATGTTGTTCACCATGACCACGGTTATGTCTAAGTTTCTCCGAGCCGCGTGAATCATGTGGCTGAGTCCGATTCCAGCTATGTCTCCGTCTCCTCCAAACACAACGACGTTTAAGTCGGGACGCAAGAGTTTCACACCAGTCGCAACCGTTATGCTACGACCATGAGTTGTGTGGAGAGAATCCGCCTCAAAGTAGGGGGACGGAATCCACGCCGAACAACCGATTCCACTGCAGAAGACAAACTTGCTCAAGTCTTTGTGTCCTAATTCTTGAACTGCTCTCAGAAAACTGCTCAGAACCGTCACGCAGCCGCAGCCCACGCAGAAAGGAAGGGTCAAGTCGGGACGTAAGTATTTTCGAATGTTGAAAGCTTCAGTCAATTATTTCACACTCCTCACAATTTCAACCGTCAACTCTTCAGGCGTTATCATCTCTCCACCACCAACCTTGTTAACGGACACAACGGGTGCTGCACCGTGAACCGCTCTCTCCACCTCGTAGAACATTTCTCTCAGGTTCATCTCAGGCACAATAATTGCCCTGCAGTTTTGAGCCATGTCACGAACGGCTTTCTCGGGAAAAGGCCAAACGGTCTTCAACCGAATAAATCCCACACTTATCCCCTTTTCCTTCGCCGACTCAACAGATTCATACACTGCCCTAGAAGTGCACCCAAATGAGACCACGCCGACATCACAGTCTTCAACACTATGAGCTTCGTATTCCACGATTTTGTCTACGTTGTTTCTGATTTTTCCAACAAGAGTCTCAACTAGTCGCCTATGCACAACTGGGTCGGCTGTGAAGCGGCTGCCTGTCGCGTCGTGCGTTGAACCTGTGACTGCCACATTGAATCCTTCGCCCACAGATGGCATAGGTGCGATTTCATCCATCATGAAAAACATCTTGTCAGACGCTTTCGGCTTTTTCCGATTAACAACTTTTATCTCATCTGAGGGCGGAATTTGAATCTGCTCTCTCATGTGTGCTATTATCTCGTCCGCCAAAACTATGACTGGCATCCGATAGGTCTCAGACAAATTGAAAGCTCGGATTGTCAAGTCAAACATTTCCTGCACCGAGTTAGGCGACAAGGCTATTGAAGCGTAGTCTCCGTGAGCTCCCCAACGCGCCTGCATAACGTCACCCTGACCACACTTGGTAGCCTGCCCAGTGCTTGGGCCCGCACGCTGAACATCCACAACAACACATGGAGTTTCAGTCATGAAAGCGTAGCCCATCAACTCCTGCATGAGGCTAAAGCCAGGTCCCGAAGTGGCAGTCATTGCCTTGGCTCCAGTCCAACTGGCACCTATAACCGCGCCCAGAGAAGCCATTTCATCTTCCATCTGAACAGCTATGCCACTGGTCTGTGGAAGTCTAAGCGCCAAATGTTCAGCTATTTCGCTGGCCGGCGTGATGGGATAACCAGCAAAGAATTTGCATCCAGCCTTTATGGCGCCTTCGGCACAGGCTTCGTTTCCCTGCCAAAAGTATGTTTTAGGAGTCGCCTCATTAGTCATTTTTCTTCCCTCGCAATAAATACGTGAAAGGTCTTCACTTTTATTTACACAAACCTTTATAGATATAACGTAGCGTTGCGGCCGTAGTCTAGCTTGGCTAGGACATCGGCTTCCCAAGCCGGCGACCCGGGTCCAAATCCCGGCGGCCGCACCAAACTTTCTTTCAATACTTTCTGATATTCTTGTTTTGGAAAACAAAACATTGTCTTTCACTGCAAGAATAGAAGGCTAGACGCCTCTTACCTGTCTCTCTGTCTCACCTAGTATCACGTATTATCACTTTCTAATAGGGGGGCTAGGTCACAAAAGCGCACACACCAACCAAGACTAGGCAATCTGTTTTGTTCCCAAACCCTATTTTACATTCAGCGCCCTTCTGTTGGTCATCATGACCCCCCCTAGGTAGAGCGCACACACAAACACAAAAATTGTTTTCTCTAACAAAAATAGGTTAGATAAAGCATTCTTTGAGGTAGTCTTCTAAGGTTTCGGCTGGAACCACTTCAATGCTGTAGTCTCTTGGGTCAATTGAGTGCTTGTAGTTTTTGGCTGGGATCACCACTTTTTTGAAGCCCCAAGCCTCAGCTGCCCTTATTTTTTCGTGTAAGCCGCCGACAGCAGTCACTTGTATGACGCCGTCTACGCCCACGTTGATATCTCCTGTCACGACCACGTCTTGTCTGATGGGCTTGCTCTCCAAAAGTGAACAAAGCAGAATGGCCATTGTGACGCCTGCGCTCGGCCCGTCCACTCCATAGGCTTGGGCGAAGTCTATGTGTGTGAAGTAGTCTTGAGCGATGTCAGCACCGTATTTTTGCAGTATGACACTCCTCACCTTGGCCACGCTGTCGGCTATCATGAGCTGCTTTCCACTCCTAGCTATGCCCGTAACATTGTAGTATCCTCTCAAAGGTGGCACTCTTCCGTCGCTGCGTTTCTCTAGAAGTCCCTTAACCGTCAAGACGTTGCCTGTCATTTCTCCACTGTAGGGATCAGTAACTACTGCAAGTCCGTATATTTGGCCCAGTTTGGCTCCTTCGGGGCAGATTTCTAGGAGTTTTCCTCTCTCACTCATCTGATGCTCAAGTATCTGTCTCTGTATGGTCTTGCAGTGCTTTTCTATGGCTTCTTGAACATGCCTTCTTTCGACCACGTTTAGTCCTTCGAGCATCGCTAGAGTAGCGGCAGTTTTGATTATGGCTATCATGGGTCGAAATTTCGTGGTCAAAGCGTCCTTTTTGTTGCTTCGCCTGCGTCCCTCGTCAACTATTTCTTCGCAAGCTTCTCTGCTGAAAGGTATCAAGTGGAAACGTTGAACTTCTTGGGCGATGAATTGCACGTATTTTCTTCTATTCTCCGCACTGTTGAGCATGTCGTTGTTCATGCGAACAACTTTGCCATAACCATAAATTCTGTCCATCAACGCCGGATGCATCTGTCCAATTGAGTCGAAGTTGCCAGCGCCGATGAGAAAACACATGCAGGGTACAGGCTCGGTTGCCACAGCCATGGCTGCGGTGTTGCCTTCGTCCCATCGGCTTCTCAACGTTATAGGCAATTGTCCGTCTTCCAAAACTGTCAGCAACGTGACTGTCTCATCCGGCTTGAGGTTCTTAATCTCATCTATGAAAAGTATTCCCAAGTTGGCTCGATGGACATCGCCGGCTGTTACTCTCTGATGCTCCGGTGTGCCCAGACCTCCTGTTTGCAACGGGTCCCAAGCGATGCTTCCGAACAGTTGAGCAGACCCGTGACCGGTCGCATCTATGAAGGGCGCCGCTTTTTCTGAGTTGTCCACTATGAGTTTGGGTACGTTTGTGGCTTTTGCGCCTCCAACTCCCTTGGCGCCGCTGAGGATTCCGAAGCGTCCAATCAAGCTTATAAGAATAAGAAACATGAGCATGGTTCCTGCAGGTAGGAAAGTTGTTGCTCCAATTGAGATAAAGGAGTCAAGCATGTACCTAGAAAAGTTGCCCGCATAAGTTGCCTGCAGTGTCTCTCCAGTAATAGTTACGACGTTTGCGTCCCATCGCAGTTTTTGTTGATAGAGGTAGAAGAAACCAGCGAACAGAAAGACTGCTGCTACTATTATCATTAGGTATGTGACTATCTTTATTCCAGCCCTCTGGAGAAAGAGTTTCTTGGCTTCTTTCAGTTTTTCTTTGAAGATTATCTTTTTTCCCTCGCCAGCAGAGTGAACAGAGATTTTGGGTTCGCTCGGAACCATCTCGTTTTGCCAGCAGATCACGTCTTGGAGTTGAATGGCGTTTTTCTCATAAAGCTGGGTTAAATGGGCTGCGAGGGCTCGCCCTATCAGAGATTTGCCTGTTCCTGGGTCTCCCAAAAGGAGTAGGTAGGGTCCCGGTGGAACTTTTCTTGAAGATTTTTGTTTGTCGTTTTTGGGGTCTTTCCAAGCGTTGTACCACTCTTCCTTTTCCAAGTGTTTGAGCTTGTGGGCCCATTCTTCTAAGCAGAGGTAGCATTCGTTTAGAGCACGTTCTTGGCCTATCACCCATTCTAGGAGGCTGGGAGAAACCGGATAGTCTTCTGTGGTCTTGAAGGTCTTCCAGTTCCATTTCTTGCCTCTGATCAATTCCGTTTCTTCGCCGAAATAGTCGTAATACGGTGTCTCTGTCTCTCCCAATTTGCATACGTCCATGAAAGAGAATGTTCTCTGATAGCGGGTTTTCTAAGGAAAATAGGTCTTTAATCTTGATATACAGCTTATTTTCATACGTTGCATATATCTCAAGTCGAAATATGCCCGTATTTCCATTGATTTGATAGGCTCGTCTGTTAGTCTCTCTGTTGAGAAAATTTTTTTGTGTGAGTTAGCGGTTTGTTTGTTTTTTGGGTTTTGTTTTTGGTTTAGGTGTTGTTTTGGGTTGTGTTTAACCTAGTTTTACTAGGTGTTTACTAGGTGTTTACTAGGTGTTTACTAGGTGTTTACTGTAGCTTTTTGGGTGATTTCATGTCATGTAGGTGCTTGGAGAGACAGAGACGGGTAGAGGCTCGTCTTGACTTAGGCTTGGTCGATGAATTTGTCTGCTGTTGGAATTTCTGGCGGTAGTCCTCGTCTCTTCCTTATTTCTTGAATGATAGTTAAGGCTATGTTTTCGGGTGTTTTCTCCCAATGGTCGAATGTTGATTGCCAGAAGGCGTGACCTGATGTTGCTGACCTCATGTCTGCTGCTAAGCCGAAGGTTTGGGCAACGGGAATATAACCCGAAATCATTGTTAAGGGACCTTTTTGTTCAGATGACGAGATTCGACCTTTGCTGCGGGTTATTATGTTGCTCACCTCTCCAACGTATTGGATGGGAACTGAAATTTCGATTTTGTAAATTGGTTCTAAAAGTACTGGTTTGGCTGAGAGAAACGAACCAAACATGGCTTTTCGTGTGGCAGGCATAATCTGCGCGGGTCCACGGTGAATCGGATCTTCGTGCAGTTGAGCATTCATCAACTTGACCTTGACGCCTCTCATCGGTTCTTCAGCGAGGGGTCCGTTTTCACATCCCCATCTGAAACCCGAAATTATCATGTCCCGTGCTTCGTGCAGGTATTGTACACCCTTAGTCATATCGAGGAGTATGTTTTTGTGGTCCTCAATCGCCCATACGTTTCTGGCTTCTTCTGCTGACCAACCAACTTTTTTCTGTAGTGTAGCGGCTGTCTGTTTGCGGTTCATTTCTTCAGAGATTTCGCCCTTGTCAATCAACCCGATAACCTTCTCTTCTAAGGGTTCAACTTGAATCCAAATCTTATTGTGCTTGTTTGGGCTCTTGCCCATAGCTACAACGCCTTGTTTAGCGATGCTTTCTCGATAAACCACTATTGGTTTAGACGCAATTATTTCTAGGTCACCGCCCGCATAATCCCGTAAGAATTTAACAGCTATCTCCAAGTGAAGCTCGCCCATTCCGCTGAGCAGATACTCGCCAGTTTCCTTGTTTATGGTGCTCACAAGATTGGGGTCTTCAATAGCGAGACGGTGCATGACATCGATGAGGCGCGGCAAATCACGAGGATGCTTAGGCTCTAGGGCAATAGTTACGACGGGCTCAGAAACGTATTTGATGCGTTCAAAGGGCACTATCCCATCTCTGTGTTCAAAGTCAACAACAGTTTCACCAGCTCGAGCTAAGTCCAACCCCAGCAAGGCGGCTATGTTTCCTGCGTCGAGACGATCGACAACCTCTCTAAAAGAAGCCATGTACATAGACACCTGTTGAATCCGATAGTCCTTCTTTGAACCTACAAGAAAAACCTGATCGCCCTGCTTGACTTCACCCGAATAGAGTCGACCTGTCGCCACCGTACCCGCTTGAGGATCCATCTGCGCACTCGTTACGCACATAACCATGGGTCCCTTTGGATCACAGTTTACCATGGCTCTTCCAATTTCAGAGTCTATGTCTCCTCTCCAAATTTGTGGAACCCTATACCTTTGAGCCTCAATGGGACTCGGAAGATAAGTAACAACCATACTAAGGAGTGCCTCGTGTAGAGGAAGCGTTTTCTGAAGCCCTTGCCAGCGGTCTCTTTGATAAGCGTCAACGATGTCGCTGAACCTGATGTCTTTTTCCTGTGCGATTGGCATGGTAAAGCCCCATTTGTCCAGAGAAGAACCGAACGCAACCATTCCTTTAGCAGGGTCAACTTTCCATTTGTCCCTGTATTCTGGTTCGCCATACAACTCCACAAGGTTGTTGTAGTCATGGATTATTCTGACGAGTTTTTTCTGTATCTCGTTTGGGCTAAGTTTCAACTCTTTAATCAGTCGGTCAATCTTGTTAATGTACAAGACTGGTCTGACTAGTTCAGCCAAGGCTTGGCGAGTCACGGTTTCGGTTTGAACCATTATTTCTTCAACGGCGTCTATGACTACGATGGCTCCGTCGATGGCTCGCAAAGCCCTAGTGACCTTGCCTGTGAAATCCACATGCCCAGGCGTATCGACTAAGTTGACAATGTAAGACTGTCCCTTAACTTCGTGTAAGAGAGAGATATTAGCCGTTTTGATTGTCATGCCGCGTTTCTGCTCTTCCTCAAGATAGTCCAAGACTAAGGCTTCTCCAGCCAGTTTGGGAGACAACAGCCCTGCTCCAGCTAACAGGGAGTCGGTTGTGGTTGTTTTGCCGTGGTCAATGTGCGCTATTATGCCAATGTCTCGAATGTTCTCTTTCTTGTTCATCAGCCTTAGAATGTCGTTTACCTGTCGAAACCTTGGCATGACTGTGTTCGCCCTGATTTGTTTGTTGGTTAAAATGGTTTATGGGTTTTGTGTGTGCGCACTGGTCTAAACCGTTCTCTATTAGGATCCAATTAGGACCAAACATGAAATCTATCATTTGATAGGCATTGTCTGGCGCATAATCTCTCTTTTTTCTGTTTGTGGGTTCTGATTACATGATAAAATTTCCGTGGTGATGCAGTGAAGCTATGTCATTGATACTGATGATTATCGTAAAGAAGGCCTAAAGACTGGTCTCTTGGCGGCGTCTGACGCATTAGTCCATGGTTGACTTCAGTTCTTCGTATGCCTTCAAAGCCGCTTGGTTTTCCAACTTGGCAACCTTTGCTCTTAGCATCCGCAATTCTTCTTTGACTTTCTTGACTAATTGTTCTGTTTCCTTGTCCATCACTTAACATCTCCCTTTGATTATTCAGACTAAGGGCGACGATTTCTATGTTTTATGAATTTCAAATCACAAAAGAATGGTAAAACTAAGCCTTCGCCAGATGATTAATTCCCGTGAGGTCGCAGCAATGTTGGGAGGGTTTAAATTTTCAGCGTGCATGATATCGTAGTAAAGCCAGAGAGGGCACAGACGTTGGAAAAGCCTAAACAGACGACGGAAGCAAGCCGCAGCCTTGAACTGAAAGTCATAAAGGCATCGCTTAGAGAAAAAGACGTGATAGTTTCTTCTTTTGAAGATGTTGAAGAACTCGCCTCTAGAGGCTACGGCACATCAGAAGACAAAAACCTCATCTTAACCTTCTGTGAAGCCTTGTTTTTGATGAGCAAAGGAATAATTGAAGTTGAGATTGAGACTCGGAAAACTCGGAAAAAAATAGGTTTTCAAAATTTGCTCAGTCATTATCAAACGTTGGATGAGAACGCATGGGCGAAATACCTGATTTATCGAGACCTACGCAGTAGAGGTTACGTTGCCAGAGAAGGCTTCGGCTTGGGCATAGACTTCCGAGTGTACGAACGCGGCGAATACGGCACAGCGACAGCAAAATACTTAGTTTTAGGCATACAAGAAGGACAACCAGTGTCTATGGAAGCGTTAACTCGCGCCTTAAAGTATGTTCACAGCCTGAAGAAGAGTCTGGTCCTCGCGGTTCTCAACAGAAGGGGTGAAGTGGTTTACTACTCGCTCTCAAAACTCACTCTTAAGTGAAAAAGAGGTGAAATGAAAAATGTCAATCTTCAAGACTGTGCGTGGAATGAGGGATTTTCTGCCAAAAGACGCCGAGAAAATGCGGCATGTTGAACAGACAGCTCGAGAATTGGCTGGTCTTTACGGCTATGAAGAGGTAATCACGCCAGTTGTAGAATCCCACGAACTCTTGGCTGCAAAGGCTGGCGAAGAAATCCGACTGCGCATGTACGCCTTCAACGACATGGGCGGTCGAAAGGTCGCCTTGAGGCCAGAGTTCACAGCCTCGATTGCAAGGTTGGTGGCGACCAAACTGAGAACAGCCCCTAAGCCGCTCAAGCTCTTCTGCTTCGGCAGCCTCTACCGCTACGACGAGCCACAGTATGGACGTTTCAGGGAGTTTTGGCAGGCCGACTACGAACTAATGGGTTCAAGCAGGCCAGAGGCAGACGCAGAAATCCTAGTCCTTACAAGCGACCTGCTGCAGAGACTCGGAATCCGCAACCACTACCTCAAGATTGGACACATGGGAATACTTCGGGGAATACTGAGCCAATGGAGAATGAACGAAGACCAACAAAATCAGGTAATGCAACTATTAGACAAGAAAAGATGGGAAGAAGCCCTTGCTCTGATCCGAGGTTCAGGCATCTCGCAACAGTGTCTAACAACACTGAAAAACGTCTTCGAAATCAAGGGAAAAGAGCCCACTCAAGTCATCAAAAAAATTATTGAAACAGTCAAAAAATACGAGAAGGCTGTGGCTGCCGCTGAAAACCTGAAAGAGATTCTTGATCTAGCAACCCAAAGCAGCGTAAAGTTTGAAACGTTAGTTGACGCTGGTTTCGCCAGAGGCCTAGAATATTACACGGGAATGATTGTGGAAGCCTACGTTCCGGAACTAGACTTCGCTCTTGAGGGTGGAGGCCGCTATGATAGACTCATCGAGCTCTTTGGAGGAGAGCCGACGCCAGCAGTGGGCGTTGCTTCTGGGATAGACAGCATAGTCCTCGCCATGAAAAGGCAGAAGATTGCGCTGAGAGTTCCAAGAGAGAAACGGGTTCTTTTGATACCCGTCAACCCTGAGATGGGTTCTAGGGTGTTTGAGGTTTCGTCGATGCTGAGGGAAGCTGGGGTTTCAATAGAGATTGAGGTTATGGGACGCGGGGTCTCAAGGGCTTTGTCTGACGCATCTCGAAGAGGCTTCACTCACGCTGTCTTAATAGGACCGGAAGAGGCTAAGGCAGACAAAGTTGTTTTGAGAGACATGAAAAAACGAGAACAAAAAACCGTGAAGACCAAAAACCTCATCAAGATTATCGGGGTTAGAGAGCAATAGGATACACGCGGGCGGGGCGAGATTTGAACTCGCGACCACAGGCTTAGGGGGCCTGCGCCCTGTCCTGACTAGGCTACCCGCCCCAAACATTGCTTAACAATTTAATGTTATTAACCATAACGCTCAAAACTTCAAGAAGGAAGACTGCAGCCCGCTTGAAACAAGCAATGCTTAAGTTAAGCCTAAAGCTTTCATGAATACAAAAAGAGCGGGGGTTCCCAAGCCAGGTCTAAATAGTGGTTGTGTAGGGCTCAACCCTAAGACAAGGGGGAGGACTTAAGATCCTCTGGCGAAGGCCTTCGTGGGTTCAAATCCCACCCCCCGCACCATTATTGTTGTTTTTTCACATGCAAAGTTTTTTAAATAAAACGAAGCGATAATGTGATTTTGCAAGCGTAAGAGGGAAAAAGAATGGCTGTTTTTGCGAGAAAGGCTAGTGGATTAGCCAAACAAGCATCTCTATTCGACGCTTTTGCGCTTGGCTTTATGAATGGCGGCATTGGAGGCGGTTTGTGGACCATGCATAGCTGGGGATTGTACACTTTTCCTGGAGGAAACATGGTGCTTGCATCGATTATTACCATGCTTCTGACGGTTGGCGGCGTCTCGCTTGCGTGGGGAATCCTTGGTGGATCAATGCCACGAAGCGGTGGTGACTATGTGTACAATTCCCGCATTGTTCATCCCGCACTAGGGACGGCCACTAGCTGGGTTCAAGGGGTTTTCACTCAGCTTGCTTGGATGTGGTTGCTTGCTCCTTTGGTTGCGAGTCCTGGAGTCTCCATACTCGGTGGTGCGCTAGGAGTGCCCTACGAAACAATTGCGTTCTTTGATGAACCAGCTGGCATATTTCTTGTGGCCACAATTGGGATGATTATAGCTTTTCTTGTCATGTTGTCTGGGCTCAAGTCTTATTTATGGGCGCAGAAAATCTGCTTTGTCATTGGAATGGCTGGAGTGGTCATCGGTTTGCTTCTAATATCCTTTACACCTACCCAAACATTCATATCGACATGGGACACTGCAGCTGCTACGAATGGTTCTGCAACCTACCAGCAAATGATCACACTAGGAGGAGAGGCGGGTTATGCGCCAAGCACTTGGAATTGGACATCGACGTTTGGATTAGTACCAAGTATCACTTGGTCTGTTTCCTACGGTTTCTATATTGGATACATCGGCGGTGAAATCAAGAGACCTGAACGTAACATTCTAATGGCCCAGCTGCTCTCCGCTTTGGTACCGAGCCTAGTATGTGCATGGGCTGGATATGTGTTTCAAAACAATCTAGGGTACGAGTTTATGGGCACTGTTGCCTATGCGGATAACGCAGGTCCAGAATGGTATGCTATGCCCTTCCCAGCGAATTGGGCTAACTTTGCGGCACTTCTTACAGATAATCCTATATTCAAGTTCTTGATAGGCTTCCAATTTATCATCTTTAACTGGCTTTACCTGCCGATTGGCTTTCTTGTCTTCACCAGAGTTCTATTTGCGCAAGCGCTGGATCAAATCGGACCACGATGGTTCTTAGATCTTCATTCGCGATTCGGTGCACCAGTAAAACTGTACGCTTTGTTTTTCATACTCTCAGAAGCATTCATAGCGCATTTTACTCTCTTCCCAGAGGTGCTTGGAGGAATTTCAATAGAAGTCTTGGACGCCATAACTGTATGGGGACTCATCGGATTCGTCTGCATGCTTTTCCCATTTGTCAAGAAAGTTAGAAACATCTGGGATGCGTCACCACATAGATGGCCATCGGTTGCAGTGTTCGCAGGGATTGTTAGTCTGATCCTGAGTGGTGTAATGGTTTGGGCCTTCTACACTTCGCCAGAGTTGGGAGGAATCAATTTCGCGTGGTCCATGGTGTTCATAGTTGTAGTAATAGTGTCTATCCTTTGGTATGTCGCTTGGCGCTGGAAGCGGGCAAAGGAAGGAATCGATGTAAGACTAGCATTCAAGGAACTGCCGCCAGAGTAGCTGTTTCAAACTCCATAAAAGCTATTCTCCTTTTTTTGGAAAATATTTATATGAAGCTAAAGGATTGACTAAAGGAAGGTCTGTGCAAAGATGGCTGCAATCAAATTCTTCTTTGCAACCGATGTCCATGGGTCAGAAACCTCAATCCGAAAATTTCTCAATGCCTTAAAAATCTACAATGTAAAAATCGGTATCCTACTCGGCGATCTCAGTGGCAAAATGATTAACCCCATAGTGAAACAGCCCGATGGGTGCTGTACCTGCGATTTCATGGGACAGACCGTAGCAGCCAAAACCGAAGAAGAGTTATCAGAATTAAAAAGAAGAATCAGTTTGACTGGCAACTATTGTCATGTTTTAACCTCCGAAGAAATGAATGAGCTACTGGCTGAAGGAAAGACTATTGATGGTAGAATAGATGCGCAGGTAAGGAAGATACATTTGGGCGCTGGGAAAACAGAAGAGCTTTTTCGACGATTAGTAATCGAGAGAATTAGGAACTGGGACAAACTTATCGAGGAAAGACTGAAAAACACAGGTATAAAAATGTTTATTGCTCCAGGTAATGACGACATTCTGGAAGTAGATGACGCCTTAAATAACTTCACATACGCGATCAATGCGGATAATAGAAAGGTTAGCATAAACGACCATGAGATGGTAACCTTATCTTGGGCTAACCACACACCATGGGATACTCCAAGAGAGTGCACTGAAGAAGAACTGGCCCAAAAAATCGAAAAGCTAACATCGCAGATTGAAAACATGGAGAAAGCGATTTTCAATTTTCATATACCACCCTACGGTACAAGCTTAGACCAAGCGTATAAGCTCTCTAAGGATTTGGTTCCCTCCGTAAGTGAAATTATCAACGTCGGTAGCAAGGCTGTCCTCAACGCCATAAAGGAACACCAGCCATTGTTAGGGCTTCACGGTCACATTCACGAGTCGAGAGGAATTCATAAAATAGGTAGAACAACATGCGTCAACCCAGGAAGCGAATATTCAGAGGGGATATTACGCGGAGTTATTATAACATTAGACGGAGACAAAGTCAAGAATGTCCAGTTTACGTCTGGCTAAAGGAGGGACTGCTTGTCAAAATTCAGACTGCCCACTGAAATTCCTCTAGAAGAATATCCACCTCCATCAACCTTTATTGAAGAAGCAACTTCTTGTGTTAAAGAAGCAGCAGAGGAAGGCATAATATTAAGGATAATGGGCGGCCTCGGGATCTATCTTCACGCCCAAGAATTCAAACAACTCTGGGAAAAGCTATCTAGACTAGGAGAAAGAGTGTTCACCGATATTGACTTTGCAAGTTACGGAAAATTCCGCAACAAATTGCAAGATTTCTTTACGAAACGAGGCTATAATATTGACAAAAGATTACAGATGTATTATGGAACAATAAGGCACATCTATTTTTGCGCGAAAGTCCCCATGGTAGAAGTCTTTTTTGACAAGTTGCGAATGAACCATACAATTAGCTTCAGTAAACGACTTGAGGCTGATTCTCCTACTCTTCCACTTACAGAATTGTTGCTGCAGAAATTGCAGATAGTGAAAATCAACGAGAAGGACATTAAAGACGCCATAGTGCTGTTAAGGGCTCACGACATCGGAAAAACAGATAACGCGACAATCAACCTTAATGCGCTAGCTCAAGCAGGACTACTTTCCGACTGGGGCTTTTACTACACGGCAACAACTAATCTCAAAAAAATTATCAAATTTATTCCAACATGCACTGTCTTAAATGAAAACGATAGGAAAGTTATAGATGATAGGGTAAATGAAATCATTCGCCATCTGGAGGAACAACCAAAAAGCTTAGGCTGGAAACTCAGAGCAAGCGTTGGAACAAAGAAAAAATGGTACAACGACGTTGAAGACTTGACGCGTTTATCTGCAAAAACTTGACAACCTAAGCTAGGAAGAAACTTTATGCGCAAACCAAGGCAAAATAAATCAAAAGAAAAACTGGAGAATCTCTGCCAAATAATTTCAACCCTTGACAGCATAAGAGCCTTTCGGCGTATGGAACCAAAGCTGGTAAAAGAAGGTTTTCAGCGTGTTAAATCTGGTGAGATTACTCAAATGTGGAACACGATCAGACACGATGTGGAGAAAATAGCTTATCTGCCTATGGACATTCCAAGTTTGCCAAGCTTGATGAGATTAATTGCGTTTCTGAAACTTCTCACTCCCTTGCTTTCTCTTCTTATGATTGCAGCTTTAACATTTCATTTACCTTATGCTAAAGTTTTTCCTACCGCGCTCCGCGAGATTTTTGGTCATCCGGCTGTCCTTCCAATAATGGTTACTTTGTTCTCGACTGCATTGATTACTTATATCATGGTTGACCAAACCATTAGAAGGAGAGTCATAAAATACGAGGAAAACCACTTTGGAAAATTTAGCAGAGGAAAGGAACGTATTAAGAACGTGATAGAAAAACTCATAGTAAAACTTAAGGAAGAGCTAAAACGCAACAATGAAGATTTCACCAAGTATAAAATGCAACTTTTCTACAAATACGAAGGTCTAAAAGTCATAAAAGAGAGTAGGGGAAGAATTATCAAAAGGAAATATCCTCTCTACACAGTCATCTGCTCTCCAGAGCCTAATAGATAGCGCTCCAAGTCGCTCGACCGGTTTTCCAAAACAAACCGTAAATCTTATTTGCGAACTATATTCCTTCTTGCTTACACCGAGGATGATAAAGAATGAGCGCAATCTATGAGACTGAAAAAAAGAAATTTCTTCAAAAAACAAAACGCTCCGAGAAGATTTCCAAGGAAAGCGTTAAATTCACACCCTTCGGTGTTCATAGCAATTACAGATTCTTCGAACCCTATCCCATCTACTTCACCAAAGGAAAGGGAACAAGATTATGGGATGCTGACGGCAACGAGTACATCGATTTCAACTTGTCGTTTGGCGTTTTGGTGACTGGGCATTCTCACCCAACATTAGTGGAGGCAATGAAAGAGAGGATCGCAAACGGCACGATCCTCGGCTTTGAATTTGAAGATTCATACAAGTTGGCGAAAATCATATGCGAACGCTTCGGAGTTGACATGGTAAAATTTTCCTCCACAGGTGGAGAAGCCACAAACTATGCCATAAGGTTTGCAAGGGTCTTCACCGGACGAAAAAAAATATTAAAGTTTGAAGGGTGTTACCACGGTTTTCCAGATGGACTTTTGGTAAACGTTAAGCCTCCAACGGCTAAGGCTGGACATCCTAAATTCCCAAATCAGGTTCCTGCTTCTCAAGGGATCCTTGAAGAAGTTGTTAAGAACACTTTGATAGCGCCATTCAACGACTTAGAAGCGGTTGAGACAATTATGAAGGCTCATGGAAACGAGGTTGCGGCGATTATCTTAGAACCCATACCAATGAACATGGGCTACGTTCTTCCTAAACCAGGGTTCTTAAAGGGGCTAAGGGACATAGCCAACGAGTACAATTCGGTTCTTATATTTGACGAGGTAAAAACATGTGGGAAATTCTATAGGGGCGCCGCTGGCTACTTCAAATTAAAACCAGATCTTGTCACTATGGCTAAAGCCATAGCTGGAGGTTACCCGCTGTCTCTTGTGGCTGGGAAAAAGGAGATAATGAACTCTGTTGTGCCAGGCATTGTTTCCCATGCGGGCACATTTAACTCTAACCCTCTTGTAATAACCGCAGCGTTGGTCACTCTATCAAAAATATTGACAGAAAAAGCCATGAATGAAGCTACAAAACTTTCTGAAATGCTGGCGAAAGGCTACGAAGATATTATAGGAGATGCCAAAATTCCTGCAATAGTTCAATGGGCTGGCACCAGTGGTACAGTACACTTCACTAAAGCCAAGAAGGTCGAGGATTGGAGGGGCTTCTTGACCTCCGAGGTAGCTAGATGGTTCCTATACCTGATGGTCATGATGAACAGAGGCATAATGCCGATGGCTCCGGGGCCAGATGAACAGTGGACGGTTTCAGTGCAGCACACAAGAGAGGATATCAAGAAACATTTAGAAGCCTTTAAAGAAGTCGCAGAGTCTGTAAGAAAATTAGACATAGAAATGCCCATGGTGGAAGCTGTCTGAAACTAAGTTCGGACATTCCACAACTCTCCTTTATTTTTGATTTTTCACTTTAATCACCAAACTCAGAGCCCAAACTAGAAGTGGGGAAATATCGGGAAATATCTCCACCCGTCTATCGTTCCACCGAACTGTAGTACCTTAACTATGTCATGACAAGTGTCACGACACATTTTCCTCGTGTTCAAAAATTCGCTATCAGCCGTCAAATATGTCATGACACCTTTATAAGGTGGGTTTAAATTCGAGTTATAGCGCTATCCCCCGCAC
>Ga0315310_10000498_pt1 | contig 25076 bp, 21 predicted proteins | sample TDP5_MG_FD_203630 | JGI IMG/M metagenome (GOLD analysis project Ga0315310, IMG submission 203630) | Freshwater sediment microbial communities from Lake Towuti, South Sulawesi, Indonesia - TDP5 | ecosystem: Environmental > Aquatic > Freshwater > Lake > Sediment | place: Indonesia: South Sulawesi...
CTCATTACACTTTTTTCCTGGCGGAACAAAAAATGCTGGTCGCAAGATGTCTCCTATTTCTAATCCGCTCTTTGATTGCCAGGCGCTTAACAGGTCTCTTGCATAAACCATCCCTATGACATTATCTACACTCCCGCTATAGACAGGAACACGAGACCGGCCTGTTTCTACAACCAGGTCAATGAATTTCTCCTTTGTCTGATTTATATCCACCCAGTCAACATTCGCTCTCCCTGTCATCACGTCCTTAACTGGAATCTGGTCGAAATTTAAGACCCTCTTAATAATCTCCTCAGCCTTTCTTTCAATCACTCCCTCCTCCCTACCCGATGTCATCAGAGTTTCCAATTCTTGTCTTGTGACTTGAGTTACCTTTGAGGATAGTCTCTTACCCACAAATGCCTCCGCTATCCTTATAAAAACCCTCACCAGCGGCGAAAGAAGACGGAAAATCACTAAGAAACCACGATATGTCAAAGGGACAATTGTCTCAGGAAAAGTGTGAGCGAAAGTTTTTGGTATGATTTCACCAAAAAATAGAATCAAAAAGGAGACCACTGTCAAGATGATAATTTCTGCCAACCCTTCTCCCAAGCCAGAGAACAAAGAGGATTTCAATGCCCAGTAAGTAAATATAACGCTGAAAAGGATATTGACAATATTATTACCAACCAGAATCCCGCCCAACTGCTCACCTGGATTATCAAGCCAATTCTGGAGAACATAGAACCCCTTACCCTGGATTATCTCTTTGGTTTTCAACTTTCCCAAAGAGACAAGAGCCGTCTCAGTTGCCGAGAAGAAACCGGATAATGCGAGTAAAATAACCAGAAGCAATATCAATAAGAAAATTGCATTTCACCTGCCTTAACCGAATATTTGAAAGATTAATATGGTTGCTATTACACCAATTAATCCGCCCATAAATACTTCCCATTTCGTATGGATACCAGACCTTACTCTACTTTCTCCGACCATGACTGCCAGGATTAGTGTCAGAATACCCAAAACGATGCTTTTAGAAATAAAGACGCATGCTGTTGAGAGGGCAAAGGCAAAGGCTGTATGTCCACTCGGCATCCCGCCTCTCAAAGGAGCTCCTTGTCTCGAATAGGCCTTACCACCTATTACCAAGATAAGAATCGCTGCCAGACAAAGAGCCGTAATGTATTCTGGAGAATTTTGAATCCTAACAAAAACTGAAGAAGCGAAATTGTAACCCGGGTATTTTTTTCTGAAGAAGATTAAATAGCCGACCAGAATAGCATTTAGGGAAGCGAACAAAACAGCCCCCGCGGCAATGTCTTTAACTGTCTTTGCAAGAGGGTGGAATTTATCTGTAATTAGATTAATCGCCACCTCCACTGCAGTATTAAGCATTTCAGTGATCAAGACAAGAACAATAGCGAAGGAAATCATTATCACCTCTTTTTTATCCAAATTTAAGAAAAGACTTATTGCCAGAACGAGGAATGCTAAGATGAAATGGATACGCATATTCCTCTGCGTCTTGAGAACGAAAAGAGTTCCTTTTATCGCTCTATTGAAGCTGGTAATCAGACTATTTCTTCTTGCTACTTGCATTTTTCTAAATCTCTAACCCGGCCAATATTTCTTCCTCTTTCTTTCTCATTGCCAGAGCGTCTTTTCTTCTTTTGTGATTATACCCCAGAAGATGCAATATGCCGTGGATAGTCAAAATAGCAATCTCTTTCCTCACGCTATGTCCAAAATCTTTTGCCTGAATCTTTGCCCTATCTGCAGAAATAAAAATATCACCCAGAATCCGAGGAGAAAAAGTTATAGGGGCCATAGATTCTTTATTTTTTTCCATTTGAAAAGCAATCACATCTGTTACTTGGTTGACCTTTCTATATCTTTTATTTAATTTCTTGATGTAAGTATTATTAACGAAAATTACTCCGGCTTCGCATTTTTTTTGCCACAATGTGTTTGTAGTTCTTGTTCCCAGCCTGAATGCTTCTTCCGCCACCTGCTTGACATAATTCTTATCAATCCTGACTCGCTTCTGCAAATTAGCCACATTGACTGAGATACCTTTCCATTTTGATTTTTTTTCTCTCCCTATCAATTTTTTCATCGGCCTTTTTCTCGTTCCTTTTTAGGATACTCCACACGGGTATGGTAAATACCTATGAGAGTATGAGCAAAGCTTTCAGCTATCTGATGTAAGTCCACCAGAGTGATATTACAATCGTCCAATTGCCCATCGATAAACCTATCATTAATTACTTTATCTACCATATTTTTCAGCCGTTCATAAGACGGCTCTTCCATAGTCCGAGAAGTCGCTTCCGCAGCATCTGCCAACATCACAAGTGCTCCTTCTTTCGTCATCGGTTTGGGACCAGGGTAACGGTATTTTTCCTCTTCTACTTTTTGCACCTTATTTTCTTCCAGGGCTCTATGGTAGAAATAATGGATGCGGCTTGTACCGTGGTGTTGTTCAATAATGTCAATAATCGGCCTTTGTAATTTGTACTCATTTGCCAAGTTTACACCTTCTTTCACATGGGAAATCAGAACTAAGCTACTCATGCTGGGGACCAAATCATCGTGCTTGCTCAATAACCCATCCTGGTTTTCAGAAAAATATCCTGGGTTCTTCAGTTTTCCAATATCATGATAATAGGCGCCAGCCCGGGCCAGAAGCGAATTGGCTCCAATTAAATTTGAGACATTTTCCACCAAACTTCCAACAATTATGCTATGGTGATAGGTTCCAGGTGCCTCCACCATCAGTCTCTTCAACAGTGGTTGATTGAAATCCGAAAGTTCAAGCAATCTGATATTGGTAGTAATAGAGAATAGTTCCTCCAAATACGGCAATATCCCCATAGTCAGGATAACCGATAGAAATCCGTTGCCAATTCCCCAAAGGAAACTTTCACCTAATTGGCTGAACGACTTTTGCTTTATTAAGCCAATCATCCAAATCGTCACTATGTTGGCGCCACTTATGTGTAAACCTGCTCGAACGAGGTCCCTGCGATGTCTCACATCAAGGCTGCTATAAATTCCAATCACTCCGCCTATCAGCGAGAAAAGGAATAAGTCAAAATCAAATCTATTGACAATCGCCACGATAACTCCTAAGAGAAGCACTACGACCATCGCTATATGGGAATTAATCAGAATTGTGATCAACATTCCTGCCGAGGCTACAGGAATCAAATAGCTTGATAACTCGGGTGTCACATGGATTACCTGCATAAGCAAAATCATAATTAGTGCTATTAAGCCGATAATAACCAGATAATTGCCGCCCCTTATATCACGAAAATACCTTTCCGCATAGATAGAGAACATAAATATAATAATTCCAATAAAGAGAATGAGACCCAAAACATTTTCCCAGGAAAATCCAAACTCTCCCAGAAGAATCCAGAAAAGAATCAAGAATAGAGTTAGTCCTATAAGCGAGGGTGAAACACGGATTTCCCGGAAAGAGACTCTCTTTCTTCTCTTTCGTTCCCGGGCTTCCTCATCAATCAATTTCAAAAGCCCAACTAAAAATCGCCGTAAAAAGCGCCTCCAACTCATCTTAAAATCTACCCGCCTTTCAATGGGTTCTATCGTTTCCCTTTTCTTTCATACTCCTCATAAGCCGTAATAATTTTCTTGACCAGCCGATGGCGAATGACATCTGCCTCGGTAAAGTATATAAATTTTATCCCTTTAATTTTCCTTAGAATTCCTTGCACCTGAACGAGGCCAGAGGACTTCTTGTCTTCCAGATCCACCTGGGTAATATCGCCTGTAACTACAGCCTGAGCATTAAATCCTAAACGAGTTAGAAGCATCTTCATCTGGTCGGGTGTAGTATTTTGAGCCTCATCCAAAACAATGAAAGCATCGTCCAGCGTTCGACCTCTCATATAGGCCAAAGGAATAATTTCAATAATCTCTTCCTTTCTATATCTCTGGAACTTTTCTGGACCGATCATGGAATAGAATGCATCGTAGAGCGGATGCAAGTAAGGATTTATCTTTTCATATAAATCTCCGGGCAAAAAACCGAGTTTTTCTCCCGCTTCTACAACTGGACGGGTCAAGATTATCCGCTCCACTCTCTCCTCTTTTAATGCCTGGAGCGCACAAGCACATGCTAAATAGGTCTTCCCTGTTCCAGCAGGACCGATACTGAAGACAATATCACAACTCCTAATAGCATCAACATAAACCTTCTGCTGGAGCGTTTTGGGCTTAATCTCTTTACCTCTTTCCGTGAGATAAACCACATCCGAGAAAATCTTCTCCTGCTTTTTCTTCGGGGTCGAACGGATTATATCTATGGCGGATTCAACCTGTTGAGTCCTTAGAACCTCGTCCCTATCCGCAATTCTCAATAACTCATTAATTAACCTTTCTACATCTGTAACATCTTTTGGGGTTCCTTTGACTGTCAATGTATTCCCTCGGGCGAAAATCTCTACTGGAAATGAAGACTCAATAAGATGGAGGTTAGAGTCGTATTCCCCAAAAAGGAGAATTGCTTCTTTATTGCTTTTCAAATTAATTTTTTTACTTACCAGGTTTTGCTCACCTCACAATGATATTAATAAGCACTAAAAGAGGCATATAATACCTTCTGGCTCCCGCCTCCATTTTGTCTAAACTATCATTCCGCTTGCCTAAATTAAACCTAAGGAATAATTAGCTTTTGCCCTGGATAGATTAGATTCGGGTCCTGAATTTTGTCCATATTTGCCTTGTAAATCCTCTTCCACTTCCAAGGGTCATGATAAATGTTTTTCTTCTTCGCGATGTTCCATAGACAGTCCCGGTCCTTAGCCCAGGTTCCCACCACATAGAACCTCGCTTCTTTTACTTCTTCCACTTCTTCCACTTTTTCTTCTTCCACTGGAACTTCTTCTTCCTTCTTTTCCATTTTAGCTTTTGCCAGGGCTTCCTCTCTCGCTCTATTTGCAGATAACTCTGCTTCCTTGGCTTTGGAAATCGCAGTTGAATAGTCGCCTTCAGCAAAGGCCCTTCTTGCCTCCCCAAGTAGAGACTCTGCCTCTGAGGTATCGGCACCTACCTCTTTGGCAGCCCTTATTGCTTCGCTAGCAGAGGCAATACTATTTTCTGCGTCAAGCCTTGCCTGGTCCACCGGAGGGATTAAAGGCCTTTTCGGACATCCAGTCAATACGATCAGGACGGAACTCAAGATGAGCAATGCCAGAATCTTTTTCATTTTTCACCTCTCTTTTTAAAGGATATAAACGATAGGATAAGCAGGAACTTATATTCTAATTCGTAACGAATTCTACTCTTCTAATTTTAAGTGGAGTTCTTTTAACTGCCTCTTTGAGACTGTAGAGGGAGCATTGGTTAACGGAGAGAAAGCCTTCTGGGTCATAGGAAAGGCAATTACATCTCTAATGGAATTACTCCCGGTCAAAATCATGACCAATCTATCCAGTCCGAAGGCAAATCCGCCGTGGGGAGGAGCCCCATATCCTAAGGAGTCGAGCAAAAATCCAAATTTCTCCTCGGCTTCCTGAGGTTGGATTTTCAATAACTGAAATATCTTTTCCTGCAAATTTCTCTGATGAATTCTGATTGAGCCGCCCCCTATTTCACAACCGTTTAAGACCAGGTCGTATGCCCGGGAAAGGATTTTTGGAATTTCTTTCATATCTTTAGGGAGCTCTCTTAACTTCTCCAGAAAAGTAAGTCCCTCTTCTTTCGGCGCAGTAAATGGGTGATGCATAGATTCCCACCTTTTCTCTTCCTCATTGTATTCGAAAAGGGGAGGATCCACAATCCAGACAAAAGAGAAGTAACCCGGCTTGACGGCAATCTCGAGCTGGCCAGAAAAGAGAGACTCTGAATCGGGTGACATCTGTGGGATTAGATTTAAGCGTTCGGCAAGGAAGGTCCGCAATTTGCTTAAAGCATCATAGACAATTTTTGCTTTACCACCGACAAACAGCGCCAAATCTCCTTCTTTTGCTTCGGTTCTTTCAACAATTGCATCCAGTTCTTCTTTGTTGAAGAATTTGGCTATAGGTGACTGGAGAACTCCATCGCTTATTTTCATCCAGGCCAGACCTTTCGCTCCGCAATCGCCAGCCATTTCCTTTAATTCATCTAGTTCCTTTCGGCTAGCTCCCGCAAAACCTTTGGCATTCAAGCCACAAACAATTCCGTCTTTTTCCAGCGCTTCTTTGAAAATTTTGAAGTCGCTCTTTCTGGCAATATCTGAAATATCCTTCAATTCCATAGCGAACCTAATATCTGGCTTATCTGTCCCATACCTACGTAGTGACTCCTCATAGGCGAATCGTGGAAAAGGAAGTGGGATATCCACCTTCAATACTTCCTTAAACACGTTGGCCATCAGGTCCTCGGTTATGGAAATAACGTCACTTTCATCAACGAAAGACATTTCGTAATCAATCTGTGTAAACTCAGGTTGACGGTCTTTTCGCAAGTCTTCATCTCTAAAACATTTTACAATCTGAAAATATTTCTCTAATCCGCCAACCATTAACAACTGCTTAAATAACTGTGGCGACTGCGGCAGAGCAAAGAAATTTCCGGGATTAAGCCGGCTCGGAACCAGATAATCTCGCGCTCCTTCAGGAGTAGATTTGCTCAAAAATGGCGTCTCCACTTCTATGAAGCCACGCTCGTCAAAGAAATTCCTTGTGACCTTGTAGACCTTATTTCTTATGAGAAGGTTTCTCTGCATTTTTTTCCGTCTTAAATCAATATACCGATACTTTAACCTCACCTCTTCAGCAACATCGACCTGATCACTAATTTCAAAAGGAGGCGTCTTCGCCTTATTCAGGATTTCCACCTCTTCCGGTAACACCTCAATTTCACCCGTAGGTAACTGGGGATTGACCGTTCCTTGCGGTCTGGGAGTAACTTTTCCCGCCACACTGATAACGTACTCAGCCCTCAGCTTCCGGGCCAGAGCCTCCAGTTCTCCAGCCCCTGAACCGCCGCTTTCCGGACGGCCAAAGACAATTTGGGTAATTCCTTCTCTATCTCTGAGGTCAACGAATATAACGCCCCCATGGTCTCGCCACCTATGCACCCATCCTGAAAGGACCACTTTCTGTCCAATGTTCTCTTTTCTCAGTTCGCCACATGTGTGAGTTCTTTTCAATTTAGGCATATTTGGTCCCGGAAAATTGACCTCAAAAACTACTTAGACTTCTTGACGGCTGGAAGCTAATCGGCCGTCAATCATTTATTATGGCAGTTCTAATACAACCTCAGGTGCCGGAGCAGTTACGCAATAAGTATCCCTTCAACTCAGAAAAAGCGACGATTTCCTGGCTCCCAGTTTTCATATTTTTCACTATGGCCTTTCTTGCCGAAAGTTCTTCCTCACCGATAATCAATGTGAATTTTACATTAGATTTGTCTGCCTGCCTTAACTGGCCTTTGAGACTACTGGAACTAAAATCGCTCACGACTCTCAAATTCTCGTGCCGAAGGTCACGAATCAATTTGATAGATTCTTTTAATGGTTTCTCACCCAAGATAGCCACATACACATCTATCTGGACACGAGAAGGTAAGGGAATCTCCTCTATTTCCATAGCCTCCAGGACTCTTTCCACGCCCAGAGCAAAACCCACAGCAGGCAATTCAGGACCACCCAGGTCGCTAACCAAACGGTCGTACCTTCCTCCCGCAGCAAGGGTATCTTGAGCCCCCAAACCCTCATATTTTATCTCAAATGTAGCCTTTGTGTAGTAGTCCAGTCCTCTAACCATGTGGGGGTCCAGAGAATAATCTATTTTCAGGAATTCTAAATACTCTTTCACTTTCTCAAATTGTTCCTGACAATCCTTGCAAAGATAATCGGAAATATGGGGAGAGTTCTTTATATATATCCTGTCTTTTTCTTCCTTGCAGTCCAGAATCCTCATAGGATTAAGGGAATACCTGATTTGACAATCGGGGCACATCATTCTAATTTTGTCCTTAAAGTATTCCTTAAGCCTTCCCCGGTATGCATCGCGGCAACGGCGACAGCCCACGCTATTCAAGTAAAGAACTACGTTTTTTAACCCTATGGCTTCAAAGAACTCACAAACGAGTGTGACGATTTCTATGTCGCTGGCAGGATTATCCGAACCGATAAGCTCAGCACCAATCTGATAGAATTCGCGTTGCCTTCCTTTCTGGGGTTTCTCGTACCGGTACATTGGACCGAGATAATATAACCTTGTAATCCTCTTTTGTCGGTATAGATTGTTTTCAATAACTGCTCGTATTACCCCGGCAGTCCCTTCCGGCCTCAAGGTCAGGCTTCGCCCTTTTTTGTCTTGAAATGTGTACATCTCTTTAGTTACGATGTCTGTATCTTCCCCGATACTTCTCTGGAATAGCTCAGTTACTTCAAAAATGGGCGTCCTGACCTCTTCGTACCTATACTTTTGGAATATTTCTCTGGCAACTTTTTCCAGATATTGCCACTTCTCGGCTTCTTCGGGCAAAATGTCCCGCGTGCCGCGAACAGATTTGTACTTCAATTGATGCTCCTATACTTTAAGTCCGGGGATTTGCCTGACGCTCAAGAGGGCTTCCTTCAAAACCTTCTCAGAATTCCATCCTTTACCTTGTTCCAGAAGCTCGAGCATGAACACCCCTTTGTAATCAACCAACTTCAATGTATTGACAAAGAGTTGCCAATTTATGTTGCCCTTACCCGGAACATTATGCTCGTCAGAGCTTCCAAGGTTATCGGAAACATGAAGGCTTATAATCCAATTCCCAAATTTCTTAACCACCTCAGAGACATTCTCAGCCAGATTGGCGTGGGAAGTATCAAGACAGACTCCTAATTTTTGGGAATTTATTTCCCAAACCAACTTCAAAAGGTCAACTGAATACCCACATAAAATATGGGGAAGTTGGTTTTCCAGGGCCAATCTTATTGGCTTATCCTGGCAATATCTCAGGGCCTCCCCGATGCTTCTTTTCGCCTGAGACAGCCGATACATCTTTTGAATCAAATTTTCAAAGTGTGAGGGAGCGGTACTGGGATGGAATACCAATATGTCCCCCCCAAGAAATTCTAAAACATCTATTGCTTTTTCAATTTCAGAGACAGCGAAATTTCTTTCCTCTTCCTCTACCTGGGAAATATCGAGTTCCGGAGAAAAGGGAGCATGCAGGGAAACTACCTCCAATGCCAGCTCCTTGAGCTTCTCCTTCAACCTCTTTGTGTAATCCCAATCGTGGTAGTCGTAGTGAAGAAATCTTCCTTCCTTTCCTATTCCAGCCCAGATTTCAATATAATTAAACCCTGCTTCTTTTATCAATTCTAAGGACTCTATCACGCCCTTTTTATGCAAAATCCCGGTTGAAATCCCGATTTCCATGCAATAAACTTTCTTTGGAGTTCAAAATATACTTCTATGCCTGGCCGGCAGCCAATTTATATCTTTCCAGGTCAAAACCGCAGTTCGGCCTCCAGCAATAGCCTTTTCTTCTGTGGGCAAGACAGTTAAGTTCATCTCCATCCTGGGAACCATCAGAGAGGAGCCCGGCGAAAGTCCTCACATAAAAATCCGCTCTTGTCCCTGCATCGTACTTTAGCCACAAATTCCCCCAGCCATAATCTCGCTCGAACTTTGACCTTATAAGTCCCGCAATATGTTTGGGATGCCAGCCCATCGCTGTGAGAACCCTGGTCAAAAGCTGAATGTTAGTCGGCTTCAAAAGGTGGTCGTTGGGAACCCTCAGGGCATGAGAAACGCAGGGAGGTATGGTGTCCGAATCAAAACGGTCGTATGTCTTTCCCCAGTCCCAGAATGTATTATGCTCCTCAGAATCAAAGTATTTGTGAAATTGATAGAGTCTCGACCTTTTATAACTCCTAATCAAATTTTCGAAACCTTTTGATTGGTCAGGTATTATAGTGCTTCCCGTCGTGGCATGCTCTGTGGCCTCGTGAAAATTCTGACGAATCCTTAGTAGTTCAGATAGAGATTCAAGTCCCCGACGCGGAAGAACCACCAATACGGGCATCCTTTCAGGTACTTCGTCTCCGACTTCATCTTTCTTAATCTTATGTTTCTGGTAGCTGCTAAAGGGACAGCGAATATCCCGTAAATAGACAGGGTCGCCATACATAGACAAGTCCAAAGAAATGGCCTCCCTTCCCTTTCTGCCGGGCTCTACGGCCACTTCGTTGCATACAACAGGGATGCTCGTTTTGCCCCCGACCTCCTTCAAAACCAGATGAACCAAGTATTCCAATAGCCTACCCATCCCATCAAAAACCAGGCCATAGGAGTGGGAGACTGAACGGTGCCGGCCTCCAGAAGAAGTAGCATATTTGCCAGCGAGACTAGCTCCTACTTTTCCAATTCCTTTCAGTTTTTGCTCTGTTTCAGTTCCCAGACATATGCGCGATGTGAAATGGTAGCCTCTCCCGGTCATAACAACGAGAGGAATTATGTTTAACCTATGAAAAACTGTTAAAACAGCGCCATAAAGCGGTTCCAACTTTTCAAAAGTCTCATCCGGACATAAATACGGCTCCCCTGGATAATCCAGGTTAAAGTATTCCACATCTAAAACGCTCAATATACTTTGGTGATCCCAAATTGACCTGAATATATCTAGACCTTTCTCCAGAATCCAGAAAAACGCGCTCTCGGAACCGGAAACGAATCCGTCTTGAGATAGCCCTTCTCTCAACAAGCATTCGCCATACCCAACAAGATACTCAGCAGTAAATGCCCGAGAATCGCCATCCTGTCCGCCACAATATTCAGCAATCCTCTGACGCACAGATGGATGTTTATAGAAATCTACTTGCTCCAACATATCTTGATAGGAGGGTTAATCCCTTTTTTCCTTTCCTCAATTTTTAAACTTTTCTTTAAAATATACACAATTTTCCCTCATAAGTCAAGCGAAAAGCCGAACTCCCCGGTCCCAGTCTTATGTTCTACAAGCGAATTTCTGCCATCTATTTCAAACGAGCTAACCAGGAAATAATCAGTACTAAAAAGATTGCTTTTGCATCAACGGTGAGTGCCTTCCATGCGGGTGCCACCGATGGTGAGTTTCTTTATGCGAATAGTAGGTTGACCGTCACTAACAGGAACCAATTGCCCGTTTTTCCCACAGGTGCCAATGTTAAAGCCCAAATCATTGCCAACCATTTCAATTGAATTTAAGACCTCAGGACCATTGCCGATAAGGGTTGCCCCTCTTAATGTCTCCCCTATCTTGCCATTCATTATCTCATAACCTTCTTCCACTTCAAAAACGAAATCGCCGTTAGCTGTATTCACCTGACCTCCACCCATCTTTTCGACCAGAAGCCCTTTCTTTACGGAACGAATGATTTCATCTGGGTCATGTTCCCCTTGCAGAATATAGGTATTACTCATCCTTGGAATAGGCTGGTGATGATACGATTCTCTTCGGCCGTTTCCGGTAGATTTTTTTCCATCCTTTTGCGCTGTGAAACGGTCGTAGAGATAATTCCTCAAAACTCCCTTTTCCACTAAGATTGTCTTCTGAGCAGGAGTGCCTTCGTCATCAAAATGGAAGGAGCCCCTATGATTGGGAATAGTCGGATCATCGACCACTGTCACAAGTTCAGAAGTGACCTTTTTTCCCAGCATCCCATAATAGGCTGGAGATACTTTCTTCTGGACTGAGTCTGCCTCCAGGGAATGCCCGATGGCTTCATGAATCATAGTTCCTCCTGCAGCAGATGTCAGAACTACCGACATCTCTCCTGTAGGCGCTCTCCTGGCAAATAGCATTTTGACCGCTCTCTCTGCTGCCTTTCGGACTATTTCCCTGACATCGTATTTGTCAAATAGCTCAAATCCTACCAGGCCACCCAGAGATTCATAACCTGTCTGAATTGTGTTTCCCTCCTGAGCGACAACATTGACGAGATATGTAGTGTAAACTCTTTTCTCTTTAACCCAGTTGACATTACTGGTGGGAGGTTTCGAGGAAAGAGACAAACTGGCAATGGTTATGTACGTAGCAATATCAGAATACCTTATAGTGACCTGTCTTATTCTTTCTCTGTCAACTTCTCTCGCAATTTGATTGCCGAGAAAAACGAGTCCAATTTTATCCTCAATTGGCACTTCGTCTGGCGGCCTTTCAATTCTATGGATTATATTGTCTCCCCCTTCAATTGATGACTTAGAGCCCATTCTGGTAGAAAAAGAGATTGCACCTCTCCTCCTCTTTTCCGATTCCGGAAGGTTCCTTACTATCTCTTTTGCCAACTCCTTTAGCCCAGCCTCCGTTACCGAATTCGTTGAGGCATAAATACTGCTCTCTCCTGAAATCAGTCTTATACCCGCTCCCAACTCCTGGCCTGAGATAATTTTCTCAACTCTATTATCTTCACAGGTCACTTCATTAGTAAACCTATTCTCTATATATATGTCAGCAAAATCCCCACCCTTGCTCAAGGCAATTCTTAAGATTCCAACCAAATCTTCTTTATCCATCTTTTTTGCTTCTCTGGCCGAGCGACTCCGATAACTATCCCAAACTCTTCTTCCCGATTCTCATGCGAGGGTATTTGGTAAAGCGAGCATTATAATTTTTAGCCAAAATCAAAATTGTAGGGGCGACATTTATGACGCCCGATGATGCAGGTTCGATGAATCGAACCCCTACAATTTCCCTTCAGGATGAAGGGATAGTTGCAGGAGCTTTAAATCGGCCAGGTTTCGTGTAGTGTAGCCCTTTATGGGCGTAGGCAGTGTAGCCCTTTATGGGCGTAATTCTTACGGGCATAAAGCCCTACACTACCGAGCGACTCCGATAACTATCCCTTCATCTCTTCCAGGTCCCGCCAGTTCCTTCCCACTTTTATATCCACCACCACCGGAACGTCTAAAGAAACCGCCCCCTCCATCTCTTCCTTTGCCAATCGCGCCAGCTCATCCATCTCATCCTCAGGCACTTCAAAAAGCAATTCATCATGTATCTGTAGACTCATTTTCGCCTTGAGACCCAGCGCCTTTAGTCTTTCCCGTATTCTAATCATCGCTACTTTTATGATATCTGCAGAACTTCCCTGGATGGGCGTATTTATCGCAATCCTCTCAGCGAAACCTCTAATACTACCATTCTTACTATTTATCTCCGGCAAGTATCTCCTGCGGTTCAAAAGCGTTGTTACAAAGCCTTCTCTTCTCGCCTGGACTACTATTTTCTCAATATATTCTTTTACCCCCTTGTATTTTCTAAAATAACTATCAATGTACCTTTTGGCCTCGCTTTGAGAAACTCCAAGGTCCTGGGAGAGCCCATATGGGCTCATTCCATAAGAGAGCCCAAAATTGACGGTCTTAGCGATCCGCCGCAATTCAGGGGTTACCTCTTCCTGGGAGACCCCAAAAATCTCAGAGGCTGTACGACGATGTATGTCCTCATTGTGGAAAAAGGCATCTTTCAGGCTCTCATCTCCTGAGATATGAGCAAGAACCCTCAGGTCAATCTGTGAATAGTCGGCAGAAACGAAAAGACAACCTTTATCGGGAATAAAAGCGCGCCTTATCTTCCTACCATCCTCGGTGCGGATGGGTATATTCTGTAGATTCGGTTCCGACGAAGAAAGCCTGCCAGTAGCGGTGACCGTTTGGTTAAAGGAAGTATGGAGACGTCCAGTCTGAGGATTAACCATGGCTGGGAGCGCATCAATATAGGTGGATTTCAACTTCTGTAGTTCTCTATATTCTATGATAAGTTTAGGAAGATTGTGCTTCTCCGCTAACTGAACCAGAACTTCTTCAGAAGTTGACGGCCCTGTCTTAGTTCTACTCACCACTGGTAGATTCAACTTCTCAAAGAGAATTGAAGAGAGTTGTCTTGGCGAGTTTATGTTAAACTCCCGACCAGCAAATTTATATATCTCCCTTTCGATCCCCTTCATTCTTATGGAAAAATCTTCGGAAAGCCGAGCCAGATAATCAATGTCAATAATTACCCCATTCATCTCCATGTCGGCCAAGACTTCCAAAAGAGGCATCTCTACCTCATAGAACAGTCTATCCAACTTCTTATCTTTCAATTCCCCCTCCATAATTTGAGCTACCCTCAGGACTATATCGGCATCGGAACAGGCATAAGGGATAACTTTTTCCACTTCCACTTTGTCCATTGTCACTGCCCTTTTTCCCTTGCCAATCAATTCGCTAAGGGGCACCATTTTATGATTCAGGTATTCAAGGGAAATATCGTTCAGATTATGATTCATCTTGGAAGGGTTCAGGACATAGGAAGCAATCATAGAATCAAAATAGACTCCCTGAAGAATTGTGCCCTCCCGTCTGAGGAGAATCAGGTCATATTTTATATTCTGGCCATATTTCCTAATATTCCCATTTTCCAGAATCTGCTTCAACTTTTCCAGGACATACTTTTTCTCTAACTGTTTGGGAACACCTAAATAACTATGGGCTAAAGGTATATAGAAAGCGGAGTAAGGCTTCAGTGCGAAAGAGATGCCAACAATATTAGCGCGCATCGGGTCGGGACTCGTGGTCTCCAAATCCAGGGAAAAAAGCAGGGAACTCGCCAATTCCCCAAAGAATGTCTCAAATTCTCGATGCTCAAAGATGCCCTTATAATCCACCTCGTGTTTCTCTTCCACAGGAATCAATTCTCCAATCAGCGTCTTAAACTCTAACTCGCGAAGAAGTTTCAGCAACTCTTCCCGATTAAATTCACGAACACGACAATCCCGAACTTCAACCTCCATCGGCACATCCTTTACAATAGTTACCAGCCTCCTGGAGATAAAAGCCTTATCTTTCTCTTTTTCTAACTTCTCTCTCAGTTTGCCTTTAACTTTGGCGAGGTTCTGGTATAGATTCTCAAGGCTCCCAAATTCCTGGATTAATCCAGTAGCAGTTTTGGGACCGACCCCCCAGACCCCGGGAACATTATCCGAAGCATCGCCAATTAATCCCATAAGGTCGGTAATCTGTCCGGGGGAAACTCCTATTTCCTCTTTAACCACCTCTTTTGTATAAAAGATGTTCTTAGGCTCATTCAGGACTTTCACAAAATCGTCTACTAACTGGAGGGCATCCTTATCGCCAGTAACAATAATCGTTTCTATATTCTCTTTAGATGCCTTCTTCGCCAATGTGCCAATAAGGTCATCGGCCTCATAACCTTCTTTTTCAAAAATGGGAATGTTTAAGGCCTTAACAATACTATGGGCAAGTGGAATCTGTTGTTTCAATTCGTCAGGAGTCTCTTTTCTTGTAGCTTTATATTCCTGAAATTCCCTGTGGCGAAAAGTGGGCGCCGGGAAGTCAAAACAGACAGCCAGACAATCGGGTTTTTCCTCGCGGAGAATCTTCAAGAGCATCCGGGTGAAACCGTATACCGCGTTTACCATCTGTCCTAAAGAGTTAGTCAAAGGAGGTAGAGCATGGAAGGCTCTATGAATATAGGCATTCCCGTCTATTACGTAAAGTTTTTCTTTTCGCATTTTATGCTGTTCTTTTCATCCAGAAATATTATCTTCGGTTTGAAATTCTTTGCCTTTTCTTCGTCAACAAACGCATAGGAGATAATAATAAGCTTATCTCCCACTTCCCCAAGTCTCGCTGCTCCTCCCTGCAAGCCGATTACCCCTGAGTTACGACGAGCAGGAATTACATAAGTTTCCAACCTCGCTCCGGTATTCAAGTTAACTATGAGAACCATCTCATAAGGATGAATATCTGCCTTAGCCATTATATCTTTATCAATACTAACACTTCCTTCGTACTGTATATTTGTCTCAGTGACCGCTGCCCGGTGAATTTTTGATTTACACATCATTCGTAACATTTTTAGTCTCCTCATACATAACTTTTTGGTATCGCTTCACACTTTCATCAAAGAGGTCATTGCCATAAATATCATTGGCCACAATCAATGGAAAATTCTCCATATATAGACGATACACTGCTTCCGCACCAAGGTCCTCATAAGCCACTAACTCTACTCTCTTTACTTTCTTAGATATTAACACCGCTGCCCCACCAACGGCAACGAAATAGATAGCTCTATACTTTTTCATCGCCTCAATCGTCTCTCTACGTCGTCTCCCCTTTCCAATTGTTGCCTTTAAACCCTTTTCTAATAGGATGGGAGTATAAGGGTCCATTCTGGAACTCGTAGTGGGCCCCGCCGGGCCAATAACTTTCCCCGGCCTGGATGGAGCTGGACCAGTATAGTAGATCACCTGTCCCTCCAGTGAGAAAGGTAAATTCGGCTTTCTATTTTCTGCCCTTGACCTCTCCAGTTCTTCAACTAACCTCTTATGAGCCTCGTCTCTCGCTGTATAGACTATCCCGCTCAACAAAACTCTATATCCTATTCTCAATTTACTCATCGTCTCTTCAGTCAATGGAGTTTCAAGTTTAATAGTGCTTGCCATATACTCTCTCTACAGGATTACCGTGCTATGTCGGGCGGCGTGACATTGCAGATTTACAGCTACGGGTAGGCTGGCTATATGGCAGGGATAAGTCTCAATATGGACAGCCAAAGCAGTAGTAGAGCCACCAAGCCCCTGGGGACCGAGGCCCAGATTATTTATTTCTTTGAGGAGCTCCTCTTCCATTTGAGCATAGAAAGGTTCAGGATTCTTTGAACCTACTGGACGTAGTAGCGCTTTCTTAGCCAGTTTTGCCACGCCCTCAAAAGTGCCACCAATTCCAACTCCAACTATAAGTGGCGGACAGGCGTTTGCCCCTCTCTCTTTCACCCAATTTAGGAGAAATCTTTTCACCCCTTGAACTCCTGTGGTCGGAGGTAGCATTTCTACTTTTGACATATTCTCGCTCCCTGCACCTTTCGGCATAATTGAAATCTTAAGTTTATCTCCCGGGACAATATCTATATTGACCCAGGCAGGAGTATTATCGCCTGTATTCCTACGCCGGAGCGGGTCTCCAACTACTGATTTCCTCAAGTATCCCTTTCTATATCCATTACTTACACCTCTATTAATTGCGTCATAGAAATCGCCTCCGGTAACTCTAACCTCTTGACCCATTTCCACAAAGACCACTAAGAAACCCGTGTCCTGACACATTGGAAGCATCTCCTCTTCAGCCATTCGGTCGTTCTCCAAAATCTCTTCTAAAACTTCTTTCCCGATAGGAGATTCTTCAATTCTCAGTCCCTCGCTAAGCGCTCTTCGCACATCCTCCCCCAAAACACAATTAGAGGAGACACAGAGGCTTTCCACTGCTCTTGCAACTTCTTCTGAATTGATTTCTCTCATTTTACTTCCTACTTTCCCGACGGCAGAGGAATAAACCCCTCCTTCATTAAGATTCTGGTTTCTTCTCTGGCATTACGAATCGTTTCGGATGCCTTTTTATATAGTTCTTCTCCAGTGAACTTGACCCTGGCTATTCCTTGAGCGATGGCTTCCATCCCCACTGCCACTGCTTCTCGGGGATAGACTTCCCATTCCTCCATCGTGGGAATCACATACTCTTCACCAAGTCCTCTCTCCTCAGCACATTTTGCCAGTTCCTTCGCTGCGGCAATGCACATACCATCGGTTATTGTCTTTGCTTGCACATCCAGAGTACCTCTAAAGATACCGGGGAAGCCGAGCGAATTATTTACCTGATTCGGGAAGTCGGAACGCCCGGTAGCAATCACCCTTGCCCCAGCCTCTTTTGCCTCCCAGGGCCAGATTTCAGGAATCGGATTTGCGCACGCGAAAACTATGGGCTCCCTGGCCATCTTTCTAACCCATTCTTTCCTCACCACTCCCGGGCCAGGTTTGGATAAAGCAATTAGAACATCCGCTCCCTCCATGACTTCAGGAATATAACCGGTCCTTCCCTCAGCATTTGTCTTTTCACAAATCTCCCATTTTTCTTTATGAGTCTCCTTCAGTTCCTTTCTATTCCTGTGGAGTGCCCCTTTGCTATCGCACATAATGATGTTCTCAGGGTTAGCCCCATAAGCAATTATGAGTCTGGCAATACTTATATTAGCCGCTCCCGCACCCACCATGGCAATTTTTGCCTTCTCTATTTTCTTGCCGACTATTTTAAGACTATTGATTAGACCAGCGAGAGTTACAGCTGCTGTTCCCTGCTGGTCATCATGCCACACTGGAATCTCGCATTCTTCTCTTAAACGGCGTAGTATTTCAAAACATTTCGGCTGAGCGATATCTTCTAAATTTATGCCCCCAAACGCTGGCTGAAGTAACTCTACAGCGCGAATAAACTCCTCAGGGTCCTTCGTATCCAGACAGAGAGGAAAAGCGTCCACGCCACCCAGATATTTGAAAAGGAGCGCCTTGCCTTCCATCACCGGCAAAGCTGCCTCCGGACCAATATCACCCAGGCCCAGGACTCTCGTCCCATCCGAAATTACTGCAATGGTATTCCACTTATTTGTATATTCATAGACTAAATTTTTATCTTGATAGATAGCCTTACACGGCCCTGCTACACCGGGAGTATACCAGACTGCGAAATCGTCAAAGTTTCTCACGCAGCACTTTGCTGCTATCTTAACTTTCCCCCGATAAAAAGGGTGAAGTCGCATTGCTTCTTTTTCTGGTAAACTGGCTTTGGCCAGAAGTTCCTTTTCGTCCAACATAACATCACTCCGTCCAAATTAAGATATTTTCTTCAGCACATCCAACGCCGGTCTTTTAGACGCAGGACTTCGCTCTTCCGCTACAACTGACTGCTGGCACATGAAAGATAGTTTGTGAATCTATTGGAATTTTAGGCAAAAAATGAGGACGACTTTTTTCTCTTTCAAGCAAATCATTGTTTGACGACTCCCAATTTATTTGGGGGGAGGAGTTTTGATTTGCGCCCTGCGGAGTCTAAAGTTTTTTGCCGTTAAGAAATTCCTCAAGCGATGAACAAACTATCTTCAAATTGCCATAATATTTATTAGTATTTAGAACTGTTTCAAAAATCTGAGGTCGTTTTCGAAGAAAAGGCGCATATCGTCTATCTCATATCTCAACATGGCAATCCTCTCCACGCCCATACCAAAAGCAAAACCGGTGTACTTCTTCGTATCATAATTAACGAATTCAAAGACTTTCGGATTGACCATGCCTGCGCCCAAAATCTCCAGCCAGCCTGTTCCTTTGCAAACAGAACAGCCTTTACCCCCACAGATAACACATTGAATGTCAACCTCTACACTTGGCTCTGTAAAAGGGAAAAAACTGGGCCGAAAACGAACCTTAGTCTCAGGACCAAACATTCGATGAGAAAAGTTGGTGAGGACTCCTTTCAGGTTGGCAAAGCTGACCCCTTCATCAACCAGAAGCCCCTCCACCTGATGAAACATCGGCGAGTGAGAAGCATCAATTGCATCTCGGCGGTAGCATTTGCCAGGGGCAATAATGGCTAAAGGAGGAGACTGTTTCTCCATGACCCGAATTTGAACCGGAGAAGTGTGCGTGCGTAGAAGCACACTTTTCCCCAAGTAAAGTGTACTCCACATATCTCTTGCCGGGTGGTCCAAATCCATATTTAAGGCTTCAAAATTGTAGTACTCTGTCTCCACTTCCGGACCGTCCACAATGCGAAATCCTAAGGAGACGAATATATTTTTAATCTCGTCCAGAGTTAAAGTAATTGGATGCTTTCTCCCCAAACTAAACTTTTTGCCAGGCAAAGTGAGGTCGATTGCTCCTTTCTCCTTTTCTACTTTTTCTCTCTTTATTTCTATCTCTTTTTTCTTCTCGTTCCACTCGCCAGACGCTCCATCCCTCACCCGATTGGCAAGTTCACCGGCTTTCGGTCGCTCTTCAGGCGGAAGACCCTTTATGGCCTCAAAAATCCCGGCAAATAGACCTTTTCTCCCCAGGTACTTGATCCTCAATTTCTCTAAATCTTCTGAACTTTCTATCTTCGCAATTTCTTGCCTGAATAATCTTCCTAACTCTTCTATTCTATCTATGATAATCTCTATATCTTGCATCACTTTCCCACTATTTTTTCCAGATGTTTGCTCGCCAGTTTATGCTCGGGATCGAGCTCCAGAGCTTTCATATACATCTGGCTAGCTTCCCCGGGCAAATTCTTGCTTTCGTAAACGACGCCCAAGTTGTAATAAATTTCTGCATCGTTATCATTTATCTTAATCGCTTCCTTGAATTTGCTAATCGCATTATCGTATTTCTCGTTCAGAAAATAGAACTTACCCAGTTCAACAAGTTTTTCGAGTTTTTCTTTCTTGTCTTTCATCCTGGCAATTCTTGCCTCAAGTTTTTTGAAATCTCCCTTTTCCTCCCGAACCATCTCCAGATACCCTCCTCACAAAAAACCCACAAGACCTTCTATAGATTTCTCAGATTATCAATTTTCTTGTTAGGCCCGATAACTACTAAAACATCGCCTTCCACAATCTCTTCATCCGCTCCTGGGGTAATCAGGATTTCCTCTTTGAAGTCGGACTCGCCTGTCTCGGTCAAATAAGGAAGTTTCCTCTTAATAGCAATTATATTCACTCCATGTTTAGCACGCACATTGATTTCTCTTAGACTACTCCCGATAAAACTTTTCGGGGCATGGACTTCCAGAATACTATATTCCGGAGATAGCGCTATATGCTCCAGAATGTCTGGCGAAGCGAGGCCCTCCGCGAGCCTGACTCCCGTATCTCTCTCAGGGAAAACCACTCGAGTCGCTCCGATCCTGCGTAACACAGCTCCGTGAGAAGGAGAAATAGCCTTAGCCACAATTGTCTTCACTCCCAACTCCTTCATCAAGAGAGTTACCAGAATGCTTGCTTCCATATTTTCACCAGTAGAGACAATCGCCATATCCATCTTATCCACACCAAGAGAGCGCAAGGTTCTCTCATCAGTTGCATCGGCTTGCACTGCCTGCGTGACGACACTCGAAATCTCCTTGACTTTCTCCTCATCTTCATCAATCGCCAGAACTTCAAAACCTTTTTCTGCGAGAGTCTTAGCTACCGCCGCACCAAAAATTCCTAAACCGACTACAACGCATTGTCTCATCTAATCCCCCCTTTAACCCACCAGGACCCTTTCCTCCGGATAGCGGTATCTTAACTGTTCGGCCTCCCGCACCATTGCCACTCCGATTGTAAGGGGTCCAAGCCTTCCCACAAACATAGTTATAATCAAAAGCGCCTTAGCCAAACTGGAGAGGCCAGCCGTAATACCTGTCGAAAGCCCCACCGTGCCAAAAGCAGAAACAGTCTCAAATAAGACCTGGATAAAACCATAGTTTTCCTTAATGCTAATAAGCATGGTAATAATAATAATTAAACATATTGACAAGAAACCAACGACAAAGGACTTGTTGATAACATCTCCCGCGACACGGTGTCTTATAAGCATGACATCTCTTCTTCCCTTAAGAGTGGCCCATACTGTAGCCGCCATAACTCCAAAGGTGGTAGTCTTGATTCCCCCACCCGTGCCGCCAGGCGAGGCACCAATAAACATTAAAATAATAGTAAGAAATAGACTTCCCTGCACCATTCCCCCCACATTTACTACGCTAAATCCCGTTGTCCGGGGTGTCACCGCCTGAAATATCGAGGCCATAATTTTCTCTTTGACTGGTAATCCTCGGAGTGTTGCCGGGTTTCCATATTCCAGGAGAAAGAGGACACCTGCTCCTGAAATGACCAATAACAGTGTAATCAATAAGACCATCTTAGTGTGGACCGAAAGTTGGGGAAACCTCCGATATCTAAGATAACACAGGTCGCTTATTACAACATACCCCAATCCTCCAATGATAATCAAAACCATAACAGTCCCGCAAATAGCCATATCTCCCCGAAACCCTGCCAGACTGTCGCTAAACAGATCAAAACCTGCATTGCAAAATGCCGATACAGCATGAAAAATTCCCAGATATATCGCCTTGACAACAGGATATTTTCCCACCCAGCGTAGACTCAAAATCGTCGCCCCAACCAGTTCCACAACAAGGGTCACCCTTAGAACATATTTTGTAAACTGAACCACCCCTCCCAGACTGAATTGGGGCAATGATTCCTGCATTATCAACCTCTCTCTAAGAGTTATTGTCTTACCAATGAGCAAAAGCATAAAAGTTGCCATAGTCATATAACCCAGACCACCTATCTGGATTAACAAGAGAATGACTATCTGTCCAAACAGAGAAAAATAATCTCCGGTATCGTGAACTACAAGACCAGTAACGCAGAGAGCCGAAGTAGCAGTAAAAATCGCATCAATGAGTCGTTGCGTCTCCCGAGTCTTTGTCGCCTGGGGCAACGAAAGGAGAGCCGTGCCAAGAAGAATAACGATTAAGAATCCAAGGACCAATACCTGGGAAGGGGAAAGCGACTGCTGTTTAGCCATAAATTTTCATTCTATCACGCACTCTTCAGAATATAATTCTATGTCAACCGGCCCATTCCAGAACATAAAGGACCAGGAACGGGCTACCAACCGACAATCAAGAACCTGGCGCTCCAGAGGTTTCTCTCTTATTCGCCTCCAGGGCAATAGACACCAACTGAGAAAAAGCGTTTGTATCGTTGACCGCCAAATCAGCCAGGATTTTTCGGTTAATTTGAACTTTCGCTTTTCTCAGGCCACTTATAAACTGACTATACGACATACCGTTTAGGCGAGAAGCAGCATTTATTCTCGTTATCCAGAGAGAACGAAAATCTCTTTTTCTTCTTCGGCGATCCCTATAGGCATATTGCAATCCTTTGTCCAGCTGTTCTGTTGCGTGGCGATAGAGATGCTTCTTGCCCAGACGGTATCCCTTTGTTAATCGGAAGAGCTTTTTCTTCCGCCTTCTTGTAGTTACACCACCTTTTATCCTTACCATCTTTTCAACCTATCAGAGCGCAAATTGGATTCGTACATAACCTCTAAATATAAGGCAAAATCTTCCTTACCAATCTCCTATCTCTGTGAATTGAGGTGCCTCGCTTTCTCAGTTTTCTCAACCTCTTGGGGCTCTTTCTCGTTAACCTATGCCGCGCACCAACTCTCTTGTGAATGACTTTCCCTTTGGATGTAATTCTAAACCTTTTCTTGGCACCACTATGGGTCTTCAACTTAGGCAAAATCGCCTCCCCTTACCGGAATATATATAAAGGGTTCCATCACCCTTTCACATTTAAGTCACGCTCCACTTTTTTTTCTGGGAACAAGGAGCATCGTCATCCGATATCCCTCTAAGCGAGGCTCCTGCTCACAGCTGGCTATTGGCGAGAAATTTTCCTTAATTGTCTCCAGAAGTCTTCTACCCAAATCGGCGTGACTGGCTTCCCTCCCTTTAAAATTAACTGTCACTTTTACCCTTCGTCCCGTCTCTAAAAACTCCCGGATATGTCTGGCCTTAATATCTAAATCGTGTTCACCTATTGTGAAACGCATCCTAACTTCTTTTAGCTGGCCAATCCGTCTATGTTTACGCGCCTCCTTTTCTTTTTTCTCCTGTTCATATAGGTACTTGCTGTAATTCATAATTTTGCAAATAGGAGGCGTCTCCCCCGGGACAATCTCCACCAAATCGAGCTGCTTACTACGGGCGGCAAGCAAAGCTTCTTTAGTTTCAACAATCCCTGCCAGCTTACCTTCTTCGTTAATCAACTTAACCTGTTTAGCTCTGATTGCCTCGTTCACTCGCAATTTTCCTTTTTTTAATATAAGCCATCACCTCCTATAAGATAAAAAAAGTCCGCCGTAGACGGACCTCGCAGTTTTCTATTTCAAAATAGCGACCTTTTCGGAAATTCCTTAAGGTGAGGCATAGCCTACTTCCGAAGACTTTATACAAAAATCTCTCTCACTTGTCAAGCAAAAAAGTCGATTTCTGCGCCAATATAATTCAGGAATTTTCAGCCCAGGTTTGCTTTTTCGTTTCTATTTCCTTCAATATGTTATCAATGAATCGGTCCAATTTAACGGGGCCGAGATCTTTCTGGTCTCTTCTTCTTACAGAGACTGTCTCCGATTCCACTTCTCTATTTCCTATGACCAGCATATACGGGATTTTCTGAACCTGTGCGTCGCGGATTTTCTTATCTATTTTTTCATTCTCAAAATTTGCTTCCACTCTTATAGAATTTTTTTTCAGACGCTCATAGACTTTCCGGCCATACTCCTTCTGCGAGTCCGTGATAGTTAGAACCACTGCCTGCACCGGAGCAAGCCACACGGGAAAAGCACCACCGTAGTGTTCTATTAGAACTCCAAAGAACCTCTCCAGAGAACCAAGAAGAGCGCGGTGAATCATTATTGGCCGACAGGGTCGTCCGCTTGAGTCTATGAAAGTGATGTCAAATCTCTCAGGAAGATTGAAGTCCACCTGAATGGTGGAACATTGCCATGCCCGGCCCAGAGAGTCTTTTATTTTTATATCTATCTTAGGTCCATAAAATACCCCCTCCCCGGGACTAATAGCATAGGCGAGGTCTGCCTTATCCAGCGCCTTCCTTAATGCATCAGTTGCTTTTTCCCAGCTCTCCAAAGTTCCCACATACTTTTCTGGTCGGGTGCTCAAAGCGACATCATAATCTGAAAAGCCGAATGTTCTTACCATGAAAAGAACAAATTCAATCACGCCTACAATCTCATCTTCCAACTGTTCGGGACGACAAAATATGTGAGCATCATCTTGAGTAAACCCTCTCACCCTGAGAAGCCCGTGTAGAACTCCCGAGCGCTCATACCGATACACAGTTCCCAGTTCTGCCCAACGAATCGGCAAGTCCCGATAACTTCTCACTTTTGTCTTATAAATCAGTATGTGCCCAGGACAATTCATTGGTTTAATTATATACTCCTTGCCTTCAATGTCCATAGGCGAGTACATATACTCCTGGTAGAAACTCATATGACCTGAGGTTTCCCATAGATTTAGTCTGGCAATATGCGGAATATTTACAAGCTCATATCCATTTTTTAAATGTTCTTCCTCCCAAAAATCTTCTATTATTTTCCTGATAATTGAGCCTTTAGGATGCCAATATATAAGGCCGGGTCCCGCTTCCTCATGCACGCTAAATAAGTCTAGTTCAACCCCTAATTTCCGATGGTCTCTCTT
>Ga0315310_10000499_pt1 | contig 25045 bp, 21 predicted proteins | sample TDP5_MG_FD_203630 | JGI IMG/M metagenome (GOLD analysis project Ga0315310, IMG submission 203630) | Freshwater sediment microbial communities from Lake Towuti, South Sulawesi, Indonesia - TDP5 | ecosystem: Environmental > Aquatic > Freshwater > Lake > Sediment | place: Indonesia: South Sulawesi...
GCATTCTACTGTGGGGGGGCTGCATATCGTTCTTCAACTTGGGGGCTTGGGCAGTTACCTACGCGTACACGCCGGAGCTTTATCCAACTAGGATTAGAGGAACTGGAGCTGGGTGGGCTGGTGCAATCGGCCGAGTAGCTGGAATACTGGCCCCTTCGCTTACCGCAGTCACAGTTTCAAGTCTTGGTATGTTCCAGACGTTCATGGTATTCTTTGTAACACATTTTGTCGCAGCCGTTGTCGTAGCTGCCTTGGGTGTGGAGACGAAAGGTAGAACACTTGAGGAGATATCGAAATAGTCTCAGCGATCTGACTAAAGGTGTGGCAGGCTCAACCTTACCCGTGAACACCCGGAACGACTAGGTAGCTTTCCGCTCGGGGCTATTCCGCCTATCTCTCAGCGTCGCATCGACCTTGCAGGGCACATTGTTCTGGTCACTCCCTTTATCGTAGTGCTTCTCTGGCAATTATGAGTCGCTGGATCTCCGATGTCCCCTCGATTATCGCCAGTGCTTTTGCATCCCTCATGTATCTCTCAACAGGCAACTCGCGTGAAAGGCCGTATCCTCCATGAATCTGGACAGCTCGTTCCGAAGCCCTCAAAGCGACCTCCGACGCGTATACTTTCGCCATCGCCGCGTACTTTGTGAATCTCTCTTTCCTGTCGGCAAGGCAGGCTGCCTCAAAGCATAGAAGCTTTGCCGCTTCAGTCTCGACCGCCATATCTGCGATCGTAAACTGAATGGCTTGGAACGACGCTATGGCTTGGCCGAATTGAAACCGTTCCTTCGCATAGGCAGCTGAGGCCTCTAACGAAGCCTCTGACAGCCCAACGCCCATCGCTGCGACCCCAATCCTGCCGTAATCCAGTGCCGTCAAAGCAATCTTAAACCCGTCCCCCTCTTTCCCCAGCAAGTTCCCTTCAGGGACTTTGCAAGCCTCCAGAACAATCTCACCATTGGAGGATGCCCGCAACCCGATCTTGTCCTCTATCTTCCCAACTTTGATGCCGGGATTGTTTCCCTCAACAACGAAAGCGCTGATACCCCTAGATCCCTTCGATGGATCCGTAGATGCAAATATGAGATAGATGCCTGCAGCGCCAGCGTTCGTGATGAAACACTTGTTGCCGTTCAACAAGTATGCGCCACCTTCGTGGATAGCGGATGTTTTCATCGCCGCGGCATCAGAACCGGCTTGGGGCTCTGTCATCGCGAAGGCTCCAATCCTTTCTCCCCGGCTGAGAGAAGTAAGGAAGGCTTTCTTCTGATCTTCAGATCCGAAGAGCTGTATGGAGACAGCTACCATGGTGTGAACTCCGCAGATAAACGCTGTATTCGCGCAGGCCTTGGCGAGTTCTTCGACTGAAATTGCGAAACTTGTCATTCCAGCCCCTGCTCCCCCATGCGACTGAGCGATTGGAATTCCAAGTAGATTCATCTTGGCGAGCTTTCGAACGTTCTCGAGTGGGTATTCGCCTGTCCTATCAATCGTCGAAGCTCTCGGCGCTATCTCCCTCTTGGCAAAATCCTCAACAGTCCTCTTTAGGAGCATCTCGCCCTCAGAAAACAGGAATGACATCTGTCTACTTCCTCACGAATAGGTCTTCTGATTGAAGATAGAACTTTTTCTCAGATAAGACTGTATATCCAACCATCCAATTCTCCGAATTCAAGATAAGCTAGAATAGACCACGCGACAGAGGGAGTGCTGTCCGAGCTGGTATTCGCATTAGACTACATGAAAATCCACGGACGCTTTTATCCGGGCACGTGAGGCTTAGTAGGTTCGTTTCAGTACGTAGCCTTCATCTCGTAACGCCTGAACGCCCACTGGTCAGTGTTTCAATGTCGACTCTGAATATGAGCATCGATCTGAGCTCGTCCCAATCGTAAATTCTGGTCTCGCCGAGACTTCTCTCGGTTTCTATCGAAGCTCGGGAAGAATTCTTTCAAAGTAATCCAGCGACTCTGGATTAATCAAAGCGTCTCTATTTGTGACTGGCCTGCCGTCAATTATGTTTCTAACAGCGATCTCGACCTTCTTCATATTGAAGGTATACGGGACATCCGGCGTTTCTAGGATTAGAGCTGGCACATGTCTGGGCGAAGCTTGATCGCGCAGAGCTCTTACTATCCGATTTTTCAGATCCTCCGTTAGACTATATCCGGGAGCAAGTTTAACGAAGAGGATGATGCGCTCATCTCCTTTCCAGCTTTGCCCAACGGCTAGACTATCGGCAACTCCCTCAAGTGTTTCCACCACGCTATATATTTCAGCCGTGCCTACGCGCACGCCCGAGGGCTTCAGAGTAGCGTCTGAACGACCATGGAAAGTAATTCCACCCGTGTCACTATGAATCGTGATCCAGTCGCCATGCCGCCAAACATTTTTCCCGGTCGACTGGTAGAAATTGAAGTAAGCCTCCTTGTACTTCTCATTATCCAGGTCGTTCCAGAAACAAAGCGGCATAGATGGGGAGGGGGCCTCACAAACGAGTTCTGCTTCTTGATCAACCACCGGATTACCCTTTTCGTCATATGCCTTCACCTTCATCCCCAAAGCCGGGGCTTGTAATTCACCAGCATATACTGGAATTGTGGGACTTCCAATGGCGAAACAGCCATTGATATCTGTGCCACCTGAAATAGAATTGAAATGCAAATCCTCCTTGATTTCCCGGTAAACCCATTCAAATCCTTCAGCAGAGAGAGCTGAGCCAGTTTGAGATATCTCCCGTAACAATGACAAATCGCATTTCTTCCCAGGCGTAACTCCTTGGCTCCGAAGATAGTTGATATAACTTGCACTGCAACCGAAAATCGTGATTTCTTCTTCCTGTACCAATTTCCACATCGCATACGGATCAGGGTAGTTGGGATTGCCGTCGTACAGCACTACAGTAGCTCCGACAGCCAAAGAGCTCACGAGCCAATGCCACATCATCCAACTTGGGGACGTTATGTATGTGATTCTGTCCTCTTGTCTTAGATCGGTGTGAAGTACTAGCTCCTTCAAGTGATTGATCAGGACCCCGGGACCCTGCATCATGCACTTTGGCTTTCCGGTTGTTCCGGAGGAAAACATAACATATACAGGATGGTCGAACGGCAATTGCTCAAAGCGAACCTCCTGCTGCTCTCCCCGGGACAAGAACTCATCAAAAAGGACCGAGTTGGGAATATTGCTAATATCGGGTTTTTCTGTGACGTATGAGGCTACAATCACTTTTTCCAACGAAGGGATTTGTTTGACTACTTTCTCAGCGTTAAGTAAGGTGTCAAAAGCCTTGCCTTTGTACCGGTATCCATCGGCCGTAAACATAACCTTGGGTTCAATTTGACCAAGACGATCCAGTACCGCTTGTGCGCCGAGCTCAGCACCACAAGAAGCCCATAAGGCACCGATACTGGTAGAAGCGAGCATGGCAACGGCCGTGTCTATTAGATTCGGTATGTAAGCACCCACTCGGTCGCCAGATGCAACTCCAATCTCGCGCAGCGATCCGGCTAGACGAGCGACCCGGTTGTATAGCTCTGCATAGGTCATCCTGGCCGACTGCCCGGTTTCTCCTCTAAATACGAGAGCCAGACGATCGTTTCTGTATCTTAGAAGGTTCTCGGCGAAATTCAGTCTCGCGCCAACAAACCACTTTGCGCCGGGAAACTTTCCTAAGTCGTCTGCCACCACATCATATCCGCGGGAAGCTCTTACCTCCCCAAATTCCCACATAGCTGCCCAGAATTCCGGTATGTTTTCAACCGACCAGTCATACAACCCGAAGTATGAGTCAATTCGAACACCATATTTTCTGTTGACAAAGTTGGCAAAGCGGGTCATGTTGGCCGATCTTATGCGCTCCTCAGAAGGACGCCAGAGCGATTTTCTCATCAACTTACCCCTCACGGTCTTTGTCTTGAGTGGCCCCTCTGGATTTGAAAACGGCTTTTCGGATCTTAAGCTTATCTTCTGACTGTTTGGATTTGGCGGGCCTTTCCCTATTTCTTTTCCATCCAGTCGTAGAATCCTTTTCCTGTCTTCCTTCCGAGTAGCCCTGCTCTCACCATCTGTTTGAGCAGAGAGCTGGCTCTATACTTTGGATCGCCAGTCTCCTCAAGCAGAACCTTAGCTATCGATAGCGTTGTATCGAGCCCGATGTAGTCAAGTAGCGTAAGCGGCCCCATCGGCCAGTTCAGTCCCAACCTAATTGCCTTGTCAACGTCAGCAGGTTCAGCGACTCCTTCTTCAACCAGAAAGATCGCCTCATTGAGAGCAGGGAGGAGAATTCGATTAACGATGAAGCCCGGAGTATCCCTGTTCACGATGACCGTATCCTTCCCCATTCTCTCAGCGAATTCCTTGACTGTCTGAATGGTCTCGTCGGAGGTCTTCACCCCTCTAACGATCTCAACCAGTTTCATTAGTTGGGGTGGATTGAAGAAGTGCATTCCACAGAACTTTTCAGGCCTCTTCGTCGCGGCCGCCAGCTGGGTTATACTGATTGAGGACGTGTTAGATACAATGATTGTGCGTTGAGGAGCGATCCTATCCACTTCGGAAAAGAGCTGACACTTCAATTGAACCTCTTCTGGCGCAGCCTCGATCACGATGTCAGCCTCCCTTAACGCTTCTTTGAGAGAGAGGGTTGAATGAATCCTCTTCTTGATTTCGACCATGTCATCTTCAGTCAATTCTCCCTTTCGAACAAATCTTCCTAGGCTATCATCGATCATCCTCAATCCTCTATCAAGATACTCTTGCTTCACGTCGGTGAGGTAAACCTGAGATTTCGCAACCTGTGCAGCAACCTGCGCGATTCCATGACCCATCAAACCTGCGCCAAGGATTGCCACCCTAGAGATCTCCAACGACGATCACTCTTCCATTGTACTCTCTGCTCTTGCGATATAGATTATTGTATTGCGTAAGGTGGCGATAAGGGTTCGCCGGCTAAGAAATCAATCACTGCTTCAGATCGAACGCCAAATATGCCAGAGATCAGCGAGAGATCAAACGCTTCACTCTTACGTCTTCTCTGTACATTTTTCTTGAGGCTATCTCTACCAGCTGTTTCAGATCTAAATATTGCCTAGTAACTTCATCAACTAGTCTGACCCTTAGGTTCTCATCTCTGGAGAAAAGCAGCCTACCCCGCGTGAAGACATAATGCCTAAACGGCAGTGGAGCTTGATTCAACACTTGAACGTCAAGAGGAAAACGCATCTCAACTTCCAGTTCAGCTGAGAAATCAACCGTGTAGTAGAATGCTCTATCGGGATCGCCTATCCAGATAGCCACATCCAAGTCTCTAACGGAATCCCTCTCCATAAAGCTTCCATGCACATACGCAAACAAGAGCTCCCTGACACCCTCGAGCCTCTCTGTCAACCTTTCGAGGAGCCTAAGCTTCTGTTCCGCCGACAACCTACGGTACCTAAACCGCAGTTTGATCGTATCTATAGAAGCGCTCACGCTCTATTCCTCTCTAGAAACTCCCTCACATGCGCAACGAAAACTTCGAAGTCCTTCAACCCCTTCTTCACGCTCTTGTATACCTCTTCGTCGTTAATCACCCAATACCTGTGCACGAGCAGGTTTCTGAGCCTAGCGGCTGAGGATAATCCAGACGCCAAGTCTCCCGGTATTACGCCTTTATCCCCAAGCCTTACAAAGCATTCAGGGAAACCCTCAGCCCTCTCATCAAAGGCGCCCAACAGGATATGCATGCATATGCTTGAAGCGGCCTCCACAAGTTGAATCAAGAGATATCTCATCGAAAGCCTTTTGTGAACAGTCAATTCTCCAAAACTCCTAGCCATAAGGTTCCTAAGCATTTGAACGGCATCGTTAACCTCTCTAATTCTAGCCTCAACATGCTCCTCGTTAAGAGACATATCACATTTCACCACTCATCGGGGGCCAGTGGGATCCACATGTTGTACCTTGAATTGTCTCACGACATCATGCCCAACCCCTTCTTTAATACTTCCTTGTTAACGGAGATTAGTGAGTCTTCTGTAGCTAGATCTTCCCTCAACACTCCGACTTTGTGTGATGCGTACTACATTGGAGTCTTAAAGGCCGGATGGGGATCTATCCGTACCTTTTCATGAAGCCCCTTATCAGGCTGCGGTAAGAGGTTTCCTTTCTTAGGTCGATGAACCTTGCCTCTTTCCTTCCTATCGGCGGTATCGATCCCATCGGAACGTATTTTATGAAGTTTGGTGAGACGCAGATTCCTCCGCCGAGCTTTTGTGAGAGGCTGTCCACGGTTTTGGGGTCTTCGCGTGTAGCTTCCAGAAATATCTTGATCTGGTCTACTATACCTGTCTGGTCTTTCTCAACGATGAACAAGTAGTTTCTGATTTCTGGATATTCGAAGATGGCGCTGTCGATGGCGTAGGGACTTGTTAAGGTCCCTCTGATCTTCACGAGGTCGTCGAAGCGATACTTCGGCGGCAGGAGACGGATGAGAGTTCGTCCGCAGGAGCATCGCTCAGGGATAGCGCGGGTCTCGTCATTTGATCTGAACCTGATCGCTATGGTTCCTGTTCTAGTCAGCGTTGTGAAGACGACTTCGCCCTCTTCGCCTTCTCCAACTCTCTCCCCAGTTTCAGGATCCACGATCTCAACGAGTGATTGGTCTTCGGCCCAGTGGACTCCGTTTTTTTCCTCACATTCTGCTCCGCTTCCTGCCTCGGTCAGTCCGTACCCGATTCTCACGTCCATGTTCCATCGATCCTCAATCTTCTTCCTGACGGTCTCGGGTAGCGGCTCGCCGAGGGCGTAAGCCTTCCGCAAGGATGCCTTTGCCGGATCTCTACCGTACTCTTCCTCGTAAGTGTATGAAAGCTTCAGAATGAACTGCGGGACGCCTACGATGACTGTGGGTTTGAAGAGATCAACTATCAAGGCTTGTTGTTTGCTTGTGGGCATCTTCCCGGCAGGGATGACCGTTGCGCCGATTCTCCTAGCGGCCTCGTGGAGGCAGGTTCCTGCGAAGAACATTCCATATGGCGTCACATTATGCACCACGTCGCGTTCAGTGACACCGGCGATCCGTAGATTCCTCTCCTCCAGTAGGATTTGATTCTCCATGTCGATGTTTGAGAAACCAACTATGGTTGGGGAGCCAGATGTTCCCGATGTTGTATGCCAGACCGAAACTTTCTCAGCCACAGCTGCCGTATAGTCCTCCGCCATATCTTTCTTGGTTGAGAACGGAACCTTGACAAGGTCGTCGATCGTCTTGATGTCACTTGGATGTATTCTCGCCTCCTTGAATTTGCGTCGGTAGAGCCGGGTTCTCTGATAGGCAAGGGTGAGTGAATCTCGCAGACGCTTCGTCTGAAGCCTCCGAAGGGCGACGCGCGACATGTATTCGACGCCCTTTCCCGTGGGGATCACCATCCTCCAAAAGCGGCTGAGGAAACCTGAGGCGATTAGGCTTTACGAGTTATATAAGTTCTGGAATCACCCTTCAAAGTCGTGACTGACTTCAGTGTCGGCAGACGAGGTTAGATGGAGTTGAAAGGCGCCGTATCAATCGACGGCAACAGCCTGACGATTGAGAACTTGGCACAGGTTTCACAGGGAAGGGCGCCCGTAAGCCTGTCGGAAGAAGCCGTCTCCAGAATAGAGGGATCAAGAGCTACACAGCGACTTGGAACTTGCAACTGAGCTAATCAGGAGTGGAGCCTTGCTCGAGCGCGTAGAGAGCAAAGTGGGAAAACTCGAATAGGCTTTCACGTCTGCACCTTATCGACTCTGTCCCTGTAGGTTCGCCCCAAGTAGACGTATCCCTCATTCCCTGCGCTGATCATCGCGAAATGTCTCTCCTCCAATTCTCTGACGACCTTCCCAGGGGCCCCCATCACAAGAGACTTCGATGGAATATCCGTGCCCTCCGTAAGCAATGAGCCGGCGGCAACGATTACCCAGTCACCGATCCTTGCACCGTCCAAGACGATAGCCCTAGTTCCTATGAGAACGTTGCTTCCCACATGACAGCCGTGAGCTATGGCTCCATGCCCCATCAGAACACGGTCACCGAAAACCACAGGGTGGCTCGGATCGACATGGATCACGCAACAGTCCTGTATGCTCGCTCTCTTCCCAATATTGACGCTGTTCCAGTCTCCCCTTATGACGGCGTTCGGCCAAATGTTCGAATCCTCTCCTACCGTTACGTCACCAACTATCGTCGCGGTAGATGCAACATAGCAACTGGGATGTATCCTAGGCTTCTTGCCCTCAAACTCAAGAATTGGCAATACTCACTCCTCCATAACGATCTAGTGGGTACCCGAAGGATGAAACGAGCCATAAGGCACTTGCGGTTAAGTTGCAAATCACCAAGCTTGATTGAGCAACAAGGATTCTTCACTAGGCAAGATGTGTTTCTTTTTCAGCGACCCTAACGAGTTCCTCCACATCCTTCATGTTCTTAGTTACATAGCCTATGCCTAGGTTGGCTTCGTGGAAACCCTCAACATGGAGCGTCCACGCCGTATTCCAAGAGCGCCTGACGTTTTCACCAAGCTTGTCGGCTATGGTCTCCGCGGCTTTGAAGAGCAGAGCTGTCGTCCACCTTCCCCCTTTTGAGGCCTCCTGCGAGACTTCCGCGGCGTACTTATTGGATAAGTACTTCAACGCTTCCTCTGCAACTTTGTATAGCTTCTCACTGGCTTGAATGGCCTCTCCTTTTCTGACATAGCCTTTGGCCTCGTCTAAGAGCTTTCTCGCGAGCTCGACGCGCTCTGCCATATTCATAGTCCATCGCTCCGATTAACCGGGTTGGCCGCCGTAATAAGGTTTGGTGAGTCAAACGAAAAGTTGGGTGTGTCCCACTATCCGCCGTCTCGATGTTGTTAGCTTGGAAGAAATCGTCTGAATCTGCCAAGCGCTTGAATTCATGAGCTTCCGTTCATATTCTCTCTTCTTTAGGCTTGAAAGGCCAGCATCTGCGCATGCGCAAATAGATTATCTCAGGTATCCCCGCCAAATGTATTAAAAGGAAGAATATGAACCAAGCTTTGTCCTTATTCTTAGCTGAAAACCATAAGCCTAAAGCAGCCCAGAAAAAGCTCCAGGCCGCTAAAGGAATGATGAATAGTTCAATAGCTTCTAAAGCTGGAATCATGGCTTTCTTCCCAGTTTGCTGGCCAAGCTCTCTAGTGACTATGCCTCATCCTTATCCAGCGATCATGGATAAATATGTCGAGACGATGCCTTCGTGCTACTCAATCACACCGCCCTTGGCTGAACTGGGGATGTAGATGTCTGGGCGGGCTTTTCGGGACTTCACCAAACTTTTAAATAAATCTCGGGCTGAAACTAATCGTGAGAAAGAGGAGGAGAAGGTCTAGGTTGTTCTCGAAGAGAGCTATCACGAAAGTGCAGACGATTGCTGTTGCCGTCATGCTTATTGTGGTTGTGATCGGGGGGTACGTCATCTATATGTCTCAACTGCCGCCGCCTCCGCCTCCGAAGCCAGTTACGCTAGTTATAGCAATGGATACTTCAAGCATCGTCTCGCTTGATCCCGCGAAGGCCTACGAGTTCGAGGGCGTCTTGGTTGATAACAACCTCTACGACAAACTGGTTGACTTTAAGGGAAATGACTACAGCACGGTGTATCCAGAGCTCGCCGAGAGCTGGACTGTATCTGAAGACGGTGTGACTTGGACCTTCAATATCAAGAAGGGCCTCAAGTTTCCGAGTGGGACACCGATAAATGCCGAGGCTGTGGTCTACTCGCTTCAAAGAGTTGTCAAGCTTGAGCAGACGCCTTCCTGGGTGCTTACACAGTTCGGCATAAAGCCAGAGACCATTAAGGCTGTAGGCGAGTACGTTGTCCAGATCAAGCTTAACGCCATCTACGCAAAAGGCATGTTCCTCTCCTGCCTAGCTTTCCCAGTAGCGTCAATAGTCGATCCAAAGGTCGTGAAGGAACACGAGACAGGTGGAGACATGGGAAGTGCTTGGATGACTGATCACAGCGCCGGGTCTGGCCCATTCACATTGGAGAAGTGGGAGAGAGGGACACAGATCATACTGAGAGCCAACAAGGACTATTGGAAAGGAAAGCCGGGTGTCGACAGCATCCTGATTAAGGAGATTAAGGAGAGCTTAGATCAGAGGATGCTTCTCGAGAAAGGCGACATAGACATCGCTTGGAACCTTCTGGCAGATCAGATAGTGGCTGTGAAAGGAGTCAAAGGAATTGAGATAGTCGAGTCTCCTGCATTCCAGTTGTTCTACATCGGCATGAATGTAGGCTTCAAACCGTTCAGCGATGCCAGAGTTAGAAATGCTGTAAGATGGGCTATTGACTACGACGGCATCATCAAGGAAATTCTGAGAGGGGCAGCCATGAAGATTCAGACGATAATTCCCAAAGGCGTGGCTGGATACAATCCTGCAATGCCTTTCACACAAGACATTGCGAAAGCCAAGAGTCTTCTGGCAGAGGCTGGATATCCAAATGGCTTCAGCGTTGAATTGGCTACACCCGCAACTATAGCCCAGATACCTACAGCCGACATCGCAGCCAAGATAAAGAGCGATTTGGCGAAGGTCGGCATCGATGTGAAGGTGCAACTGATCACCTATGCAGAGATCCTTAACAAGTATAGAGCTCAAGCTCTCGAGATGGTCATTGCTAGGTGGGGCTCTGACTACGCTGACCCAGATGCTAACGCTAAGCCGTTTGCTCACTGTAGAACCGCCGGTCCAAAAGATACGGTAAAACAGTTAGCTTGGAGAAATAAGTATGCAAACAACGTTACAACAGACCTTGTCGAGAAGGCTGCCAAGGAACTTGATGATACTAAGCGCTTGGACTACTACAAGCAGATTACAGAGATAATCTTGAATGAAGGCCCGTTCGTGATCCTTTACCAACTGCTGATTCAGAGAGCAGTTCGCACCTGGGTGAAGGGCTTCACAGTCTCCCCGTTAACCCTTGAAGACCTCAGCGTCATCACAAAGGAAGCCTAGCTAGCCTAGGCTTCTCAACTTTCCTTCTTCTAAGGATGACGGGCACAGACATCTATATAACGCTACTAGACCTAGACAACACATTTCGTGAGTGTTGCCTAGGGGATTCGGGATGCGTGGTGGGCCTCTCGGTGCGAGCGCCATGGTTTCCGGAATCAACAATTCCTACGGTTTCTCAAATCCACACGACAAGCAATAAGAACGGAGAATAATGGAGAAGAAGAATGAATTTAGGAACCTATGTCGCTAGACGCCTTGGGCTAATGATCTTCGTCTTATTTGGAGTGCTTGTTATCACATTCATCGTGTCTCATGTAGTTCCGGCTGATCCTGTGGCTGCAGTATTGGGGTCTCAGGCCCCTCCAGAACTCATTGAGAAGGTGAGGCATGAGTGGGGGCTGGATCGTCCATTACCCGAGCAATTCATCAATTATGTATGGAATATGCTCCATGGAAATTTAGGAAAGTCTATCCGCACTGACAGGCCTGTCAGCGACGATCTTCTACAATATTTTCCGGCGACGATAGAGCTCTCAACAGCCGCCATCATATTGGCGATGGTCGTGGGCATACCGCTTGGGATAATCTCAGCAGTTAGGAGGAACAAGTTATCAGATCACTTCGCAAGAGTATTCTCGATCTTTGGAATCTCTATGCCCGTGTTCTGGCTCGGTCTGCTTCTGCTGGCAGTCTTCTACTACAAGCTTGGTCTGCTGCCTAGTCCAGGGCAACTTGACATGTTATTGCGTCCTCCTCCGGTAGTAACGGGTTTAATCACAGTTGACAGCTTGCTGGCTGGAGATTGGATCGTCTTCTCGAACTATCTTAGTCATCTAGCTCTTCCAGCCTTCGTTCTCGGATTTGCCTCACTCGCTTCCATCGCCAGAATTACTAGGTCGAGTATGCTTGAGGTACTAAGACAGGACTATATTAGAACAGCCAAATCGAAGGGCTTGAGAAAGCACGTAGTGATAACGAGGCACGCGCTCAGGAACGCCCTGATTCCCACGGCAACGATCATCGGTTTAAGATATGGAAGCCTACTTGAAGGCGCAGTCTTGACAGAGACGATCTTCGCTTGGCCTGGTGTGGGGCGATACGCTGTGGGCGCCATATTATACCTAGACTTTCCGGCGATCATGGGCTCTGTTCTAGCCATCGCAGTTATCTACTCACTAGCAAACTTGGTCGTTGACATAATCTACGGCGTTCTTGACCCGAGGATAAGGGTCGGGGAGTGAGATGAAATCTTTGCCTGGCCTGTCGAGTAGAGTTGAGCGCTGGAAGAGAGAACATAGCTCACAGATAGACGATGTCAAATACACTCTGTACCTCTGGAAGCGAAGTCCACTCTCGATGATAGGGCTTGTCGTGGTGGCAGCCCTTGTACTGGTTGCCTTTCTCGCACCCTATCTTGCTCCTTATGATCCGATCGAGCAGAATCTCAGCGACAGGCTCTTGCCACCCAGTCGTGAATACATCTTCGGTACGGATACACTCGGACGGGATATCCTCTCAAGAGTCTTGTATGGCAGCAGGATTACCTTGGAGATCGGGATTATTATCACTTTGATTGGGGGAAGTATCGGAACTCTTCTTGGCATCGTCGCCGGGTATCTGGGCGGAAAAGTCGACGAACTCTTGATGCGTGTAACCGACATGTTCTTCGCCTTTCCTCGATTGATACTCGCTCTCGCCTTTGCTGCAGCTCTCGGTCCGAGCCTGATGAACATGATAGTTGCGATCTCAGTTGTTGATTGGCCGATCTATGCCAGGTTAGCGAGAGCGCAGGCGCTTTCAGCTAAGAGAGAGGATTATGTGGAGGCCGCTAGAGCCATCGGTGCGGGAACTTGGCGGATAATATTCTCACATATCCTTCCGGTCTGCATCTCACCAATCGTTGTGCAGGTGACGCTACGCTTGGGAGATGTGATCCTTACAGCCGCCGGCTTGGGCTTCTTGGGTCTCGGAGCGCAACCCCCAACCCCTGAATGGGGCGTCATGGTCAGTGATGGACGAAACTTCATAATGAATGAGTGGTGGATCGCAACATTTCCCGGGCTTGCGATAATGCTCGTCGTCCTCGGCTTCAACCTACTGGGAGATGGAATAAGAGACATCATGGATCCGAGGCTTAGGAGGTAACAAGGCGTGAGGGACCTGCTAGCAGTGAACAATCTTCGGACTAACTTCTACACTTATCGAGGTGTTGTGAAAGCTCTCAATGGAGTAGACCTCAACATTGGACCTGAAGAGTTCTTCGGTTTGGTCGGTGAAACGGGATGCGGAAAATCTGTCACAGCGCTCTCCGTCTTGAGGCTTATTGAGGAGCCCGGTAGGATCGAGGCTGGCGAGGTTCTGTTCGATGGACGAGACCTGCTAAAACTACGCGAAGAGGAGATGGAGACAATTCGAGGAAAAGACATCTCAATGATCTTCCAAGAACCAAAAACCGCGCTAAACCCGGTCCTCAAGGTCGGCTTCCAGATCGCTGAGGCGATTTCCAAAGCCTACAATATGAACCTACGAGAGGCGTCAGAGAAAGTTGAGGAAGTTTTGAGAGAAGTTGAGATGGCCGACCCCTCGAAGGTAGCGGAGAAATATCCTCACGAACTTAGCGGCGGAATGGCTCAGCGAGTACTCATTGGCATGGCCCTCTCAACCGAACCGAAGTTGCTGATCGCCGATGAACCCACCTCTTCGTTAGATGTCTCAGTCCAAGCACAGATAATGAGACTCATAAACACCCTCCTAGAAAAACGCAAGACATCTGTGCTATTGATCACACATAACCTCGGGCTCGTGGCTGAGAACTGCTCAAGAGTTGGGGTGATGTATGCTGGGAACCTTGTTGAATGCGCTGACGTCAAGACCATCTTTGCAGATCCGGCGCATCCTTATGCCCAAGGCTTGCTCGGCGCCATCAAGATGCGTGGGGAGAGGGGTAAGCTCTCAACGATAAAGGGCCTCGTTCCCGATCTGGTTAATCCACCTTCAGGCTGTAGATTCCATCCACGCTGTCAACATGCAGAGAAGATCTGCCGAGAAAAGCAGCCAAGATCCGTGACATTGGGCTCGGGGCATTCTGTGTCCTGCTTCTTGTTCGATGGAGCCTGATCGATCATGGAAAGCAACGTAATCCTCAGAACTGAGAGCTTGACAAAGTACTTCCCTGTGAAAGGGGGCTTGCTCCAAAAGATCGTTGGATATGTAAAGGCCGTTGATGGCGTCAGCTTAGATGTGAAGAAAGGTGAGATATTCGGCATCGCTGGAGAATCCGGTTGTGGAAAGACAACTCTGGGAAGAGCGGTTCTGAGATTGATTGAACCTACCTCGGGAAAGGTTCTATTTGAGGGAAGAGATGTTCTCGCCTTGAAGGGCAAAGCGCTTGAAGACCTTCGACGGAACATGCAGATTGTGTTTCAAGATCCCTTCTCATCACTACATCCGAGAAAGATGGTCAAGGACATAATCGGCGAACCCCTGATCATACATGGCCTGGTTGAAAAGTCTGAGCTGAGAAACAGGTTAATTGAGATCCTTGAGCTTGTTGGTTTGCAGGAGGAACACCTCTATAGGTTTCCGCATGAATTCAGTGGCGGGCAGAGGCAGAGGATAGCCATTGCAAGAGCTATGAATCTCAGGCCGAAGTTTCTGATCTTGGACGAACCAACATCAGCCCTAGACGTTTCGGTTCAGGCAACTGTGCTCAACCTGCTATGGAAACTTAAGGAGCAGTTCGGTCTAACCTACCTATACATTACCCATGACCTTGCCGTCATGGAGTATCTCTGCGATAGAGTTGCGGTGATGTACCTTGGAAAGATTGTTGAGTTAGCCGAGAAAAAGGATCTTTTCGCCAATCCAGCCCATCCGTATACTCAGGCACTTCTATCAGCTATTCCAGTCCCAAATCCTGAGGTCACAAGAGAAAAGATCATTCTCAAGGGTGAGGTTCCGAGTCCGTTCAATCCACCAAAAGGGTGTAGGTTCAGACCCAGATGCCAATATGCAATGAAAGTATGCGAGGATGAGCCTCGATTCATCGAGATTGGTCCAGGACATTCGGTGGTATGTCACAAATACGACTAAAGAAAGCCCAACTCTTGTGATGGATTTTCCAGGTTTGGAAGCGTTAATGAGTATACTGGCTTCCTAGTTATTGTGTCAACAAAAAAACGAAGGAACCCTCAACACGTTCGGAATCTTCCGTCAAGAGATAGATGTGCAGAAGGCCTCAAGATTCATCCGAAAGATTAGGAAGAGGTGGCATACACACAGTAACTACTGTTCGACTGGTGCGCCCTGTCCTTGTTTCACGTTCAACGCTTCCCAAGCCCGTCAACTGTACAGTGGATAGTCTACCAAAAAAGACCTGAAGAAGAAATCTCGTGATACTAGTTCTTTCGAAGAAGGGCGCTGAGCTTTGATTTTTCCACGATTATCACAAGGGCAATCAGAGCCGCGACCGCAACGACCAGAGCGATCAAGATGGCGGGCGCCATACGGCCAGGGTAACCCGTTCTGGCTGCGGTTTGCTCCGTCACGGGTTCTTTGGCTTCGAGAGAGATAAGACCTACGGAGGAAGACGTCATCCTACGTGAGATGGTTAAGGATCCCATTTGCGTTTGTTCGAATTTGTCGACGAGAGTCAGATTATTCTTCTCATCGACCAGATATACTTCGCATCGCACAGTTCTGCCCTGCCAAGGAAGATTCTTCAAAGCGAGAGTGAACTCCTCGTAGTACGAGTCGAAGCTGCTGATGAGCACTCTAAGAATATTGCCGCCGTCCGATCTTCCTGCAAGCACAGCAAACCCTGCATCGTTGGACCCGTTGCATGCTATCCTCACAGGCGTCTCTAGCATCCTGTTCATTGCCAGGAACGCGTACGCCGTCTTCTTGAATTCGCCATTGTCATAGAACAGTCCGAACCCTCTTCCTCCTTTACCCCCACCATTTCCCCGATACCTAAGCGCCCCCGAAATGGACGTGTCCTGAAGATAGATAAGCGCAGACGCAGTCCACGCTGCGCCCCTGGCGTTCCAGAACTCGTCGTGATTCGCCGAGTCCGCATAGATATTCCACTCCGTTAGGAAACTTTCAACATTCTCGAAGCCATATCGCTTGAGCAAATCTTGAATCCGATTCGCAGCCTCGGCGATAAGATACGGGCCGCGACTGCCCGTGTAGATATGCCATGAAACGAAGTCGAGAAGGGACTTGTTCGTCTTGCAGAACTGCAGGAATCTCTCCAGGAACTCTCGCCTTCCGGCCAACGCAGGCCCCCCAACCTTCACGCCAGCATCAACAGTCTTCAGGGCCTTAGCCACAGTGTCGTAAAGCCTGAAGTACTGTTCAGGCGTTCCCTTCCAGAAGATCTTGATATCGGGCTCATTCCAGATCTCCCAGTATCGTATTCCATACTTGAAGCCGTTCGCCCATCCATGGTTGTAGTGCATGACTATGTGCTTGCAGATCTCCGCGAATTTTACGTAGTCGCTCGGCACGTCGCTTGGCCCTCCCCAACTGTATCCAAGCCTGTAGAAGACCTCTGCGCCGACCGACCTTATCGCCTGAACCTGAAGGTCAGTCGATCTGAAGTCGTAGCTCGACTCCTTCGAAGGGTCAGCTTGCATTTTTGGGAAGACTACGTTTATGTCGAAGACTCCTGGAACATCGTGTGTTCTAACATAGTCCACGCCTATCTGCCTGTACTGCTCATGAAGCGATACTTCAAGTGGTTTCTGGGGCAGCGGCCCAGCATTGATTCCCTGTAGCGACCTGATCTTTCCAATGGTTCTCGAGAAGTCGATCTCTATCGCAACTCGGCCCTCTAACCTCATCCTCATAAGATCATGCTCGGACTTCGCTATTAGCGCATCCTGAAATGGCCTCAACCTCTCGGCAAGCTCCGCCTGTAGCCTCAACTGATCCGGCGAGCTGTTCACCGTCGCGTCAGCTAGAACGATCCCATCCATCCTGCGAATCGGGACACCCATCAGCGATAGGGCCGTCGGAGCAACATCAACGAGCCTCCCAGGCATGTTGGAGACATATGCCTTCTTTACGCCGGGCCCCGTCAGTATGAGGGGGATATATTGTGTGCCCCACGATAAGCCCCCGTGAGATCCCTGAGTGTTCGGCGGCTCCTCTCCAACAACAGTATTCTCATCCAAGGCGATTGCGACATCTGGACTTGAAGGACCGGCATAGGTTGAGAGCAGATACCTGTACGCTGCGTCTAGGCCTTGGCTTATCTTCGAAGCGGTCCGGCTAGCAGGTAGATAGTAGTAGTTGCCTTGGTCCCGCACCTTGTAGTAGGTGGCGTCAACGCCTGCAATGTTCAGCGAAGCTATGTTCTCCGCGGCTTCCCTGCTCTTCGTTTGATCTCTCAAGTATATGTTAAATGATGTTCCACCTCCAAAGGTGAGAGCTGTCGTTCCGGTTTTCTCCACTGCCTTTCGGATCAGTTCGCTGCGTACGTTGCGCGTATTGGGTATCATGGCGTGATCCGCTGTGACTATGAAGAGAGTCTGATCGAAGATCCCTAACTTCCTGTAAGCTTGGATCAGTCGTCCGATCTGTCGGTCTACGTTCGCCAAGACTTCAGCCATTGCCTTAGGAGCGACGATTCCCCCCGTGCCGTGTCCGACCCCATCTGTCTCAGGTAGGTTGATCATCACAACCTTCGGACGTTCCAACTCAAGCATCTTCACCGTAACATCCATGACCCAAGTGTCGTACTGTATGGCCGGGATCGGAAGGCTGTATCTCAGCGTAGGATCATTAAGGATCTGGCTGGGAGGCATCTGACCTGCAACGCCGCTCGGAACAAGCGTCTTGCCAGATCGGGTCGATTAGACAATGTAGTCTGCGTACCGATTGCCCATCGCCGCCGCGGCAAAATACTTGTTTGAGCTTATGGCAAGAACCTTGGCTGTCCGGTCAACCTCTTTGACCAGCTGAGGAATTAAGACAGCTCCTGAAGCCACTATCGCTTCACCAAGCCTTCCTTGGCTCACAGCCTCAATCGTCGTAGGTGTGGTCATGTTGCCCATAATGGGATCTCGCCAGGCGAATCCGATGACACCTTGGTTGCGCGGAAGGGAGCCTGTGCTTACGGTTGCATGTCCGGGCGGAGTGTTGGCTTCGAGCTGTGCAAGCCAAGCCCTTGCATATGTAACGCCGTTCGCCATAAGGAGACGTAGGTTTGGAATGTCGGTTAACTGAAAGTAGTCGGGTCTGCAAGCGTCTATGACGATTATAGCGAGATATTGGGCTGGAGTAGCTGGTTGCTCCGCTGAACATTTCGTACCCAAAGGGAACAGTGGAACAGCGAGCAGGACGAGCAGCGAGATAGCTTTAAGCCATCTCATCCTTGGCACCGTTGTTTTCTCAAGATCAAATCCATATAAAGGTGTGATGAACGCTTCATCCATAGGAGGAAAGAAAACATAGATACTGTCTGACTTTGGACACGCCGACCTACATAGTGGTTCTAACATTGACCTTGGAAGGAAGACTGTCAAGGAGGGATCTGAGCGAATCAAGGAAGTCAAAGAGAGATTCGCTCTTCAGTTTTCCATCTGCAAGCGCCTAGTCGACGCTGGGTATATCTGAAACGATGACGGTGAAAAGAATCGGATCAAAGTGACTTGCGAAATAGGTTGTATGGATTTGGGGCGACAGTTTGACTAGAATCTGGGTGTGAAGGTTGGTTGTATATGCGATCTGATCATAGATTGCCGTGGTACACTTTCATTCCGGTGATAGGATACTTCCTCTACCTTCCACAAGCCAAATGGGATTTCCCCGACGTGAGAGAGAGAAGACGGCTTTTCATCGTCCTGGAGAACACGCTTCTCTATTTTGTGATAGGTGTGGCAGGAGGAGTGGCAGGAGTCCCATACTTGATTTGGTTCTTGATGGTTCCAATGGTTGTCGCTGTAGCAACTTTTGCGGAGTTCTGGGTCATCAGGAGATGGGGGGACAGGTTCAGGGTATTTGGTTGGCACAACATCCAACGGTTCGGAGATAGGAGGTTTGCCCTATCCGCTCTCTACGTTGGGGTTCAGACCTACAGCTTCTTGACCTTGGGCTATGTGGCGTCACGGTTCATAGTGTAGATGAACACTCGACGGCGCGGCGATTCTCATTTTCTATGATGAAAGTTTGATTAGGGTCCCGCTCTTGAGATCGTATGGATGAAGACTGTAAGGTCCTCGGAAACTTTGGGTACGCGCTTCCGTGAGAAAGGAAGAGCTTGGGCCTTGACTATCGTCTTTCTTGCACTAGCGTTCTCTACGCACCACGCTCTAGCGCAAGACACCTACACCGTTCTGCAACTTGAGATCACTGTCTACAGAGATGGAGTGGCACATGTGAGAGACATCGTCGCGGTAAACTCGACCGTCCCCTCAATATCATTGCCATTGCTCGGAGAAGCGGCAAACGTGATAGTCACAGAGGAGAAAGGTCAACTTCTCCGCTATGAACTGACCCGTGACAATATCTCGATCTACACGTTCGGAGCCTCAAAGGTTTTCTTGGAATATGACACCTCGACCCTGACACTGAAGGAGGGGCCGGTTTGGACGCTGAGGTTAAACTTGCCGGCTCAGGGGAGAATCATCCTTCCAGATGGCGCGTCCATAGTCTACCTGAGTGAGAAGCCAACATCGATTGAAGCCAAAGATGGTAGACCTGTTCTAACCTTGGCTCATGGATCTTGGGAGATCAGCTACGTGATCCCGCTGCAGGTGACGACCACGACCTCTACCGCTACGGCGCCTACATCGCTGATCCCAACAATTCCCTCACCGTTTCTAATTTCGGCTGGCGTAGCAGGTATCGTGATAATCACCTTAATCGTGGGGTTGGGCGCCCTCTTGAGGCGCAGATCACGCCTTTTGTCAGAAACGTTCTCTCCAGCAGATAATGAAGTACTACAACTGATCAAGTCGAAGGGGGGAAGAGTGTTCGAGTCCGAGTTAAGAGATTCTCTCGGCCTTCCGAAGACGAGCGCTTGGAGGCGTGTGAAGAGATTGGAGAGGATGGGCCTCGTCAGAATTAGGAAAGTTGGATCACAGAACGAGATCGAGCTATCTTAGGGTTTATGGCGCTTGGCGATCTCTCTCCTCACCTGTTGCGTGACCTCCCCTGCCTGTTGGATATCGGTGAGGGCTCCGTCGAGGTCATCCTTAGCGGCTTTGTCTTGGGCACTCCTAACTAGGCTTTCAGCCTTGCTGAGAAGATTTGTCAGATCTTCAACCTTGACGCCTCTCTTCGCCAGCTTTTCAAGCTCATCTCTGAGCCTCGAAATCTCCTTCTCCATGTTTCTGAGAAAGGCTTCTACTCGATGTCTGTTGGGCTCGTGAGAAGCATGTTTCAGCAGAACGAACATCTCGCTTATCAGCTTCTCAGCCTGCGCCAGCCTTCGAGCTGCGTCAGACGTGTTCTTGGCATTCGACTTCAGTGCGGACTCAGCTTCGTTGAGTAAGCCCTCAGCCTGATCGAGCTTCGCTCTGATCTCTCCTCGTAGGCCTTCGGTGATTCCCGTAGAATTTGAGAGGGCTTCTCTAACCCTCCGGATTCTCTCTCTGGCCCTTTCGATTGCTTCGAGGAGCTGCGTCTTCGCCTCCTGCTCTTCTGTTGAAGGCGTCTCAGGCCCTAAAGCCTTCAGGGCATCTCGGAACTTCTCCTGAGCCAACTTGGCGTCGGCCGTAGCCGGATCGTAGTCTTCTTTCTCGTAGGCTGCTCTAGCCTTATTCAGTAGTATGCTGCCTTCTTCGACGAGAGTCGCCGCCATAGAGACTTCTTTCCCAGTAGCCTTTGCCCTCTCGATGAATTCAAGAGCGATCCCTCTCGCCTTCTCCGCTATCTGTATGAAGGTCTTGGCTTTCGTCTGGTCGCCCCCAGCCGCCACAGGCACGGCACATGCCGCTACCACCACAGCCATGATGAGAAGCACAGCCGCTCTTCTTTCGACCAGCATTCTCAAACACCGAATGTGACGGAGGCGAAACCGAAAGATAAGGAGCCCTGTGGAACGATCGTTCCAAGGCCACGAAATCGGATGAACGCAAGTCGCGTTCTGGATCTGAGATGAATTGAGTTGGTAGCGCCAACGAGGTTCAGGCTGTCGGTATAACTTTTAATACCTTGCACCGAATAGCCCGGTTGAGGACAAATGGGGACGACGGTTGTCATCAAGGGAGTTGACGAGAAGGCCTACAGGAGACTAAAGGGTGAAGCGATGCGAACAGGCCTGAAGGTTGGAGAGGCAGCGTCTCAGGCGTTCAGGTTGTGGGTCCAGCAGAGGATGCCCTCGAAGGCCCGCGACCTTGAGAGAATGAGGCGCGCCTGTCAAAGAATGGATGAGAATCGGTCTAGACTGAGAGTCTTGGAAGATTGGTGAGCGTTCGGCGGCTTGTTAGTGAGTTCTCGTTTGTTCGCGGCAACTTTCTGATACTGCTTGCAAGTTGGACTTTGATGAATTTCGCCGCGGCTATCCCCGAGACTTATTACTCGCTTTATGTCCTTGCGCTGGGTGGGACCGCGGTTATTATCGGCGTTATAGGCTTCACATCCTCTCTGATTCTAGGACTGATCCAGTTTCCGGGCGGATACCTAGCCGACAAGCATGGAAGGAGGTGGCTCGTAGTGACCATGACTTTTGGAGTCGCAGTCTCGTATCTTATCTACGCGGTTGCTCCCTCTTGGCATCTTGTACTTGTGGCTGGGATCCTACAGAACATCTGCTTAATCTACCAGCCAGCCCTCGGAGCAATCACGGCGGACTCCATTCCGCCCGAGAAGAGAGGCGTTGGCTTCTCGATCCAGACGTTGCTCCCCAACGTAGCAAGACTGCCGGGACCAGTGATAGCTGGTGCTCTCTATCTTGGCTTTGGGCTAGTCCTCACGATGAGGATTGGATACGCTATTGCGTTCATCCTCTTCTTGTTGGCTGCGATCTTAAGAGTGAGGCTACGGGAAACGTTAGAAGGCGCAGCCGATCGGCCAAGCGTTTCCACCGTTCTTGGCTCATATCCAAGAGCGGTTAAGGAGAGCGTTGGCGTCTTGAAACTTCTTCCGAAGGCTATGTTCTACCTTTTTCTTGTGTCGGCGTTGCTGCAGTTCTTCGCTTCGCTGTGCTCTCCCTACTATATTGTTTACGCCACGAAGATCCTCGCCATCGACGGCTTCGAATGGGCACTCCTCATGGCGTTGCTCCTCGTGACAAGGATACTCTCCGCGCTACCGAGCGGAAAGATCACAGACAAGTTCGGAAGAAAAGGGCCGCTTGCCTTCTCGCAGCTACTGCTATTCCCGTCTCTCCTGCTATTCGCCTATGGAGATTTCCATAGGCTACTTCTCTGTCTACTGCTGCTCGGTGTTGGCGAGTCGATCCTCGCTATATCGCAGCAGTCTCTTCAAGCTGATCTGGCCCCGAGGCGGCACCGAGGTAAAGTGATAGGCTTCATGCAGTTCGCGAGCTTCCTCATGACAGGTCTAGGTCAACTGCTTGGCGGGATCCTCTACCGCTACGTCTCACCACAGACCCCGTTCCTCATCTTTGCTGCATCCACGATCCCGCTTACCATAATGACAACCTTCTTGGTTCACGAGCCTAGAAAACGAGAAGAGTAGGAGCGCCGTCACGATTTTGAAGATCAAGGCATCGCATCTCCTTGTCATTCATGACTTCCTCGGCAGTTCTCTGTCGACGAAAGCGCGGTTGAGGAGTTCCCAAAGGTCTCTCATGGGTTCAACGCGCTTCCGATACCTGGATGCACGTGTTCTATTTCTTCTCACTCTTGAAGGGCTACAGCGACGAGGTCTCGCACCTAGCTTGGTAGCACAGCTAGCCGGACGCAGACTGTTACGTCTTTCGCTCCATAGACTAGACTCTCTCATAGCAGATCCGGCCCCTTTCGGGCGGCGGAACCTTCGTCGAAGGCCAACCAGAGCTTTCCAAAAGTAGATAAGACTCCATGTCTTTCGAACAATGGACGAACGCAGCAGTGCGTCATCTGAGAAAGCGGTCAACTACGACTGGTTCTCGCACTCAGAGCAGAGTGAAAATAATGGTCGGCTACACCGCGGTCTAGTCTGACCTTGCGAACCGCTTCGAATCGATTCCCCTACCTCATGCCCGTCTGGTCGCGGAATTATGAATCTGGGGAATTCTGAAGTAGAGCTTGAAAGTAATGGCATTTGTATAGGCTAAGGCGGCGAAAGGCAGCACCGCAGGAAAAATGAGGAGCGTAAGCCTTGCCTCCGGGCTAGTCGGCCACAACGCCAAGAGAATCCCAACAGAGAAAAGGATCTCGCAGATTGTCTTGAATCTGTCGTCGTCGACGGTGAAGAATGCTGTGAACGCAAAAGGCAGGCAAAGATAGAAGGCGTATACGGCCGAGAACACGAAGAGCTAAGACGAAGGCGAGACTGAAAAGCGTCATCCGAATCCCATAGAAAGCTCTGTAGCGATTAAGAGTCGAATTATCCTTGCGGCATGAAAGACATGAAGAAACTGTGAAGTGGGGCCGTCATGGATCGGTTCAGAGGCTCGTAGGCCCAGAACACTTGTAGAGACAGATGTCCTAGATCTGGAGACGTTTCTCTTCATGAAAGGTCAGGAGATACGCTGAGCCCTTGGAAATGGTGACTCCATCAAGTTTGAGATGCCCGAAAAGGACTAAACTTATATGAAGTTCCCGTAGTGCGTTGCTTAGGCGGTTGTACATGAAGATTAGACCCCTATTTTGGCGTGCCGTTAGCTACTTCCGGCTTGGCTATTCATATTACATTGGGTTCATGTTGACGGTTGCGAACTTCATGATGATAGTGTACTATTTGGTGATGGAGCGGATACCTTTCTTGAAGCAACTTTTTCCGCATTTTGCGTATTTCCTTGTGATTCTTGCTTTTCTCATAACTCCTTTGGGCATCGCATTAGGATACCTTCATGCTAGAAAGACTGAGGCAATGGCTGCCGATGGCTACATTTCGACTAGAGCGAATCCACTCGCAATAGTGCCAGCCTACATTTACTACAAAGAGTTCCTAAGAATTGAGGAGAAACTCGGAGTTCAACCGAGCGAGGAGATACGAAGACTATACGAATTCTATAAGAAAGAGGCAAGGTACCAGAAATGGCAACCCTAGAACATCCAAACCTGACATCACAGTTTCAGTGCTGGCGGCGGTTAATTGTCGACCATACACGTGTTGTTTGTGCAAACAATCGCTGAGAGAAAACGTCTCAGCCAAGCTGATCCTCAGACTAGCTTACTTCCGATCCCGTCTGTCGCAAGAAAGAACGTCCTGTCAATCTCTCTCAGATAGCTCATCGAAAAGAGATAAGCGGCACATGCATTGGATTATTATCACGCAATAATTGTCTATACGTCAGGGATAACAAAAGACGCGCAGGCAAAACATACACCTGTGTTACTTCGTAACAAAGGCTTGTTGATCGCTTGACACTGGTTTGAAATGTTATGGTCACCTCCTACGTTCAATGGTGCTTCTCTAATGTGCTACTTTTCCAACTCTAGCGAATATAACGTACTGCTCGGCTGCGAACTGTACCTTCTCAATCCTCTCAATGATATATCCAGATCTCTCGAGCTTCATTTTGAGCAACCAGAGGGTCTCAGCATAGGGTTGTACTGGGAATCTGCATCTCAATAATGAAAGAAACCGCGAGTTAGGCTTTCTGCGTAGAAGTTCGTAACATTTGCGTTTGATCACTTCTCTCCAATGCCTACTCATTAAATTTGCAGTGAATAGTATCTGTCCTTTGCGCTTAAGGAGACAGCGAAGGTCTACGAGGATCTTATTCGTGACAGGAACGTGCATCCCCAATACGCCTATGGAGATGATCACATCGAATCGAGCCTTACGCACGATCGGCAGGTTAAAGACATCTGCCCTTATGAGATCGATTTTTCTGTCTTGAATCTTGTTCTTGGCTACGTGAAGCATTTTTTCAGATAGGTCTACTCCGACTATTTCGGTATAGTTGCGGATAGAGCTG
>Ga0315310_10000501_pt1 | contig 25008 bp, 21 predicted proteins | sample TDP5_MG_FD_203630 | JGI IMG/M metagenome (GOLD analysis project Ga0315310, IMG submission 203630) | Freshwater sediment microbial communities from Lake Towuti, South Sulawesi, Indonesia - TDP5 | ecosystem: Environmental > Aquatic > Freshwater > Lake > Sediment | place: Indonesia: South Sulawesi...
TCGATTACAGCCAAAGCTTTTAAGAATAGAAAAGGGTTAGTGCTCTTCATACTTGAGAGAAAGTGTGGTGGCGTTCATGCGAATTAGGTATGAGTGGCTGGTCGCTGGGGTGCTCGTTCTTTTCGCTGTTGTACATCATGTGGACAGGTCCCTTCTCTCACCACTTGTCCCCACGATAATGGATGAACTCGGTCTAAATCCGGAGCAGGTTGGACTTATCTCCACGGCGACTCTCATCGTTACCACAATAGGGTTTATCGTTTGGGGTTACCTTTATGACAGATACTCTCGTGTGGTCCTCACCACGGCAGCGGGAGTGATATGGAGCTTCACCACATGGCTCAGCGCCTTGGCCAGGAGATTCACGGATTTCTTTGCTGCCAGAGCCAGCACGGGAATCGATGACGCAGCAACGCCCGGAATGTACGCACTACTCTCTGACTACTTCCCCTTGAAGAGGAGGTCAACAATCATGGGGTTGATGAGTGTTGCACCGCAAGCGGGTTTTCTGATAGGAGGATTAGTTGGAACCATTTTTGGCCCGACCTACGGGTGGAGGACCCTCTTTCTTGCTACAGGTGGTCTCGGCATTGTAGTCGCACTTCTTGTGTACTTTTTTGTGAAGGACGTTCCACGTGGGAAGTCTGAACCGGAGTTTGCCGGTCTAGAGACCTTTGGCAAGTACACCATCAATAGAGAGCTGGCTGCGAGACTGATAAGGAGGCCATCCCTGCTTCTGCTCAGCCTGCAGGGCTTCTTCGGCGTGTTCCCTTGGAACGTTCTCTCCTTCTGGATGTTCACGTATCTAGAGAAGGAGCGATTGTTTGGGCCCGAGCTGATCGCGCTCTGGCTAGTAGCGTCTTTGGTAACGATGATCCTTGGAATCGTAGTAGCCGGCGTCCTTGGTGACTTCCTATTCAAGAAGACTAGAAAGGGCAGGGTGATCCTTAGCGCAGTCACTGTTTATGTTGGCGCACTCCTGATATACATAACCTTCACGACGCCCTTGGAAGCCACTGGGAGCTTCCTTCTCTGGTCTGTTGTGACGGCGTTTGTCATACCAATGGCTGGCCCGAACGTTGTTGCAACCGTCTTTGACATTACGGAGCCAGAGACAAGAAGCACCGGTCTGAGTATTCTAAGGTGGTTTGAGAACGTGGGCTCAGGGTTTGCGCCACTGATCGTGGGCGTTCTCTGGTATCGGGTCTTTGGGGCTCTAGGGACGGCGTCATGGGTGGTTTGCGTGTCAACATGGATCGTATGCGGCACAATATTTGCAGCCCTATTCTTTAGAATTGACAATGATATTGAGAGGATTCGGAAACTGCTTGCCCAAAGAGCGGAATCCGAGAGGAAGAGGGATCGGTCGGCAGGAGCATAACTCTCATGGTGTGCAGGGCATGGGCTTCTTGACCCTGATTCGTCTAGTCAGCGAGTTCGGGGTCAGGAGAGTCTCGATCGATCGAAGGAAATCGAGGCCGAGAACGAGGGGGAAGAAATCGCCACAATTGAGGTCGAAGGCAAAGAAATCGAGTCGAGTGCAAAGGAGAAAACTACACGCTCCCTCACTTGATTCTCAAAATGTGTATTCAATCGATTGATCAACTGATCCTGACTGACATCAGCAGCAATTTCCTCGTCTCCTCGTTCACAAGAGTCTCGTCGATTAGAGTCCGGGTGAAGCTTTCCTCCATCACGACGCCTGCGTCGGATGAGATCCACAACTGCCCCGCTGACAAAATGTTTATTTTCGTTTCATTGCGCGTTATTTCCTCCCCTACCTTGTACGTCACCTTGGCGCAGAAGTAGCTCTTCCCGTTCCCCGCCTCCACCTCCTCGAAGCCCGTGACCTCCTCCTGCCCAACAACACTTCCCGGGAGTTTCTCACCACCGATGGTCAGAGTGTACTTGCTCTCATAACTCCATCTATCTCCCTTGGTCAAGGGGTATGGCTCCTTGGGCAGAGGTGCGTCGTAGATCGCCTCCATGCCGTCCGACTCCCACCTCAGGAGAGAGCCTTCCTCGTCGTAGTAGTAGTTGGAGGTCAGGTTCGGGCGTTCGATCCTGACCACCGTCTCGCTGACCTTAACCCATCTGACTGCTTGCTCTTTCCCGTTCAGCTCCTCAATGTAGGTCTTCTCCGTCCCAACGGGGAAAACCGCCTCCACAACCTCGTCGACTGGAGCCTCCGCCTCTTTATCCTCAGTTCGGACCCTGACCGCCGCTATGGCATCTGCCAGGTTCAGTATCAACCTGTAATTGTCCTCCAGGTAGCAGTATGGCTCCGCCAGGAAGGTAACGTCCCCGAAGGCCGCTACCGAGCCGTTGTCCACCGCCCAGGTTATGGTGGTGTAGCTCCCCGTCCTCTCAGCTGTCGAGGAACATGTGTCCACGGAAGTCCACGCCACGCCCTCGTTAGAGTAGATGTGAGTGGCCGTGAAGAGAACGAGCGACGACAGCCCTAGGGTTATGTTGCTGTCCGCGAAACTCCTGACGTAGATGTTCCTGTAGAAGCCATAGTGATCATCCTCATTGTATAGGTAGCCCATGGCGAAGGAGAGCCCGAACCTCGTAGACACGGAGTTGATGGGCGCTGACAGCGCTGACACCTCCACGTACTCGGAGGCAGGATCGAAGAACAGCAGCAGCAGCTTCCCGTCGTCCACAAAGTCCTCGATACTCCTAACCTCCTCCGTGGAGTAGGCCTGTGTGGGAGACGCCACTATGAGGCAGGAGGCGTTAGCCAACGCTGGCCGCAGCTCATCCCACTTGGAGACGAAGCTGACGGTCACGTTCCTCTTCGCGAGCTCCCCGATCAGGGTGTCCAGCTCCACCACCGACACCATGTTCCCGTGAGTGTTATCCACGAGGACGCCACCTCTTCTCATAGCCGCAGTGATGTTTGGAGCCGCCATCCCAGCCCAAGTTCCAGTTCGCGGTATGCCCTGTGTGAAGCGGTCAGGGGGAAGGTAGAGATAGTAAACGGCCGGCGGCGGATGAAGCCTGTTCAAGGTCTCCACCGTCAGATCCCTCCACTCCACCGCAGTCTGGTTGTAGGAGCCCAGGGACAGGCCACGCGTCTCGATCATCCGGTTCAGGTCCATCACGCCGTACCTCTCCAGTCCCGCCTCCATGGCCGCCTTCCCTACCGCCTTCTGCAGAGACCCTATCTCATCGGCCAACCCTGCTTTGACGGCCTCACCTCCCATGTACACCTTCCCCCTCCTCAACTCGGTTGAGGAAAGCTTCAGACGCCCTCCCCTGCCAGCCTCCACCGCGGACACAAAGCCATCCAGGGCATGCGTCAGGTTGAAGGGGAAGAGGAGCTTCGAGAAACCCGTGACCTTGTAGGCCCCGGTCTCCAAAACCCTCTCCGAAGGTATGAGGGTGGGCGGCCCCACCCCTATCACCCCTATGTTACCCACCGTCGATGTCGGGTGGACGTAGATGTAGTCCGCCGCCACGGACATGTAGTAACCGCCGGACAGCGCCGAGACGACGGAGGCCACCACCGGCTTCTTTTCCTTCAGCTGAAGGAGATCCAGGTATACCTGCTCGATATATTGTGCGCTTCCACCTGGCGAGTCCACGCTCAGCACCACCGCTTTCACGCTCTCGTTAAGAAGGGCTTGGTTTATGATCCCGGTGTACATGCTGGCGTTCGAGGAAGATATGATGGGCCCCGTCACCGCTACCACTCCAACCATGTCCTCTCTGACCTCGGAGACCTCGGAGAGGTAGAGGTACCCCACAGCTGAGATTAGCAGAAGGCAGGCGAGGGCTAGAACGGCTACAGCCCTGCCCCCGATCCTGAAGGGTTTAACATCAACTCCCAAAGTCACACGTCTCCATGTATGTTTGATTCATCAGGGGCGTTCAGACCCGCTTTTATTAAGATTTTGCCTCATTTTTGAGCATGTAGAGAGTGGCTATCGGTGTTTCTTGTAGCATCACCACGATCGATCGGGAACGCCAAACCGCCATGAATTCCTGTGACGTGAACCTTCGATGGGAAACAACGAGTCGCGGTCAGCGATCAGAGAAAAATCGCAGACATGGGGCCGTAGGTCGAAGCTGCCAATGACACAGCTGTGATCATCGTATCAAGGCTCGCGCAGGCCTTGTCCTTGGCCGATCGCAGGATTACCTACGAGCCACCTAAATTTCTATTTCCAAGATCCCTTCCAGTTTTGAAAGAGAAACAACAACATCGCTATTCACGAAAGAGCTAAAGCCGTTGTTTCTGTCGCTGACCAAACTGCTCACCAGGACCGGTAACTTTCTTTCCTTTGACACGTTTCTGGCTGACGACATAACGCCAGGAAAGTTGTTATCGGTGAAGTGGTAGATGAACGCCAGAAAGTCTAGCCCATCGGTTGGTATCTTGTTCATATGCCTTATGTCGCTACAGATGACTGCCTTGAAACTCTTGCCAAGAAGTTCAAAGATCTTCTGTTCTGTTCCCGGCAGGATCCCAGCGTTTTGCTCAGCCTCATCTGGAAACAGTTTAAACTGAAATTCTCCTGTGGGCAACAGCTCGCAGCAATTGCGTAGCGTATCGTCGATTTCAACTAGAGTGTTCACTAGAAGATACTTGCTGCTCGGCACACTTATGCGTCTCTTCGCGTCTGCGCTTCTTCGTGCCCAATCGCGAGCATCAGCCCTCAAGTCAAGCACCAATGAACCGGTAAGCACGTATTCAGGCAGCACCAAAAGATCGCCTCTCGCTTCATCTGCCAATCTTTGGACTACCTCTAGGTTATGCTCGATATCGCCTCTGATAATCCGAGGCTGCAAAAGCGACATTTTCATGATGCGTCTCGCTCACGGGTTCCTACAGCCTTTGAATACTTAAGAATTGTTCCGCGCGTTTGAGAATGTAAGGGTTACATGTGAAGGACACTGAGGCCTAACTCATTGGGTGAAGTCGGGGGGCGGGAAAGTCCAAACCGTGTGATAGTGTCGCCTGTTTGTCAGGTGAGTGTGCCTGGGAGTCGCCTTGGAGGAAGTTCTGGAGATCGATTCCGTGTGTCGATCGGCTTCGTCTTCTCTGACGGGCCCAGAAAGGGTGCCTTCAAATCAAGTAGCACGTAGGAGCTTTCACTAGCTGTTCCATAGCTGTGGTTCCCAACAAAGAAAGCAAACCCAAGGGGGCACCCCTGATCGTTGTTCGATCCTCCTAAATTCTCTCTCCATATAGAACCAGGTGTCTTGACAATCCCTTGACCGAAGGCTCTCGACTCAATCTCAACAGCATCTCCGTCACCTTCCTGAAGAACTCCTCATCCCAACTGCGAGATTCTCTAACCTCTTCTGGGACGGAGAGCAGCCCCAACATACCGCAAACGGCATAGATCTCGATAACCTTGACTCCCTCCTTCTCAAAGAGCCGCCTGGCATCTTCCACGCTAACAGCCATGCGTTTCTCCTCATCATTCCAGACATAATTCGACTTCGATCCAAGGAGAGCAAGAGCAGAATCGGGGTCCTCACGAAACTTACTAATAGCAGCACCCCACCTATTCATCAGAAATATCGAGATCTTTCCCCCTCCCTTCTTTGTCACGCGTACGAGCTCCCTTGCAGCTTCGATCATCCCGTCCCAGCAGAGGACAAAATCGAAAGTCTCATCGGCAAAACGAAGTTTGCAGACATCGCACTCCAAGATCTTTACTCTATCTAGGACCCCCTCTCTAGACAATTTTTGCCTTGCCACGTTTAGCATGCTCGGAGAGATATCGCATAGAGTAACTGAGTATCCCATCTTCGCCAAAGGCAGCGCTATCCTCCCGGTGCCCCCAGCGGCATCTAAGATCTTTGCATCTCTGTTTCGGGGGAGATATCCTTTCAGCATCTCCCAATCCACATGATGTTCAACAGCGCCCTCAAAAGTCCCATACCATTCATCATATCTCTCCGCACGCCCGTCCCATCTGTTTTTCATGCTTTCAACATCTCTCGACCTGTCTTCTAACATCTTTCTTCCCCCTCGGCACCCAGCAAATTTCACCTAGCTACTGTTCGATCGATCGGCATAGCCGCTGCAAGATCTGCATTTCGAGTATTTATCAATACTTGTAAACAAGCGTACCAATGTAAAGGAGTGCAAAAGAATTTCCCACCGATTCTAGGCACGAGAAAGACGGGTTTTCACGTTCCAATTCGGGGTTACCTAGAAAGATCGATCGACTATTTAGCAGCACTATCCGAGCATGGGAGGGACAACAAGGTGATCGATCGGATCTTTCAGAGGTCTGGCATCGGTCTTCTACCCGGGTAGGTTTCCTCCCTGCGCCAAAACCGGGGGTAAGCGGGTTTCTGGAAATTTGGATGCCTCTGGTGGATCAACTCATGGCCGAGCTTTTCCGGTAGCTCGCAGCGTGAAAGATGAGATCTCGCTTCTCCTGAGCGAAGGAAGTATTGCGTCGTCGCTTCTAAGCTCCAAGACCGTCTTGATATTATCGCCGGGATTGATGGGAGCCAGACGCACGCCGGAGCTAAAACTCCACTCTACATAATCGATGCCCTGCCGTATTACGAATGGGCGGGTCAATTCGAGAACAAGTGCTCCCTGGCTGTAGATGGAGAGACGAGTGCGTGTTAGGTTGCGTTTGAGGGCTGGGTCGAACGTGAGGTTGACTATGAGCCACGACCCCGACTTGTCGACGGCGAGCGGCTGAAGAGTCGCTCTCCCTCCGTCTCCAATATCGATGGAAGTTCGATCGGTCCATCGATCGATCGAGAAGAAGACAAAGCTCAGAACAGTGTAAGCAATCAGCATGACTGAGACGGAGATTAAAATCCATTTCTGCCTCAATCTGTCTCACAAGTTCCGATCGACCTGTTATGCTGAGAGTGATTTGGACATTGCGTCCAGATTTTCTTGAAGTTTCTGATTTCTCACGGCGAAAACACCTTGCATATGCAAATTCTGTAATCGATCGATAGATTCGAAAACAAGTTCGATATGGTGTTCACGAAATAGCACAGCTATCTTATGCATGAAAGTATGATTACCCCTCTACAATCCCGATCGACTGATCCTTCCCCCTTCCACTCGAAGAAATCATGGGCCAAAAGGCCAGACGAACATCAAGTTCCAATGCTCAATCGATCGACGACCCAGACGCTATTCGCCGCGATGATGTGCGCTGAGGGAGCATGTGAACATGCGTGAGCTCTCCCACAGGGATCTATGGATTCCAGCGAGGGATTGAGGAGAGCATGCCGTGGACTTATACATTCAGGATTCTGTGTATGTACAGGAGCAGAAAGACAACCCCCATGACGCTCAGCACACTCGTTGCCGAGATAAACGGCTGGAAGAAGATCACTGTCGTTTCGGAAAGTTGCGGCAGCACTATGAGGTTAATGAGAAGTGGTGTCGCGATGAATATCAGTGCGAGATAAAAGTACTTGCCGCGTATGATGCTGGCGTGCTTCATCTGAGACAGGAGTTGGGGTATGCCGTCCTCATGAAGCCGCTTGCCAATCTTGCTGATTTCACCGCCTATATCGCTTGACGCTTTTGTGATGTCACTTCGAATATCTGCCAAAGCATTGTCAGAGCCCTCCTTTACAATAAATATGGCGATCGAGCTCTTGAGCTCCGCTTGAAGCGCTGACTGGCTCTCCAGTTCTTGAACGGAAAAGGTTCTAGGGACTTCCCAGAGATGTACTATCCGTAGAACGACGTCAAGCACTTGCCATTCTTTCCTGAGGTTTTGTCTTTTTTTCTCGTAGAGTTGGTAAGAGCCCGGATCCATCTCCGAGACTAGGAGACCTGTGTCGGGCAGGCCATGTTGTTTGAGCGTCAGGTTTAGAAGCACTGCGAGATCAACGAGCATCGAAGATGCTTTCGTGACCACTCTTTCGTAGAGGCTCTTTTCTTTGGAAACCGCAGCGGTCGCAGCTAGCTGACTGAACGTTTTTCGCAAGGTGCCCAAGTGCGTTCCGATGGACTGCATTTTCTCCAGGGATAGCACATTGCCTAGGTACTCGGGTAACTTCTCCGAGAGCTCACTGGCAAGCTCACTATATTTACCGTGAGTAAACATTAGCCCCGCCGTAATGATTCCCAGCAGTGTTCCAAATGTTGCCGTTGTTGTGGTCAGCGCGGTTCTCGCATCGACGTAGTTCACTGGATTGGCCATGTTCCTCTGCGCCACAATGATGGCTAGGGCAAGGGCAACTGCAAGAATGGAGATGACGAGCAAGGCATTCTTCATATGACTCATTATGGCTTCACTAGACTAAACGCGACCGTGCATTTCCCAGCTCCTTTTATCAATGCCTTGTCCCAACTGCAGGTCGCTCTGCCTTCACCCAGTACTGTCTCCGTTAGCGCTTTGCTTCCGGCTGTGCAGATGAGATCACAGAATTTGCTCTTGACACCTAAGCTAACGTCTTTTCCGACATGGAGCATGGGGCATTCCGATATGCTGAATGAAAACCTTGATTCATCCAACTCGATTGGCTGGATCTTCCCTCCTTCGAAACTGACGATGATTTCCCACACTCTGGCCAGCGTCTTCATGTCTCTGCCCTTCAGCCCCAGGATCTCTTTTACCCCTTTGGTTAGAGTTGCGTCTGCGTGGTAGATTTGGCTTGTTAGCTCTTGTTCTCCCCGTCCAGCCTTCTCGAGAATCGGTATGATGACATCCAGAGGGGCATATGAGTGCTTGGTAAATAGATCCCTGAGTCGTTCTTGTGCAGTTCCCTCCACCTTGCCCACACCACTATTGCCAATGTCGTTAGCTGCAAACTCTGTTAATAGGGATTCTAGCCAACTCCCTTCTCCGGAGTCCAGTGTTCGCGGAGACGCATTTAAGGCTCGATCGATGGCGGAATATCCATGTTAAGGGTGTCAATGTCACTTTGGCATAAATAGTCCTCTTACATAGGCAAAGAGCGCAGGGGAAGTGCATGTTCGTTCGTTCGATCGAGTCCTTCTTCGCTGCGATAGGCTACGAAGTATGCTGGGAGCTAGGCAATGTGATGGTTCAATTGGCAAATGTATTAGAACCTCACATCAAGGCGTTGCCTACGTGATAAGTGTTCAAGGTCGATCGTAGGATGAGATCGTATTTGGGGGAGATGAACTTTGAGACAATAAAGCAGCGATTCGATGCGTTCTGGGATATGGAGGTACTAGATAGGCCGCTGATTCATGTTACCGCTCCCAGAGAAAGGCAGAAGAAGATGAGTTTTGCAGTTCCTGAGACCATGGAAGAAAGATGGACGAACGTACAATACGTGCTTAACAAGATTGAATCGTATTTGGAAAATACCCTCTTTCTCGGCGATGCGCTTCCTTGGTATCTACCTAACCTAGGTCCAGACTCGTTTACAGCCTATCTTGGTGCAAACCTAGTATTCAGGTCAGAGGAAACATCATGGGCGCAGCCCTTTCTCGCGAGTTTGTCAGAATACGACCCCGTCTTCAACGAAGACAACAAATGGTGGAAAATCATGAGTGACCTGATAGACGCCATATGCGAGGCTGCAAAGGGTAGTTTTCTGGTAGGGATACCAGATATCCACTACGGAGGGGATTCTTTGGTGGCAACAGTGGGCGTTCAAAGGTTGGCTCAGTATCTTTACCATGACACACAAGAAGTGAAGAGGTTAATCAATAAGCTAACAGACATATGCATTACCGTGTTCGAATCTTATTATGAGAAAATCTCGCAAGTACAGGATGGTTCCATCACCTGGATACCAGCCTATTCCAGAGGGAGATACCTTGCATTGCAGGATGATTTCTCAGGCCTAGTTTCTCCAAAACAGTTTGAAGAATTCTTCGTAGAACAAGATGTGGAAAGACTTTCAAGATACCTAGATAACTCATTTTTCCACCTAGACGGTCCAATGGCATTGGGAAACCTAGATCGTCTTCTTGAGATAGACTCCCTGGATGGCATCCAATGGGTTCCCGGAGCAGGAGCCAAGCCCATGTCCGAGTGGTTGGACGTATGCGCCAGAGTACTTAACGCAGGCAAATGCCTTCAAATTTCGTGCGAGCCGTATGAAGTAGAGTTCTTACTCTCCAAACTGAAGCACGAAGGGCTTCTTCTCTGCACTTCCTGTAGCACAGAAAAGGAAGCGCGTGGTATCCTGAAAAGAGTCGAGCGGCACCGCTGATGAGATGTCCTGAAAGACATTGACGGCGGATGAACCTCAGAGCCTCTCTTTCGGCCTTGGACTGATCCAACTCAAGTGTCGATCGATCGAGATTTCAAGAGGAGAAGGATTGCGATATCAGGAGTGTCTGCATCGCCGAGATCGATCGACCCGAACAGCCTTCGAAACGGATTCCTCTTACCATGGACGAGTTAGATGTGGCACTCTGGTAGAAGGAAACCGGTTCTGCATCTACACGAAATCCTTCCTGTCGAGAAGAAAGTCTTATATCACGAGGAACGAATATCGCATTTATGATGGGGTCCAAAGGAAACAAACTCAAAACTTACCTCAGTCTTGACGACCTATTGATTCTACCCAACGCGTCCCTCGTTGCACCAGATGAAGCTGAGATCTATTCTAGAGCAACGAAAACTCTGAGGCTAGAGATCCCGATAGTCGGCTCTCCCATGGATACGGTCACAGAATCGGACATGGCATTAGCGCTTGCCGACATGGGAGCAATAGGGGTGATACACAGGAACATGACCGTAGAGCGTGAGGTAGGTGAGGTGAGAAAAGTCAAGGAAAGGGGACTGAGAGTAATAGGGGCTGTGGGTCCCTTTGATTTGGACCGTGCAAGGGCAGTTGATTCAGCTGGGGCTGATGGAATATTGGTTGACTGTGCACACGGCCACAATCTGAACGTGATAAGATCCGCCAAGAGCATCAAAAGCGAGATATCAGGTCAATTGATCGTTGGAAACATTGCCACGGAACAAGCAGCTCGTGACTACTTGTCGGTTGAGCCCGATGCTCTTCGAGTGGGCGTTGGCAGCGGGTCGATTTGCACGACCAAAATCGCCACGGGTGTTGGAGTCCCTCTGGCCTCCGCCATTGCAAACGTTTATTCCATCACAGAAGAATACGACATACCGATCATAGCTGATGGCGGGATAAAGGCAGGGGGAGATATGGTGAAAGCCTTGGCTCTTGGAGCGGATTGCGTGATGATCGGAAGCCTGTTCGCCGGCACGACGGAGTCGCCGGGAAAAATCATCGACGGTTCTCTTGTGGGACTAGAAGGGAAATACAAGCTCTACAGGGGGATGGGTTCTAGGTCTGTCATAAGAGACACTGATAGGTACATGAGATCTTCCAAGTGTGCTGCCGAGGGCACCGAGGCCATCGTCCCCCTCAAGGGGAGCGTACGCGATTTGGTGGAGGAGCTGGCTTGGTCCATCAGACAGGGCATGGGATATGTCGGGGCCAAGAACATTGGAGAATTGAGGCAGAAGGCAAATTTCGTTCTGGTCTCAAGGCAGCAGGGAAACTCAAACGTCATACCGATTGAAACAGAAAGATGGCTCAAGCTAAGGGAAGATTCGAATGAATGACGACATGTTTGACCCCAAAGAATTCATCAGAAAATCAATACAAGAAACACGGATGAGAGTGCGTGAAGAAAAAGCCATAGCCGCCTGTTCTGGCGGTGTCGACAGCGTCACCGCCACTCTCCTTGCACGTATGGCTGTTGGAGACAACTTGTCGGCTGTGTTTATCGATGATGGGTTAAGGAGAGAAGGAGAACCAGAATTTGTTGCCGAGTTGCTCAAGAGAATCGGAGGGAGATATAGGTGTGTTGACGCAAGAAACTCATTTTACGAAGGTTTGAGGAACAAGAAGGATGCTGAGGAAAAGAGGAAAGCATTCAGGGAAATTTTCTACAGGAAACTGGGGCAAATTGCCAGGGAGGACGGGGCAATATACCTGGTTCAAGGAACAATCGCCGCTGACATCGCTGAGACTGTTAGTGGAGTCAAAACGCAACACAACGTCCTCGAACAGATCGGTATAGACCCTAAAGAATATGGGTTTGAACTGGTAGAGCCGCTGAGAGATCTATACAAGCCAGAGGTAAGGGCCGTAGCAAGGGAGCTGGCGTTGCCAGAAGAGGTTTCAGGAAGGATGCCATTCCCAGGACCTGGCCTATCGGTCAGGGTGTTAGGAGAGGTAACTCCTCAGAAAATCGAAGTTCTAAGGAAGGCAACAAGAATAGTTGAGGAAGAAACAAAAAGCCTAAGATCCTTTCAGAGTTTCGCAGCCTTGATGAGCGATAGGGCGACTGCGATCAAGAATGGGGAGAGAGTTTATGGCGAGATGATTACAGTGAGAGTAGTCGAATCGGAGGATGCCATCACAGCAAGTGTTGTTGAAGTGCCCTACCGCATTCTGTTCAAAATATCTCAAAGAATAACAGGCGAGATACCCACCGTTGCCAGATGCTTGTTCGACATAACCCATAAGCCACCAGGCACCATAGAATTTGAATAGCGGTTGCAGCCTCGTCCTGTCTCGTTTTGTTCTGAAGCCACTTGAATCATCATCGCCATTGATCGAACCATGCCCTAGACAAGCTGGTGAAAGGCTGAAGCGGAAGGCGTAATTCAGGTGAATGCGGCTCTAAAGGTGCAAGATGGCGTTTATCTCTACCATCAACAAAGCCTTATCCGTTCCACAAGAACTCATATGAGCTCAAGGGCTATCCAAAACACTCTACTAGCTGTATTCCGGACGAGCCCGTTTGGCTCACGCTAGCGCAGCCTGGTCAGCACGACCAAGTCGCCAGAATCGACCGTGATGTCAGTTGGGACGAGCAAGCGACCGTCATGATAGTCCATGCTGCTGATCTCGGGCAGGTTTAGTCTTAGCGGGTCAGTCTCCTCAGGGTCGTTACCCTTTCCGTCGACGCTCCTTGGTTTGCCCGCGATCGTCCTGATGATGCCGGTCTTCCTCTGAATCATGCGCACGACGTGGTTCTGTCTATCCCCGACGTAGATGTTCCCTTCTTCATCCAGCGACAGCGAGATCGGCCCGTCGAAACGCGCGTTGGGGCTGCTGCCGAAGGCGGCAAGTCGGGCGTCCCCTCCATCACCCTCATAGCCTCCCTTTCCAGTCCCCGCAAGGGTACGGACACTCTGGCTCTTCACGTCTATCATCCTCACGGCGAAGTTCCTGCTATCAAGCACGTAGATGTTTCCGTCCGGGCCCCTTCGGATATCGTAGATCCAGTGGAATCTCACCTTTTCGAAGTCGGTTGCCTCGCCCTGGAAGCCCGGCCTGCCATCTCCGAGGGTGAGGATCGGTTTGCCGGTCGAATCAAATCTCCACACCCTGCATCCCTCAACCTCGTTGACCCAAACGCATCCATCGTCGTCGACGACACAGTTGCCGGCGTCCTTCATCCCGATCGCTGAGCCCTCTACGAATAGTTTGGCCTCCATCTTGACGGGGTCTATTCTGTAGAGGCGACCGTTTCCGAAGTTCGACGCTATCAACGTCCCATCCGGCATGCTGTCGACATACATAGGGTAGCGAAGCTCAGCGTTGATGTTGGGAACGCCCTCGAAAACCGTGTGGGCGGCCACTGTCCACTCTAGCCTGTCATCTTGGCCGACCAGACCCAGGAAGTGCTTCTGGTGGGCCAGAGCGTACTGCCTTCCGTTTCTGTCATGAAAACCGAAGTGCACGAACCCGCCCTTGCACAGGTCGCCAGATCCAAAGTTGAAGTTGATGATCCTTTCAATTCTCCAGCCGGTCATTCCCACCACCCGATTCCATCTGCCGGATTGAAGTCATATAAAGCCAAAGCGGCCAAGGAATCGTTTCCTACGGCTTCCCGCTGGCTCGAGCCACGAACCCACCTGTCCGAATGTCTCCTGCCAATTCCCTCGCCCCTGGCCCGACGATTGATCGGTTCTCCACAACGGCTCCGGAAAGAGTTGGGGATGATCCCGCGGAACCACCTAGGAAAAGACTTAAACCTTCTGGCACAACTTGAAGTATGGTTTCAACAGAGCTCGTCGGCGTGACCTACTATCGCCTCGACTGGCCTGAAGCTGAGAAACTGGCTTGGAGGCTCTGCGAGGACATCTGGAAGCGATTCCGCCCAGACACCATCGTGGGCCTCCTGAGGGGCGGAGGCATAGTGGCTCACATGGTCTCAGACCGCCTAGGCCTGAACGAGATATACCTCGTCGGCTGCAGGTCCTATGAAGGAATCGGCATACGGTCTACGCTCAAGCTCTACCAGCCGCTTGCCCTAGAGTCGCTTCAAGGGAGGGACGTCCTTCTCGTGGATGACGTAGCCGACACAGGTAGGACGATGATGGAAGCGTCGTCCCTCGTGCTCAAGAAGAACCCCCAGCAGCTCCGAACCGCCACACTCCACGTGAAGCCGCACACAGACCCAACGCCCGACTTCTATGCGGAGGAGGTGGATGGCTGGATCGTCTACCCCTGGGAGAAGTACGAGATTGTAAGACAGATAGCCCCGGTTCTCTACGAGAAGCTCGGCGAGAGCGCCATACGGAAACTGCGCGACTTCATAGGGATCGATGAGAACTTCATAAGAGAGGCCTCCAAGGCGGGCAACAGGACAGATCGACTCTCTGTCCCTAATCGATCGATCGACGATCTGAAGTTGAGTGAACAATGAGTTCAGAAGTGTATCTCACAGACATGGTTTCGAGGAGTGCAGAACAAAGTATCGAGGAGAAGATAGCTAGACTCTTTGACAAGTCCAATATGGGCGAGGCCGTGGCGAGAGGAGACACTGTAGCAGTCAAGATTCACTTCGGCGAATTTGGCAACCACCGGCTCATAAGACCTCAGCATCTAAGAGTAATCGTTCAAAAGATCAAAGAGCTCGGGGGAAAGCCGTTCGTCACCGACACCACAGGAATAGGGCTCACCAGTGGTAGGGGAACAGCCGAAGGATGCCTCAGGGCCGCTGCTGAGCATGGCTTCACAGCTGAGACCCTTGGTGCGCCGATCATAGTTGCAGACGGACCAAAAGGTCTCCGAGGTGTGAAGGTCAGCGTTGAGGACCCGGCGATGAACGTTGTGGAAATCTCTCAAGCGGTGGCTGAGTCCGACTCCATGATCTCCGTGGCCCACGCCAAGGGTCATCCCAGAACCGGCTTCGCGGGAGCCCTCAAAAACATAGCTTTAGGCTGCGTGACAAAATGCGGCAGAGCCCCAATCCATCTAGCCAAGAAACCCTGGGTCAAGAACGAGAAATGCACCGCATGCGGCCAATGCATGCCATTCTGCCCAGTCCAGGCCATCTCAACCGAGACAGAAGGCAAAGCATCGATAGACCAAGTCAAATGCATCTGGGGCTGCGGATGCTGGCTTGTATGCCCTGAGAAAGCAATATCTCAGTGGCTCGAAATGCACCACCCGTCAAACAGCGACCTGTGCCGAAGGATTCCAATAGTCTTCAAAGCCATGCACAAGTTGGTCGGAAAAGAGAAGATCGGCTATATCAACATGGCATACGACGTAACCCCGCACTGCGACTGCGCACCATACGGTGATACCCCGATAGTGCCAGACATAGGCATACTGGCTTCACGAGACCCGGTTGCCATAGACAAATGTACCATAGACATGATAAACGCTTCCCCAGGAATCCCCGGCTCGACCGCTGAGGAGCTTGGGGTTTTGGGAAGGGGCGACGACAAGCTCACAGCCCTGAAGGACTACAAACCCTTTGAGATGTTCAAGCAACAAGGTGGGCCTGACTGGAAATCGATGATCAAATACAGTGTTGAGAACAACATTGGGTTCGAACAATACAGGCTAGTGAAGATATGAAAGGAAAACCGTGATGGAGTGTCAGCAAACAACTTCGGCAAGAGAGAATACCCGGCCGAGATGGAGAAGATCAGTCGATCACCTCAACACAGGACGGACATAGACCGATCGATGATCGTGTTTGGTTGTTGTGTTTCTCTAATCTGCCACACGGTCGGTTGCCCTTGCCACAATCTCTATGCTGCTAGTTTCCCCAGGTTTTACCTCCACCATCATAGGCTTCATATCTTGGAATTCCATGGTTAAGCCATATTTCACCGAAGTGAAGGCGCCTTCGACATCAGCGACTTTTCCTTCCTTCATCGACATACTGTAGTTATGGACAGTCAGCCCACCGCCACCGCAGAAGGTCTCAAAAAACTCGTTCGAGAAAGGGATCATCCGTTCAGCTAGGTATTCTTCGCTGATGTCGTAGGCTATTCTCAGCTGATCTATATCCTTCCAGCTGTCCTTTGCTTTGCCGGAGGGATCGTAAAGAATCACATAAACGCCGGGTGGAACCTCCGACACCTCAAAGACCCCGTCTCTATCCACAGAGGCGGTCAAACCGCCTTGCACGATGTACTCCTTTTCTCCGGTGGCGAGACACAGGATTACCGCGGCTCCCTCAAGCGGCTCCTGGGTTTTGGCTGATACGAGCCTTCCACGCACCTTCCCTGACAGGGCGGCGGTATGTGTGGTGGTAGGCGCCTCAGTCGATCGCGCCGTAGCGGTAGTGGACGGTGAAGACATCAAGATGGTGGGCGCGGTGGTTGTAAGAATCGAGGTGGGCGTCACACCGGGTCCGCGGATACCGACATAGTAAATGCCAAAACCGAGAACAACGATGAAACCGATGGCAACCAATATGATGTAGAGCTTTTTCATACATTCTTGGACGTTGAAACTGCTTAATAAGCATTGGAAGCACTCTTGTGCAAGGACGTCAAGGACCGAGAACCCATTCGAACGATTGATGAATTACCTATGAACAGAGGAGGAAGAATAGCGTTTATTGAACAATCTCTTCTTTGACGTTCAACGGGTTGGGTTGCAACAAATCAGCCAGCCTCCCTCCGGGTTGCCGCGGGTAGTCAACCGATCGGATCGACGGGCCCCTGTACCGACCGATCGATATCTAGTTTTTCTGGAATTTACGGATTATCAGCTGGGCTGCTGTATGAGCAGAATTCAGACCGCCATGGATCCCTGATGGGCCCGTCCAATGACCCACATGATAGAGTCCCTTGGCAAAAGGGATCTCTTTATTCCAGTTCTCCACACGACTATAGCTCCAACCATTCGCTGCACCTTGATAATTTAGCGTATATCTGTACATAGTGATAGGTGTGGCGACATCAAGTAATAGAACGTGATCACTAAGCCCTGGAATCAAACGTTCCACTTGTTTGAGGAGTTTTCTGGCATGCTGGGATTTTAACGCTTGGTATGCCTCACCCCGGTGAAACCCTGGTCCGGTGAGCCAATGGTTGTTAAAGTCAAACGACGCACGTGACAAAATCTGAATGCCATGGACACCGGGCTTTGCGGGGGGAACCCGATATGGAGGGAAACAAACCCCAAAAAACCCGGTTTCAGGGTCATTACGGGTGAACATCGTTTCCAAACGCGGAGAAGGCGCAACAAAGACATCCGTATCATCAAACCCGAAATTGGCAGGATCGAGATCTGTCACAACAGACGCAGTGAAATAGGTGTCTGAAACGGGGAAACTGTCCAGTCTTGCCTTGAAATCCGCAGGCATTAGAGAAGGGTCCAATAGTTGATAGTACATCTGGTGCGCGTCCACACCTGAAACCACGTAGGAGCTCTCGATCACAGAACCATCCGAAAGCTCTACCCCTGTCACCCTGCCATCATGGGTGCGAATTCGCTGGACTTTGTGGGAATACCTGATCTCCGCTCCGTTGACTTCAGCCGCTTGGGCAAGAGCATCCGATACCTTCTGAGTACCACCTTCCGGGCGAAAAGCCTTTCCACTCAAAGCAAAGGCCAAGAACACCATGACTCCAAGCGCAGGCATCCCTTCAGCAGGAGCAATCATGTGTAGCATAGTCCGCAATCCTTCCAGATCAGGACCGGGAAATAGTTCGCTTAGAAATGCGGTCGCCGGCATCCGCGAGTATTTCAGTACCCGCCTCATCCTCATCAGCGCCTTGAGCGCGGAGCCGACTTTTGCCGGCCAGGACATCAGCTCAGGACTTGTAGTGGGCGCTTGATCAAGTTCCGCCTCAAGTCGTAGGGATTCCTCGAATAGCTGCCTGATCGATTGCCTTCTGGCAGTAGGGAACTTTTGCATGATGGCGCTTTCAATAGCTTGTCGATCTTTCGAGATGACGAGATCGACCCCATCGTTTGCCAGAAGCATGTAGCGACCGATGGCATTCAATGGTGTAAAACTGATCGGTTTTACCCCTAGGTCGCTGAGCGTTTGATTAATCCTTTCTGGTCTGATAGTCCAATGGGGTCCATGATCGAAGACGACACCTCCTCGGACAAAGGATGACCAGTACCCACCCGGACGTGTGTGTTGCTCGAATACGATGACATCGTGACCTGCTCTAGCCAGAAAAGCCGCTGCAGCAAGACCGGCGCAGCCCCCTCCAATAACAACCCCTTTCACTCTATCTCACCCTATTCCGGCGCTGGCGATACTTTGTGTAGCCACAGTTTAGCGTCCCTATAAGCATGTGGCATCTGTAATCCTGTAACGTGGTATGAATCCCGCAGACTACTCGAAGTCTTTAATACTGATCCATGGCACTGATAATTCTGGTGTCTGTGATGGTTGACATAACAGGAATTTCGTCAGTGATAGCAGCTTCAAGTGTGGTTATAGGTGTCATCTATTACATTTTCCAATTAAGACATCAGAGCCGAGTGCGAAACACAGACCTTGTCCTGAGATTGTATTCCACTTTTGGAAGCGAGGAATTCCAACAGGCCGCATTGAAGGTTGGGCTCCTGGACTACACGAACTATGACGACTTCATAAAGAAATACGGTCTGCTTTACTCTGGAGAACCAGTCCACATGGCAATCACCAAGGTCATGTATTTCTTCGAAGGTGTCGGAATCCTCTTGCAGAGAAAGCTCATAGACATACAGTTGGTTGCTCAACTCTTTGGTCCCAATATCAGATGGCAATGGGACAGAATCAAGCCATTAATAGAATCGCTCAGAAAGCAACTCAACGCGCCTAACATGTCAAAGAGCTTTGAATACCTCTATAATGAAATGAAGAAGAGAGAACAAAAGCTGCAACAGTCAAAAGGGTGAGCCTAACCATAGGAAGCGCGATGTCATAGCACATTGGGCGGTTTCATAAAGCCTCATCCCTGCTGGAAGACACCACTATGATGTATTCTTGTTAAACGGTCATGAACCTCTTATCGATCGATAGCTGAGAAACTGGGGAAAACCGGATTGCAGGTATCGCTACAAGAGAGAGATCAAAAAACGGGGATCATTCTTCGAGACTTCTGGCTTCGGGCGGAGAGCGCAATCGAATTCTGCCGACTTCCTGAGTAATCCAGCAAAGCTTTTATGAGGCTCAGTTGGTATAGAATTAGAATCCTGACCGGTGGGGTTAAGTATCAAGCAAGGCATCATTTTCGACATTAAGAAGTACGCCGTGGATGATGGTCCAGGCATTCGTACCACGGTTTTCTTCAAGGGATGCCCTCTTCGTTGCTGGTGGTGCCACAACCCTGAGGGTCAGGCTCAGGCTCCTGAATTGATGTATAGAAGGACTAGATGCATAAGGTCCGGCGAATGTGTACGATCCTGCCCAAGGCAGGCAATATCATACTCCAAGGGACGAATTCGTATAAAGAGAAGCGATTGTGACCTCTGCGGCATATGTTCCCAAAAATGTCCAACGCAAGCCCTCACCATAATGGGAAAACAAACAAACGTGGAGGAAATCATGAAAGAGGTAAGCAAAGATGCTGTCTTTTATGAAGAATCAGGAGGAGGAATAACGATCTCCGGCGGAGAACCACTAATGCAGCTCGATTTCTTGAACGGGCTTCTTGACGAGTGCAAGAAGAGAGATATCCACACGGCTGTCGATACTTGTGGCTTTTCTCCCCAAGAGGCGTTCTATAGGATCAGGGATAAAGTGGACCTTTTTCTATACGACATCAAGATGATAGACGAAGAAGAACACATGAAATATACCGGGGTATCAAATAAGCTGATTCTTGGGAATTTGAGCAGTTTGGCAGAAAATGGAAGTGAGATTTTGATTCGTTTTGCCGTTATCCCGGGCGTCAATGATGGTGAAGACAATATCACTAAGACAGCGGGATTTTTGGTTTCGCATGGGATTGATCAGATTTGCCTTCTTCCCTATCATAGAGCTGGAATTGAGAAGTATAGAAGTCTAGGCAGAACCTATAAGATGAGGAGAACTCGGCCTCCTTCAGACGAAAGCTTGAGCTTGATCAAAGAAAAGCTTGAGACCTACGGGTTGAGAGCAAAAATAGGATGAACATAAGATGAACGAAAGGGTGAAGAAGCTAAGGGAGCAAAGTATCAACACCAAACCCTACATCACACCCGAAAGAGCGGTTTTAGTAACGGAATTTCACAGCAGCGATGCTGCTAGACAGTTATCTGCTCCAATGCTGAGAGCGTTTGCATTCAAGCACTTGTTAGAAAACAAGACGATTTATCTGGGTGAAGGTGAGCTAATAGTTGGGGAGAGAGGACCCGCACCGAAAGCGGTTCCAACATACCCAGAAATATGCTGTCACAGCCTAGAGGATCTCGAAATCCTTTGCACGAGAAAACGAACCCCCTATGCTGTAGATGAGGAAACAAAGAGAATATATGAAGAGACGATCATTCCCTTCTGGAAAGGAAGATCGATAAGAGAAACAATATTCAGCGAGATGTCTGATGAATGGAAAGATGCCTACCAGTCAGGGGTGTTCACTGAATTTCTGGAGCAGAGGGCTCCGGGACACACTGCCCTTGACAATAAAATTTACGGAAAAGGCCTCTCCGACTTCAAAGAAGAGATCGACAGGCAAGTCCAAAGTCTAGACTTCCTGAACGATCCCCATGCCTACAGCAAGATGGAAGAACTCAGTGCGATGAGGATCGCTGCGGATGCTGTGATACGGTATGCTGAAAGGCACGCCACGAAAGCGAGAGAATTGCTCCAAAATGAGGAGGGCCCTGAGAGAAGAAAAGAACTCGAGAAAATAGCTGATGTATGTGGCCACGTTCCGGCTCATGCACCGAGGGATTTTTGGGAAGCCCTGCAACACTACTGGTTCATTCACCTTGGGGTCATAATAGAACTGAATCCATGGGATGCTTTCAATCCCGGCAGGCTTGATCAACACCTATACCCATTCTATAAGAAGGGACTTGAAGATGGAAGTCTTGCGAACGAAAAGGCAAAAGAACTTTTGCAGTTGCTCTGGATAAAATTCAACAATCAAGCTGCACCGCCCAAAGTGGGAGTTACAGCAGAAGAGAGCAATACCTACAACGATTTTGCGTTGATAAACCTCGGTGGCGTCAAAGCCGACGGATCAGATGCAGTCAACGAACTCTCGTATCTGATCCTTGACATTATAGAGGAAATGCGGATACCTCAGCCTAGCACCATGGTTCAGATAAGCAAGAAAAGCCCAGGTAGCTTCCTGGAAAGAGCGCTTGAGATCATAAAAACAGGCTTCGGACAACCCTCGGTGTTCAACACCGATGCGATAATTCAAGAATTGCTGAGACAGGGAAAAACCATAGAAGATGCAAGGAACGGAGGAGCAAGCGGATGTGTAGAATCAGGAGCCTTTGGCAAGGAAAGCTACATTCTGACAGGATACTTCAACATGGCCAAGGTCCTAGAGATCACTCTGAACAATGGTCTAGACCCCAGAACAGGACGGAAGATCGGGCTAGAAACCGGCAACCCCCTTGAGTTCAGTTCTTTTGATGAGCTCTTCCGTGCATTTAAAGATCAACTCACCCATTTTGTCGACATCAAGATCAAAGGGAATAACATAATAGAGAGGTTGCATGCACGACTCCTGCCTACACCATTCCTGTCACTTCTAATAGACGATTGCATAGCCAAAGGCAAAGACTACAACGACGGAGGGGCTCGATACAACACTAACTATATCCAAGGAGTGGGACTGGGCACAGTAACCGACTCATTGACGGCGATAAAATACCAGGTTTTCGACGAAAAGAAGATTGGGCTTGAAGAACTGCTCAACGCCCTGAAAACCAATTTTCATGGGCAAGAGAACCTTCGTCAGGTGCTTCTGAACAAAACGCCAAAGTATGGAAACGATAACGATTATGCCGACCAGATCATGAAGGCCATTTTCGAAGCCTATTATGAAGCGATAGACGGAAGACCCAGCTCCAAAGGAGGAAAATACAGAATAAACATGCTGCCCACGACCGTGCACATCTACTTCGGAAATCTTGTGGGCGCCACTTCTGACGGTAGAAACGCTGGTGAACCTCTTTCTGAAGGGGTCTCACCCGTTCAGGGAGCAGATAGAAAAGGCCCCACAGCTGTAATAAAATCTGCTTCCAAGATAGACCACGTTAGAACCGGCGGAACACTTCTGAATCAGAAATTCGCTCCCGAACTTTTAGCTGATGAGGAAGGACTAGACAAGCTGGCCAGCCTGATCCGTACCTATTTTAGGCTCGATGGCCACCACATCCAGTTCAATGTGGTAAATGCCGAAACCTTGCGCGACGCTCAAAAACACCCCGAGAAGTACAGGGACCTCCTGGTAAGAGTCGCTGGGTACACTGACTACTTTGTCGATCTCGGCACACAGCTGCAAAACGAGATAATAAAGAGGACCGAACACAAGTCTTTTTGAAATGTGTCAACCTTGCAGATATGGGATTTTGAGCGAAACTGTATGAAGAAAGTATGGGGGAACGAACGTGATTGAAAAGGTGAGTGTTATCGAAGTTGTCGTCATCGATCGATCGAGCTTGCTTGGGTGAGCAGGTCTCTCAGCATCAACCCATGTCTTCCCAGGTCTCCATCCTTGAATATGCCGACCTTTTCAAGCAGCTCATCCTCTACGGGCTCTCCCATTAGGATCATCTTTCCAAGGGAGGAGTTCATGAAGCTTGTCAAGTCCCCAAACAATTCGCTCTTTAGAGCTTCGTCTCGCTGTATTCTACCGTCTCTGAGGAAAATCATTCTGTCTGCCCTCCTCGCCACGTCGGGGTCGTGGGTTACCAAGATGATTGTTTTCCTACGCTCGCGGCATATCTTCTTGATGAGATCGATGATCCTGAGGCCTGTTGCCGAATCGAGCTCACCCGTGGGTTCATCGGCCAGGATTATGGAAGGGTGGTTGATCAGGGCGCGTGCGATCGCAACCCTCTGTCTCTCTCCACCTGACAGCTGATGCGGCTTGTGATCGGCTCTCTCCTTCAATCCAACAGAGGCGAGGAGGTCAAGGGCTGTCTTCACTCTCAGCTTCCTGGGCACGTCGAGTTCATACATGGGAACCTCCACGTTTTCTCGTGCGGTTAGGGTTGGGATCAGGTTCTGGAACTGGAAGATGAAGCCGATCTCTCTGCTTCGAAACGCGTCCATATCCTTCACATCCTTCAGGCTTTTTCCATTTATGATGACTTCACCCTCGCTCGGCGCATCCAGAGCTCCAATCAGGTTTAGGAGGGTTGTCTTGCCTGAGCCGGAGGGACCCATAATCGAGACGAACTGACCCTCAGCCACCCTCAGGTTGACCTTGTCCAAAGCAAGCACGCCGTTGTATCGCTTCGTTAGGTTACGCGTCTCCAGAATCATGCCTCACACCTCGTGGCCCAGAGCCTCTATGGGGCTCATCCTTGAAGCCCGAACGGCTGGGTAGAGGCCGCCCAGGAGGCCGAGCAGGATCGCTGCGCCTACCCCATAAAGGAAGATCTGAGGATCTATCCTCCCCGACATGGGAATGAAGGCGAGCACGTCGAGAGCCTCAACGCCCGCGATAGCAACTGTGATCCCTATGCCTCCTCCCACCATCGCTAGGAGAAGTGTTTCTTTGAGGATCATCGTCAGTATCCTCCTCTTCCTCCAGCCCAAGGCCCTGAGGACTCCGATCTCTCTGGTTCTTTCGTAGACGGACATGATCGTTGTGTTCATCACGATTATGGCTCCGAAGAGAATGGAGACGAGGGAGACAACCGATGTTGCCCCCCTTATCAGCTGTAGGTCCTCCTGTCTAGATGCTACCTCTCCCGGCACACTCACCTCGAATGAGGCGAACTGCAGTGATATTGTCGATCTGACCTCCTCCAACCTCTTCACGTCTGCGACCTTGATCTCGGCGAGGCTCACGTATCCGTCCGATTCGAAGGTCCTCTGCGCCTCCTCGAGACGTATCACTCCACCGTAGTCCTCAAACCTCACCCCTGTCTCATAGATGCCGACGACCTCGTACTCATCTCCCAGCAGAGCCACCGTGTCACCAACCCCCTTCCCAAGTACGTCTGCCGACCCCTTGCCCAAGAGGAGCCCTCTCCTATCCTGCTCCTCAAGCTTTCTCCCGTCCACGACGCTGAAGTGGTCGATGGTGAAACCGTCCACCCTCAAGCCGTTGACGACAAAGAATGGATAATTCTCGACCTTCGAGACACCGAACAACGCCGGTGAGACAGCTTCGACCCCAGCTATCTCGGCAAGCTTGGAAACCTCACTCTCCTTCAATCGGCTGAGCATGAGGTCTCCGGATCCCCTCTGAACCACCACGAGGTCTGCTTCTCCTCTCTCCAGTATGGAGAGGAACTGGGACTCGAGGCCCCCCATGATCGATGCAAGAAAAACGATAGCCGATATGCCTATAGCCACTCCTAGAACAGTCAGCGAGCTTCTTGCTTTCCTTCTGCCGATATTCCTCCAAGCCATCTCCTTCGCCTCATTTGCAAGTTTATGCAAACTATGCGAATAACGAAAAACATATAAGCGTTTCCGTCTCGAGCTAGACCCATGAGCTCGCTTCAAGCACTCAAGACGGAATTCATCCGCATATACGAGGGAGTGGCGAGCAGGAGAGGGCTTCCAACAATCTTCGGCAGGATCATGGCTGTGTTCTTCCTTGAGGAGAGAGAGCTGAATCAAAAAGAGCTTGCGGACCTAACCAGTTATTCCGTCTCCTCGGTTTCCAGGGCTCTGGATCAGATGGTTCGCATGGGACTGGTTCATAAGCACAAGAGCCCATC
>Ga0315310_10000502_pt1 | contig 24984 bp, 23 predicted proteins | sample TDP5_MG_FD_203630 | JGI IMG/M metagenome (GOLD analysis project Ga0315310, IMG submission 203630) | Freshwater sediment microbial communities from Lake Towuti, South Sulawesi, Indonesia - TDP5 | ecosystem: Environmental > Aquatic > Freshwater > Lake > Sediment | place: Indonesia: South Sulawesi...
AATCAATTTTATTTTGGCCAACAAATGAAGATAACAATCTGGTATCATGATACACAACATAATAAAGTGATAACAAATGCTTTAGTGAATGTTACTTTGCCGGGTGGTCTAAACCGAACATTAGTTGATGAAAGCAATGGGAATTACTCTATTGTACTAAATCCTTCTTCGCCAGGGCGCTGGGACCTTGTATTAATAATTCGTAAACCGAATTATCGAGATTATGCATTTAATTTAATCCTCTATGCCCGGTACAATACTACTTTACATTGGGTATCTAAATTTCCGACAGAGGTATCTCCGGGTCAAACTATATCCATTATAGTGAAAATGACACATAATGAGTTCGGCAAAATTGGTCAGCCGATAGGCGGACAAAATATTACTTTTAAAATTACTACGAATTTAGGAGTTTTGATACGATCAAATTTCACTGATTCATCGGGAATGGCTTTATATAACTATGTTGTTCTTTCTGGAGTTACAACAATTCAAATTGAAGCAATTTTCGGTGGGAATATTACGGAATTCAATTCATCTATTTCTTTAGAGCAACCAATTAAAGTGATTTATGGAGGCTTTTGGGAGAAATATTGGTGGACTATTGTCATAGGGGCGGCATTGCTAGTTGTAGTGGTAGCAGCTGTGCGGTCACGACAGAGAGCAAGGGCATTAAAAGAGCTTAAAAAGAAAGAGATCATGTCTTCTTTCCAAGATGTGACCAAAATTCTCCACCTTGTGGTGATTCATAAAGGTAGTGGGTCTGATATCTTTGATTATAAGATCCAGGAGCGTTTAGATCCAACCCTTTTAGCGGGCTTTATCCAAGCGGTTAAAGAATTTGGGAGAGAATTAGATAAAGGGGCGAAGTAAGATGAGTGAATATAAACCCTCATATGTTCCATTTGCGGCTCCAACGGCGCCTCCTGAGAGAAAGAAAGGGAAGAAGGAGAAAAAGGAAGAAAAGAAAAAGGAAGAAAAGCCAAAGGAGGAAAAACTAAAGAAGCCCGAAGAAAAGAAAGAGTTGAAGGAGGAAAGACCACAAAAGCTCAAAGAACCAGAATTATTTAAAGAAAAAGCCCCTAAGAGACTAAAAGAGGAGAAGGAACCCAGAAAAGGGCTTTCAGAGGAGATTAAGACCTATACATGGCCAATGGTGGGCACTGATAATCAAATTATAATGGCAGATAGCAAAAATATTCTCGTAGCCTTAATGTTGGACTCAGCACCTTCTGAGCCGATTAAAGCATCATTATTAAAATTCGCCAATGAATTTGAAAAAAAATTTAAAAACGAAATCGAGAATTTTAGGGGCAATGTGCAATGGTTCAGACCCGGGACTGAACTTGCGGATGATTCATTTAATATGTTTTTAATGCGCCCCCAATGTTTGCCTATTACTCATGAGGAGTTAGAAGGCATACAGCTCACCGGACTTGAAGACAGAATTGTTAAGCAGGCGCAAAAACTCAGTAAAGGCACCGGTTATTTCTTTTTAGCAATGTTATTAGACGAATTAATCAAAGAGGAAAACATTCCTCGTGAGCGCATACTGAAAGCCTTCTTTAATTTGCATCGTAAAAAAGCCTTTTTACCTATTAATATCGAAGAAGTAAGCAAAGAGGTCGAAAAACGAAAGCTATGGAACCAGATTAGTGTGATCGATGGGCTGACACGGGAAGAATACGATGTGCTTATGGAGGATTTATTGGTTGCAAATGACGAAAGTCGCAATGATTTTATGGCGAGGATTTTAGAATTTAAAAAGAAGACACGTGGTGTCCAGTTACGAGAGGAACTAGTAAAAAGGAAGCGTGTCCGAAGAGAGAGGGATGAATATTTCAAAAGAATCGATGAATTATTAAAATTAAATGATTATAATGGAGTCATTAATACATTTAATCATATAATTCGGCTCTCCAAGGAATTAGGTGAATATACTGTTGCCCAAGAATTGACTCAGCGCGCGCAATTTTACTCTCAAGAAATAAATCAAATGGCTCAACGGATTCCGGCACTCCGCAGTCAGCGAGATGAGGCGTTAAATCAGGCAGAAATGTCTGAATTGAGCGGAAATTATTTACAAGCTGCTGAACAATTTGCTTCTGCAGCAGAATTCTCTGCAGAAATTGGGGAATATGATAAAGCAAAGGATTATATTAACCAAGCAGAACGCTTAAAAGGATTAGCAGAACTTGCAAAGCTAAGAGAAAGATTAAGATAATTCCAATCTCCTTTTCTTATAAAATTGCCTTTCGTTTTTCTCTCTATTTAAGACAAAACTTCCTCTTTTTTTCGAAAATCCTAAAGTTTTTAAAAAATCATTACAAAATTAATAGTGAAAAAGTAATTAAAAATCAATTTTTTGAACTAATGAGAGTTACTTAAAAGGTAGAGGTAATTTCCCATGTCTTGGGAGGAATCACGCAGAAATGAACAAGTTTTTCGGAAAACAAAACTTAATAGCGAAGTTATTCTAAAAACCATTGAAGATGAGAATGGAAAAATAAATATTATACTTTCTTTAAAAAACAATGAAATTATTACTGAATTAACTCTCACAATAGAGGAATGGGAATCCATTATATTATTTCTCAACAAAACTTCCGAAAAAATTATCCAAGAAATCAATAACAAATTAGGTAGAACTTTAAAAGAATCCCCCTTAACCAAATTTTTTAAACCATCTAAAGCTGAAGTAGCACAACAGCATATAGTAAAGATACCTGCAGCCGAAGTTATCACAGAAATTAAATCAAAATCAATCAAAATGCCCGCAGCTGAAGTGATTACCGAATCCGAAGTAGAGTCAGTGGAAATGCCCGCGGCTGAAGAGATCGCAGAATCCGAAGTAGAGTCAGTGGAAGTGCCTGCGGCTGAAGAGATCATAGAGTCCGAAGTAGAGTCAGTGGAAGTGCCCGCGGCTGAAGAGATCACAGAATCCGAAGTAAAATCGGTGGAAATGCCTGCAGAAGAAGAGATCGCAGAATTAGAATTTGAATCAATGAAATTGCCAGAAATAGAAAGAGGGTCAAAATTAATCCAAGAGATGGAGCAACCACTTGAATCTCAATCAATTCCAGTTCCTAATGAACTTTTTGACGAATTAACAATGGAAATAAAAAAGATTACACCAATTCAAAATTTAAAGAGTCCAGAAATTGATAATACGCAGTTTGCTACAGAAATCGAGCCACAAATAATAGCAGAAGAAGAAATTCCTGAAGAAAAAATTTTAGTGACACCCTTAGAACTACCAGAAGGACCGGAGATAATACCCAAAATAGAAACAAAACCTACCAATTCAATGGATATTAAGGGTATTCTTGATTTATTAAATAATTTTCCCCAAGCTTCAGGATCTACTAATAAATTAGCAGGACAATCTGAATTGGACACTAAAATACAGCCAATAATTTCTCCTCCTATGGTTCCAAAAATTCCAGAACCTAGCAAAGAACAGCTTGAAGCGCTTTTGACACCTATTAAACAACCTAAAATATCCATAATGGAGAAATTTGAAGATGAAGCCGCAATATCAAATGAAGATGTCCCTAGTCCTTCTCAAACTGAAGCAAAAAAATTATTAGAAGAAGTGGTACAGCCCACCTCTATATCTCCTCCTCCTAAACCCATTGCACCTGAATTTTCTTCCCCTGGTCCACCATCCCCTGTCATTGGACCAATAAGTTTCCCAGTTACATTAGGAAAAGAAGATGAATCATTGACTCCTGAGGAGAAAGAGGCACGAATAATTTCTGCGATGGAGGAAGTCGCTGCCTTAATGCCTCCAGGTCCTGCCCAAAAATTTATCGAAGAAATGATGCTAAAACGCGCTGAAAAATCCGATCTGGATAAACCCCGTATCCCCAAATTAAATAATTCAGAATCTAAATCAGAGGCAAATTCAGAATCTAAATCAGAGGCAAATTCAGAATCTAATTCAGAATCCGACCAGAAAAAGAGCAATTGGAAATATTGGTAATCAACCTTAATGCGAAATTTACTATATAACCTGCTTATATATCAAAATATCTCCATTTTATTAAAAATCGGAAATTTAAAGTATAATCGAGAAGAGATATCGGATTATACCCATTTTCTTCAGCAATTAAACCAAAAATTGCTATCGCATTGATCTTTATAAATTTTGATAACTAAGGAAAATTAGCTAGCTTGACTGCTAATCCAATTCTTTAAATCTGACCATTGTTCATCGATCCAATCTTGGAGGATTTTAATATCATCAAATGTCATATTTTTAAAACGTCCTTGTAGATTTAGGTAATCCTCAATCGGTTTGCGGCTTTCCTTCTTAACCAAATACTTACTAGGCCCCGTGAGAGCCATTTTCCCATTTTCGACTTCATATAGAATCCACATACCGGTTTGGACTGCTTTTCGTCCCACTTCAATTGAGAGTTCTGTTGGGAAACGCCAGCCAGGTGCACATGGCGCAAGCACGTGAATATATTTGGTTCCCCTAATACTTTTTGCTTTAAGCACTTTTTTATAAAGATCAAGAGGATACCCAGTGGAAGCAGTTGCCACATAGGGAATACCATGTGCAGCCATGATCATCGGGATATTTTTTTTATGTTGCCTTTTACCAGTGGGCGTTGTAGTTGTCCAGGCACCAAAGGGTGTCCCTCCACTACGTTGGGTTCCTGTATTCATGTAGGCTTCATTATCATAACATATGTAAATGAAATCTGTATCACGTTCCGCGGCACCAGATAGACCTTGAATTCCAATATCAACAGTCCCACCATCCCCTGCAAAGCAGAGCACATTTATATCTTCTAAGGAAGGATTCAATTTCTTTTGTGCTGCTAATCCTGCCACGATGCCAGAGCAAGCAGCCGCCCCTGCGGCAAAGGCCATATTCAGATAGGGAATAGTAGGACCAGCTTTCGGATAAAGCCCAATAGTCACATTAAAGCAGCTTGCAGGAGCTACTACAATTGTGCGTTTTCCAAGGGCTTTCATAATCCAGCGAAAGGCAACCTCTCCACCGCAGCCTGCGCAACTGGAATTACCTTTCAGAAAATATTCTTCTCCTGCAATTGGATCTTTCACTAAATCTTTCAAATTTACCATTTGCATTCCTCTTTTTGATGCATACCTGATAAAATCACATTTTGTTTTATTTCATTAGTCTCTGCCAGTTCCACTGCTGCTTTCAAGACCTCTATTTGATCCTCTACACGAACATCTCTTCCACCAACACCAGCTATGACTGGAAGAACAAAGGGATGGTTAGGGTGTTGATACAGGACAGCTTTCAAATCTACTGAAGCAACTCCGCCAGTGAGCCCAAATGCCATGCTACGTTCCATTACGGGGAAAACACGAATTCTATTTGCTAATTCCTGAAATTGCTCTGTTGGAAAAGGTTTATAGCATCGGAGCTTTACAGCACCCACTTTATAACCATTTTCACGCATGATATTGACGGCAACTTTTGCTTGATCTGCCAAACTCCCAATAGAGACTAAGGCAACTTCCGTATCATCACATCTGTATTTTTCAATAAGGTCGCCATGATAAAATCCGAATTTCTTGTTATATTCTTCTGCGACGTCAATAATTACCTGTTTGGCATTCTCCATCGCCTGTTGAATTAAATAGCGGTACTCATAGTACCAACAATCAGGTGAGATGGCAGGTCCTCCTGGGTTTTGGAGGTTTCCATGTGTAATAGGGCGGTCGGGGTCAAGGAAGAAATGCGGCCACCCATTTTTTGGGAGTTCGGGGAGAAATTCATCGACGAGTTCCTGATCAGGCATATAAACTGGCATTTCAGTATGGGACATTACGAATCCTTCCAAACAGACGAATGCTGGGAGGAAAATGGTAGAATTTTCACAGATTTTGTACATTTGAATTGTTGTATCAAAGATTTCTTGGTGTGTTGCAGCGAAAAATATCATCCAACCTGTATCACGGGCGGCCATTACATCTTGATTGTCAGCCCAGATATTCCAAGGAGGTGCCATTCCTCTCATAGCAACCCCCATAACGATAGGAAGCCGAGCACCTGCCGCCCAATGGAGCATCTCATGCATATATGCAAGTCCTTGCCCACTCGTTGCCGAATAAGTCCGGACCCCATTATATGATGCACCTATTAAGCAAGCCATCACGCTGTGCTCACTTTCCACTCTAATGTATTCAGCGTCCATTTCTCCTTGTTCTACAAAATCTGAAAGCCTTTCTACAATTGTAGTTTGGGGCGTAATTGGGTAAGCCGAAATGACCTGTACACGGGCATAACGGGCACCCCATGCGCAAGCCTCATTCCCTGAAATAATCCGTGCTGTCGCTTTTAACTCAGGTTTTTGATTTGTCAATATTATTCACTTTCCTCTTGCTTTTTTTCCTCTCGAACTTGATCTATTGCTTTTTTTGGGCATTCATGGACGCAAATCAAACATCCTTTGCAATATTCTAAATCTATTGTCGGATAACCTTCTTCATCTATATCAATGACGGCTTCTGGACAATACATCCAGCAAAAATAACATTGATTACATTTGCCTTTATTTATGACGGGCGCGAAAGTCCGCCAATCGCCTGTAGCTCCAATACTTCCATAATTTGGCAAGGAAAGTGGTACTGGCGGGAGATCATCTATAGAGGTCTGATTCTCAATTTCTTTCCATTTCCAGTATTTCTTTTCTGGCATATTTTTCACCTTAATTGAATAAGCGCCTGCTTTTAATGAATCGCCTTATAGGCCTTCCTTACTGCTTCTATATTTTTATCAGCCCATTTTCCGGGCCATTCTTCCTTGATACTGTCCTCTAGAGGCTCCAATTCAAGAATTCCCGTTACCTTTGCAAATGCACCTAACATCGGAGCATTTATGACTGGCTGGCCTGCTACCTCCAGTCCCAATTTAAGGGAAATTCCAGTCGCATCTACGCTCTTAATTTGATAGCTATGCTGGGAATCCAGCGGTTTGGGGGAATTCATGAGAAGTATACTTCCCTCTTTCAAGCCCGCAATAATTTGTGCCTTATAAACATAATATAAGGTATCATCCATTACAATGACGATATCCGGTTCGTAGATTTGTGAATGAATTCTGATCTCTTCTTTTGAAATTCGAGTAAATGCTTTTACTTGTGCTCCTCTTCGTTCAGCTCCGATTAAAGGAATTGATTGCACTCCCTTGTACCCCTGCTTGAAAGCTGCTTTTGCCAGAAAATTTGAGGCTGTTATTGTTCCTTGACCCCCTCTTCCATGCCATCTTACTTCGATTATTTCATTATCTTTCGCCATTTATTTATCTCCAGTTCTTTTCTTGCTGTGCTTTACTAAAGTGCCCTTAGATGGTCTAGCCTCATTTTATGAATGTTACAAGAGCTGTTTCAAAAAGTAAGCTTTTTTTAACGCCCTTGTAACATTTATAAAATGCTACAAGGGCCTTACACAATGATAATAATAATTACAAGTACAAGAACTAAAAGTACAAGAAGAAGAAGACCACTCATAGAAATCTGCTCTTTTTGAGATTCTAGATTAGAATAAAGGGTCTTCATTCACTTTTACCTTAAATCCTTGTTTTTAATTCATGGTTTGTTTTTCTTAACATAAATGCAATTTAGAAAAGGAAAGAAGAAATGGTAATAAAAATTTTTCCGTAATGGTGAACCCCTACAACCTGAATTTTTTTGCTTTTTCAATGAAAATGTTAATTTTGAAGGTACTCTATTAGATGAGTTCGAATCGAATTTTTTCATATCCCCCTATGGTCATATCCTTATCTGCCCAAAGAACAATTCGATTTCCAAAAATATCGTGATACAACTTCGTTTTGACCTCCAGAATTTTTGTATTTTGAGGAAATTCCCAAATTGCATAGCAATCATACTCTAATTGTTCTTCCTCGGTTTCTGTCTCATATGTATTAACCCCTTCTCGGAATTCTCCTTTAAAACTGATAATCCAGGTGATAAATGGACTTTCCCGAATACCTCGATGCTGAATATCACAGAATTTTACTTGTGGATACACCATTTTCTGATTTATCTTATTAGTCTCATCCTCTAAAAACCCTTGCATGTTAAGCCATAACTTCCGGACCTCTTGTAAGAACTCTTCTCTCTCTAAACTTAAATAATAACATTCAGGGTCATAATAATCATATTGTAAAAGCTGATGAAACTCTCCATCCCTAGCAACGCTAAAGAAAGCCATAGCATGTAGAGGAATGACCTGGTCTTCAGTTTCTTCCTTATTAGTCAATCTTCTAGTCTCCTTATCATCATCATTATAATAAGCTGGTTCAAGTATATTTTTATAGACATTCATTATCATCTTTAATTATCTTTGAAGTGAAGAAAACTCAAACATTGATGGAGTGAATGGATCATTGGAATTAAGGGCTTATAAAAATTATAGCGAAATTGTAAATCTATTAGAATCGCTGAAGGATAGACTTGAAACAGAATTCGAAAATTTTCAAGAAGAATTCACTCAAAAATACAATTTAGAGATTACTCAGGAATTAATGCAAACAATCAATGAGTTCATCAAACTAAAAATAGATTTTATCTTCAAAAATTTCATAAAAGATTTCAATTGGTTAAATGTGATAGTTGATTGCTCGGAAATTGACCTTAATATGAATGAAATTGAGGCACTCCTACGACGCATAAACCGCGAAATGAAAGATATGATCCCCGAAAATGCGGAGCCGCGTGAAGTGCAAATCATCTTGAAAAAGTATTTACGCAGAGTAATTTGCAGAATCCCCACAAATTGGACTCAACCCGTAGTTAATGAATTTTTAAGACAATTTTTGGAGACCTTAAATCAGTTAGGAATTGAAACGGCTTAAAGTTCCACCGAAATTCGTACTTTATCACCATCTTTCAAATTGAGAGTTTTCCGGAGATATTCGGGTGAAATAATTTCTAAGACCTCCGCCTCATAATGTGTCCGCTTGATTAATAATATAGCTCCTGGAAGATCCTGATTTATTTTCACTTTGAAACATTTGACGGGACCGAATGTCCGCTGTTCATTTTTAAATCCCTCAATTTCGATACCCGGATACGAATCGGATTCGAGGACGCGTCTAAGCTGCAAATCTGGCTGCTTGGTCAATTTGAGGTTTAAGGTCCCGAGATAGGGTCTGAAACCCAATTTTGTCTCGAATTGATTCAAATAACCTTCTTGCATAACATAATAAGCGCCTTCACCTAGACCTGTAAAGACTTGCCCCTCTATCGTTAATTCTCGCGGTCTTTTTTCAAAAATATTACTTAAAATAAGATGTATTTTCTGCAGCATTTCAAGCCCTTCATTTGTAATTCGAATGGATTGTCCTTTATGTGATATAACCCGTGTAATCAAGCCTCGCTTTTCTAATTCTTTCAATCTACGCGAAGCTGTTTGTTGTGATGTATTTATTTTTTGGGCAAACTCAATAGATGAAATCTCAATAGCATCTGCCGCCCCTAAATTTGCCAATGTGAATAATGCGAACCAACTCTCTTCCATTACACCCATAGTTATTCCTATATAATTCTTATAATGTATCTTGATCTATCTTAAGGAAAATTAAAATTAACTCAAAACCTCCGTGATGAGAATCCCAATTTGATCCATGATAATACGGGGAAAAATTTCATATATTGCAGAATCTGTGAAGCCTGTTGTGGGTTCATTGCAGAGATGAAGAATAATTGAATCAGTAAATATTATACAGGCAATAATAATCCAGTTTCTCAGGGAGATTCCTGTATTAAAGGGCTGAAGATGATTGATAAAGTTTTATATCATTCAAAATGACTCAAAAATCCTCTTAAAAAGAAGGAAAACCAATTTGAACCGATTATATGGGAAAAAGCCACCGATAAAATTGGAAGAAAGCTAATAAAATTAAAAATAAATATGACCCCCAGGCAATTGGACTCTGTTTTGGAAATATAAACGTCTCTTTATATTCAATATCGATCTCTTCCGCTATCTTATGAAATTTTTAGGTTCACAGAATCTCTGTTCATTGGGCTCCCAAAATTGTCGGAATGATTTTTATTGAAGGCATCTCTCTAAAATTTGAAAAAATTTAAATTTCTCTTATTATTTTTCTGGCTAATTCATGCGCCAAATAAATTGGGTCAGGGAACTTATGACTCTTTAGGCTTTTTTTAACAATTTCAATGGCACTTTCTAATGTAATCAGGTGTCCTGGAGAGATAATAATCGGTTTATTTTTCTCTTGACTTAAAAAAGAGGCTCCTACAATCTTATTTTGATAATATAGAGGGACCCACTCTCCAATATGGGAAGGTTCGGATTCGGTGGTTCCGCAGAGGATATTCTGGGCCACTCCAATCGTTGGAAGGTTCACAATGACTCCAATATGGGATGCGCAGCCGGCAAAGCACGGATGTGCGATCCCATGGCTGTTTATCATTAAAATAGTTGGTAAAGTAATCATTTCGGAGAGTAGTTCTAATATAGCGGGGCCTTCTCGAAAGACAAAATAGCCACTGATATAAGGAAAGCGTACCTTTGAAACTATGGATTTCTCCTCGATAACTTTGAAACTCCCATATTTTAAAATGATACAAGCCGTAACTACAGTATCACCCATATAAGCTGAATCAAATCCTCCAAGATATTCTATTGTATCAAACTCATCCTGAAGAACCACCTTTTCCGCAACTTCTTCCTGAATACTCCGTAGATACTCTAGATCAGGACTGGAATCTTCTGAAATTCTTACTAGCTCCTCTCTATCCATTCATTGTAACCTGACTTAAGCTAATTCTCTTGCAATGCTTTCTACAACTTCCAGGAATTTTGCAATCTCATCTTTTGTATTATAAAAATGGAGGGAGGCTTGAACTACTCCGGGGATATTGAATTTAGTCAGCATTGGATGACTGCAGAGTAAGCCAGACCGGACTGCGATATTTGCGGTTTCATCCAGATACATAGCAACATCGTGTGAATTTAACCCTTCGATATTGAAACTCACGATTCCAATTTTGTTGGCCGCACTCAACGGCCCATACACTTGGACTTTCTCGATTTGCCTTAACCCCTCAATTAATGTATCAGTTAATACTTTCTCATGTTCCCGAATATTTGAAAGCCCTACATTCGTTAAATATTGGACCGCTGTGCCCAATCCTACCGCATTTGCTACATTCGTGCTTCCGGGTTCAAATTTATCCGGGCTATCCAGCAGGTAGTATTCTTTCTCGGTTACTTTATGCACCGTCCCGCTCCCTAAAAATAAAGGATCTAATTCAACTTGAATATCCTGACTAAGATAGAGAATTCCTATGCCCATAGGACCCAATAATCCGACATTTCCATGACAAACGAAAAAGTCACACCCTAATGCCTTAAGATCGATGGGGATATGTCCTACGATGCGGGTTCCATCAATTAAAACTGGAATCTGCTGTTCATGAGCGAGTTTTGTGATTGAATCAAGCGGGCTAATAGTTCCAAAGAGAAGCGGACTGTATGTTAGGGTGATTAATTTCGTATCTTGGGTTATTAATTCATAAAGGGAATCCCGATCAATCTGACCCTCCGTATCATGTGTGAGATAATCAACTGTTACATTGAAATGAGACGCAAGATAGAGTAATGGCAAATAATTGGAATGGTGCTCTAAGTAGGAAGTGATTATCCGATCATTTTTTTTCCAGGGAAATGAGTAAAGAAGGGAACTGACTCCATAACTTTCATTCGGCACAAAAACCACTTCTGCTGCCGCGCATTTGAAAAACTCTCCAACCTGCCTCCTTGCGTGATCATATTTCTCAGTTGCTTCAACTGTCAATTTATATGCACCGCGCTTTACTATTGTGCCATTCATTTCATAAAACGCCTTGATTGCTTCGATGACACAGCTTGGCACCAAAGTAGCAGTTGCAGAATCAAAGTAAATGAGATCTCGATTTACCAGAAGGGGGAAATCCTCCCGATACTTTCCTGTTTCCACTAAATTTATCTCCTGAAATATTTGATTTATGGATGTGTAATATCAGACTGATCTATATTCTTCGAGTTCAATCATTCCTTAATTATTTTCATTTCAGTAGAATGGTCGCTCCAAAAAATACTGGACCTCGGAAATCAATTTTCTTGTTATTCGAATTAATGAATCGTCTGACTACAGGATCTATTTTAACATTCACATCGGATGGATTCTTTATAATTTTGATGCGAATTTGCTCTCTTTCTCCTTGAGTTTCTATTAATCGCTCCGCTCGATATCCTACTAAAGCCGCTATTGCCATCAGGTAAGTTTTTTCGGTTTTAATCCCGCTGATTTCGGAATCTGGCTTCATTCCTAAAACACATCCATCGGTGACCCATATCTCGTTCAATGCGGCAGGTCCTAACAGTTTAACATTCGGATCAGTTTCCCAAATGCAAACAACCAGTGTCTTATCATCGATTTCTCTTTCAAAAGCTGTTATTTTTAAGGGCGAATCTCTATCCTTATTTTCTAGGGCGATCTCAATGACTTTCTCCATAATTTCCTTCCCTAACTCGGAGCTCGGCTGATATTCATACCCAATTTTTTGCGCTATCTCCTCATCCGTTAATTTTGCCTGCGTATAAAAGTAAGGATACGCCAATTCTCGGATATCCTCATACCCCTGCTCGACCATTACAAATCGCTCTACGCCAAAGCCCACATTAAACACTGGATATTCGATATCAAAGTTTGCTAATGGTACGGGCGAGTATAATCCTCCATCCCCGATTTCAATCCACCGATCTATCTGAGGATGTTTAAAGAATACCTCAAATTCCGTGTTTGGGGCGTAATATTTTGCCGTGGCGGTCTTCATTTCAAATTTTACGTCCTCAAACCCTAATCCGTTGAGGATCTGTTCCGTCATATATTTTCCATCCTCCATGGTTAAATCCTCGGCCATAATTATGGTCGAGATTGTATATGAATTATACAAATGGGTTGCATCGAGTTTTTGCTCTCTTCGGAATTTCTCTCCAATCCCGAAAAGTTGAATAGGTAAGGGTGTTTGATACTGCATTTCTGCCAAAATTGGGAACCATAAAGCTGTAAAGTGCGATCGTAACGTCTTTTTCGTTGGTTGTGGGATGAGATCTCTAAATTCTGGAAATAATTTTGTTAAAATTTCCGTGGATTGTTCCGGTTTTATCCCTAACTCTGTTACCATGACCTCAACCAAATCATCTGATTCAATAAGACTCTTCTTATACCGACGAAGGATATTGGTGAACTCCTTTGTTTTCTGAAAATTAGGTATGATTTTTCTTAATTCTTGAATTTTATTTTGACTTAATCCTATTTCAGGTCGTGGTAAACCTGCTAGATAAAAACAACGATCCAAGATAATCGGTGCTTCCGGACCATATTCCTTATAGATATCCGCTTCATCAACAATAATAGGTACCATCAATTCTTTATATCCCAATTCTAGAAGCACTTGTCTTGCTTTTGCAATAAAAGTAAATACAGGGTGCTCCTCACCAATCCTCTTCGGCTCAAATTTGTGTCCGGTCATTTCCAATAAATTTCTCGTATTCAGCCATGTCTTTTCATAATCTTTCTCGGCATCTGCTCGAATTCGTTTGCAATCAAATTTCACCACAGAATCCACCATAACAAAATAAATCTTTTTAACTCATTATGATATAATTTACAATTAGCTTCTATTAAATCTTTAATAATCTTTTGAAGAAATAAAAGAAAGAACTTATATCGTGGTTAAAATGAATATTTTTAATCAAATTGAGTCAGAAGATAAAAGAAATTATGCTGAACATGTCTGGGATATTATCAAGAACCGCCGTGCGATGCGTTGGGTCTATTCTATTGAAGAAAAACCTGTTTCAAAAGACTATCTAGAACAGATTATAAATGCAGGATGTCAAGCCCCCTCACCCGAAAATTATCAACCTTGGGAATTCGTGGTGGTTACAGATAAGGAAATTAGAGAAGCGATTGCTCGATTTGGGGAAATTTTTTGTAAATATATGTTTGGTGGAGGTCAAATTACTTGGAAAGAGGTAGCTTCTTGGCGTTTTGGTTATATGCAGAAGCCATCTCCAATTGGTACTTCAACAGCCTTAATGGGTACAGGGTGGCTCATGGACTATATTAGAAAATCAGTTATTATTGCCCTAGCAGCTCAGCAAGGATTGGTTGGGGCCAAACATTTTACTCATATTGTTCCTATTACAGCTCAACAACTTGCAAGTCGACTATCCATTGGCTGTACCTTCATGGCAGCCCAAAACATAATGTTAATGGCACATGCACTAGGTCTAGCTACTTGTTTCTTCAATTTTCCAATATCCAGTCCCTCTTCCGAATATAAAATCGCTGAAATGCTTAATATTCCTTATCCTGAATACGTGCTTATCGGCTTCGTTTCAGTTGCTTGGCCATTATTCCCCAGAACATTGGGTCCGGACCGGGTCGATGCAAACTATAAAGCTTGGCATAATAAATTAGGTAATTCTTGGACGAATTTCAAGGAGGAATAAAAATATGGCTCTAGACTTATTTCATTTGAAAGTAATTAAAAAAGTCTTAAACTCTTCGGTGAAATGGGACATTTTATTTAAGCGATCTACGGTGGGTATGTGGCAGGCGTTATGCAGTACTCAGTACATGATGTATCATATTTTTAACGATGTAGGCAAGCTTCTTGTTGCGCAATTAAAACCCGAAAGCGATTCAATTGAACAGGGCGTGACTCTCTTAGAATGGACGGTTAATTATGCCTTAGATATCGAATGCACCATTAACAATGATGTAATGATTCTTGGAAGATGTCCTTTTGATAAAATGCGCATGGAATTCCTAGATCAAGAACAATTCAAAGAAGTCCCTTACATTTGGAATTGCGCCTATCTGTTTTGCAGACCTGTCTTACTGGCTGTATTGAAAAATCTCTCTAAAAACCTCTCAATTGAGGTCCAAGAGAACCGTCCTACCGAATTGCTACACGGAAACACCTGTGATACCTGCAATTTCCGAGTTGTTCCCTGCGAGGAGGAAACCTTTGCGCAAGCAATAACCTGTGGTAATGAGTTCCGTGTAGGCATTTGTAAAAAAGAGATCCAATGCACTTATGGCTTGGGGCTATTAAGGAACCCGCGGGACCCAAATTGTAAGCCAGAACTAAAACAGGACTGCCCTTGTTTCGTAAAAATCGGTCCTGAGGACACTCCCATCATATTCCGAGAGCGCGAGTTCTATAACCGCACGCCCCATGACTTTATCGCAATCGAAAACGCCAGGGAAGATCCCAAGAAGCCATGCAGCGATATCACCAGTTGGGTAATGTAACTGGTAAAGAAACACAATTTTTTTAATTTTTTTCAATTTTTTTAGGATGATTTTTAAAATTCTGTTATTTCTATTTAGAATTAATAAATAGCTAAAAAATTCTTCTTTAGTGTGACTATAAATTGTTTTTTCCAGAAGTTATAAATCCTTTAGGTTGAATTATACCGGTCCATGATTTTCCGCACGATTTTAGAGGAGCTATTGAAGGAGCTATCTCCGTATTTCTCAAGTCTGACAATTTTCTTTATTTTTAATCCTCTTTTGCGCAATTCATCTGTCAATGCATTAATATCAACTGGTTGATCATACCCTAACGCAATGATATCTGGCTTTAAGTCTTCAATAATTTGTAATCGTTCCTTCCATGTATCTCCTTCATACCCTAATACCGCATTATCCACTACTTTTAATGATTTAATGAGATTCAATCGCTGATCTTCTGGAAAAATAGGTGGATGTCCTTTTACTTTTAGTGAACTTGAATCGCGGGATACTACCACAATTAATTCAGCCTCATTTCCCCCCAATGCTTTAGCCTTCTCCAACATAGTTACATGCCCAAAATGGAGTAAATCGAATGTTCCGAAGGCTATCACACGTGCCATAATTGCACCTTGATCACTCTTGTTTTCGTCAGAACGGAATTTTATGAAAAAAGGGAGAAAATGGCGGGCTCGACGGGAATTGAACCCGCGACCATCGGGTTAAGAGCTTCATCCAACCAGTATTTTTCCGCTGATTGTCCGACGCTCTGCCTAGCTGAGCTACGAGCCCATATATACCTTGCCTTTTTAAGTATTTCTTCGTAAATTAAAAATGGAACTCGTTTCCTAATAAATTGCAATCTCTTATTAATTTTGCTCCTCCTAATATTTTTAGGATTGGGTCATCCAATTCTTGCAGATTTCCAGCGCTTCTACGGGATTAGTTGCTGTAGCATCTGCACCAATTTCTTTGGCAAACTCTGGCGTGACAGGACGCCCACCGACAAGAATTTTCAGGTTATTTCTTAAATTAGCTTTCTTAATTGCTTCAATAATCTCTCGCATATATTCTCGCGTGGTGCTTAATAGTGCGGAAAGTGCCACAATATTCGGCTTAATTTTTTTTATTGCTGTGATGAACTGATTTGCCGATACTTCCACCCCCAAATCGTGGACCATGAAGCCGCCACCTATCAAAAAAGATGATACAATGGTCTTTCCGATATCATGGATATCTCCCTTCACAGTTCCAAAAACAATTGTTCCCAACATCTCTGTCTTTGTTTCTTCAATATAAGGTTTTAAGAAATCAATTGCGCTTTTTGCAGTATCTCCACATAGCATTAGCTCCGATAGAAAGTATTGATGGCTGTCATATAATTCACCGACTTTATTTAAGGCACTACTTATCGCATTCAAAATTTCATAGGGTGGATATTCTTCTTTGATGGCTTGTTCTATAAGTTGTTCTACTTTTTCAGTTTCAAATTCCACAATTGCCTTTTCTAAGTCATTCAATCCATTTCCGCTCACGTATATCACCATAATTTTTATTGAACTTATTCTTTGACTAACTTTTAAATAAATGTTGATAAACTTTTAAATAAATGTTGATAAACTTTTAAATAAATGTTGATAAATTGAGCCTCTGTAGCTCAGCTGGCAGAGCGACAGATTCGTAATCTGTTGGTCGCGGGTTCAAATCCCGTCAGAGGCTCTATTTAAAGTAATAAAAGGCGCACGGGTGTCCGAGTTTGGCCAAAGGAGTAGGACTGAGGCTCCTATGGTGTAGACCTGCGAGGGTTCAAATCCCTTCCCGTGCATCTCTTTCCTATTCTCCTTATTAAAAGGATAATCTCAAAAAAATATTTTCCGAATAATAAACCCCTCTTATTGTCGTTAATATACCTCATGCTTTAAGAAAAAGGCAGATTAAATTGAAATACCTAACTAGAAAATAGTTAAAAAAATAACTCAAAATTAGAAAAATTTATAACATTAGATAGGCTTGCAATTCTAAGATTCCAATAAGTTTGACTGGAATGACTACTATGGGAAGTCCAAAGGCAAAAGGCAATCCGTTGATTGAGAAAACCCGGATCTTAATGAAGAATCGGGGATGCATTGAAGATGAAGACAAAAAGTTAAGCGAAGATGAGAAAAATGAATTTCTATATTTCAAGGATGCAAAAGGACAATCTGTTATTGTGCATTGTACTATCAAAGAAGACACAATCGGGGTTGCATACATTCGGGATCTCATAAAAAAATTCGAGAAAAAGAAGATCAAACGAAGAATTTTTATTGGCGCTGGGAAAGTAACTCGAAGCGCATTAAATGAATTAGACGATAAGAATGTTGAATTTATCCCAGCTGATTTAGTATTAATGGACATTCTGGAACACATTTATGTACCAAAACATGAGATTTTATCCCATCACGAAAAGGAGCAATTATTGAGCCAATTACAAGTAACCCAAAGTTCACTCCCAAATCTATTAACCTCGGATCCGGTGGCTCGAATTATCGGTGCAAAACATGGTGATGTTGTAAAAATAACCCGAAAGAGCCAAACTGCAGGAGAAACTGTAACTTACCGGTTAGTTGTGAAAGATGAAGGGTAAAATCTCCCGTATAAATCTCTCCTAAATTATCGTGCCCTCTCTCCTAAATTATCGTACCATCTTTTTCTCTTTTTGTCGAATGCAAGAGAATGAAGTAATCTTTTTATAAAAAAAATAATTAGCTAAATATGTTGAAGGTAGTAAATGAAATCTCAACTTTTAGGTAAGCTAATTTTTGATGCATCAAGATATGAGATCTAGGTGTTTAAATTGTACGCAATCGGTGAAGCATTACTTGGAAAAGAACCTGAATTGGCTCATGTCGATTTAATTATTGGTGATCGTAATGGGAATGTGGGAATAGCTTTTGCAAATGCGCTCTCGCAATTAAGCAAAGGACATACTCCTTTACTTGCCGTAATCCGCCCTAATTTGCCCTGTAAACCTTGGACAGTCATTGTCCCGAAAGTTACGGTGGAAAATTTTGCCCAAATTGCAAAGATTTTTGGCTCTGCACAATACGCCGTTGCGAAAGCAGTTGCAGATTCGGTTGAGGAAGGCATTATACCACAGGATATGATTGATGAATGGGTAATCATTGCGAGCGTTTTTGTTCATCCAGATGCCAAGAATGATCGGAAAATCTACTCTTATAATTATTCTGCCACGAAACTTGCCATAAGACGAGCGCTTTCATCATATCCAGCGCTTGATAAAATTATTTATGAGAAAGATAGGGCGAAGCATCCAGTTCTTGGGTTTAGAGTGCCTCGGTTATGGCGACCACCCTATCTTCAAATCGCCATGGATGTGCCCAATAAGGAGCAGGTCTTTCGTGTTCTTAAACAACTGCCAGCCAGTGATCGCATAATCATAGAGGTTGGAACTCCCTTAATCAAACATTATGGAACGCAATTCATTTCGGAGCTTCGTGAAAATTCGATGGATTCCTTCATCATTGCAGATCTTAAGACCTTGGATGTGGGAAAAGTGGAAGTAGATTTGGCATTCGACGAAACTGCCGATGCTGTAGTTGTTTCAGGGCTTGCATCCACCGAAACCTTGGATAATTTTATTTCTGAGGCTCAACGGATGGGCATCTATTCTTTTGTAGATATGATGGATGTGGATAATCCCTATGAAAAAGCCCAGAAGTTAAAGCAATTACCCGATGTGGTAATTCTCCATCGCTCAATTGATACAGAGAATACCGCGAAACCCCGCTGGGATCTTATCCCAGAATTTAGAGAATTAGGTGTGAAACGAATCGCAGTTGCAGGGGGCATACAACCTCAAGTCACACCAGAGGCTTTGAAGAGTGGGGCAGATATTATCATTGTCGGTCGATATATTACCCAATCAAAAGATGTTGAACGAACTACTCGTGAATTCCTGAAAATCTTTGAAGAACAAGGTGAATTCTGGAGCGATATTGATCTCTTCAGAGTCCATGAGGAATAAATTCTTTCACCTCTTAATTTATTTCACCTTTTTTTTCTTAATTTCCTTCTTTTAATATGGTGATATAGTTGAAATGCATTCTGATTATATGTGACGGAATGGGAGATCGCCCCTGTAAGGCATACCCTCAAACGCCCTTGGAGACGGCGAATATTCCCGCCCTTAATGAATTGGCACGAGGCGGTATTTGTGGCATTATGGATCCGATCAAACCAGGCATTCGCCCTGGAAGTGATACTGCTCACCTCACAATCTTTGGATATGATGCGTATATTTACTATAAAGGGCGGGGGCCCTTTGAAGCCCTTGGCGCAGGGGTTGAAGTAAAGCCTGGTGAAATCGCGCTTCGCGCCAATTTTGCAACAATTGACTCGGATGACCTTATCTTGGATAGGCGAGCGGGGCGCACAATTCCAGAAGGTGATGAATTTGCCCAATTAATCGCCGATCTAACATTTGATTGTACTCCTGATGTAAAACCCACTTTTATACATACTGTAGAACATCGTGGCGTTCTGAAGCTTAAGGGTCCTCATCTATCGCCGTTGGTCTCAGATATGGATCCCGATATTGAAAAAACAAAGGTAATGGAGTGTTATCCTTTGGAGAAAAGTCCTGAAGCCCTGCGAACTGCCGAAATTCTGAATGAATTTTTTCAAAAAACTAAAGAAATCTTGCAGAACAGTCCTTTGAATGAGGAGCGCCAGCAAAATAATCTTCCTCCAGTGAATGCTATTCTACTCCGAGGAGCAGGTGTCCTTCCAACATTAAAGCCACTCCCAGAAATCTATAATATTCGAGCCATTTGCATTGCTGGCGCGCCTCTCTATCGCGGTATAGCAGAGACTGTGGGAATGACTCCAATTGTCGTTCCGGAAGCAACTGGAACCATTCAAACAAATACGATAGCGAAAGGGCAAGCCGCTTTAGATTATCTTGATGAGAATGATTTCATTTTTATCCATGTTAAAGGTACTGATAGCGCCTCCCATGATGGAAATTATACCAATAAAGTAATGATGATCGAAAAAATTGATGCAATGGTAAAATTGTTGCTTGATAATCTTAATCTTGAGGAAACGATTATTGCTATCACTGCAGACCATGCGGACCCCATTTGCGTACGAGACCATACTGCAGATCCTGTTCCTATTGCTATTACAGGAAACTGCGTTTTAAGAGATGATGTAACCTCATTTTCTGAACGAAGTTGCGCAAAAGGAGGGCTGGGTCGAATTCGAGGATTAGATGTTATGCCCCTCCTCATGGATCTAATAAATCATAGTACAAAGTTTGGGGCTTAATCTGATTCTTCTAGCACTTCAACTTTTTTCGTTGCTTGCACTTCTAGAATATGTTTCTCCATTTCATTTCCTGACTTTAATAAAAGCGGTCCCTTTCTTGACGCCATTATTTTATCAAATTTTTTGGAGAGCCCATCGAGCTTGGGCGCTAAAAATGCGAATTTCTTTTGGAACAAAATAGTAATTGACCGTAAAAGGCGATATACATGGCCGCCCGAAACAAATGCAACAAGTTTCATTTTTCCCCCTCTTGGTAAATGCTCGGGATATGCAATATCATCCAAGCTTTTTAAGAGAATTTTTCCCAATCCAGTAGCAACGGCTTCTATCGCTGGATCCGAAAGACCATTTATCTTCCGAATTCCAATTTTCTGCGAATAGCGTTTTGGATCCAAAAAACTCTGCCATTGGATGAACTCAGTTTGATCAATCAATTCCGAAACCATATTTAATACAGCAGTGATAGAATCCCAGAAATCGGTATCAATGCGATGTTGTTCATACGCTTTTTTTAATCGAGTCCGAATGCCCCGGAGATATTTCTCCTGATTTTTCGGTGCAATATTCCAAATAACTTTATACAAACAATCCAAGTAGTAATACGGGTCATCCATCTTCCGAAAAATATTTTTAATTTTTTGAATTAAACTTAATTTTCGATATTCCTGATGAATTAATTGGTCTAATGCAATAATTTTTTCCGTATAACCATACCAATCGATTCCCAATTTTTTTTCTAAATCTTCATATGTAATAATAGGCGCAGCAGTTTCTAAGAATTCTGCACCTATTGACCGATTGACGAAGGTATCACGAATCATTTTTAGGATGTGTGGGATTCGTAATTTGTTTTGAAATAACTTATGCAAAACTACATATGTCGGTTTTGGATATTCCAAGACTAATGAATGGTCTCCTCGCTCGAAAACTATATAAATTTGATTAAAAAATTCTTCTAATGAAGAAGTATTTGGAAAATACTCTGGCCACTTTTCCGTATATCCGTGACCTACTTCAGACCATGCGTAAAAATGTCCATTTCGTTTCTCAAGAATAACCCGTTCTAGATCTCCAAGATGATCATACGATTTAATAGCCGCTTTGCTGAATGCTAGAATTCCATAGAGGGTATAGCGTTCCGTCTGCGGTTCCAACCCTGGAACCCGTATATTTATACATATAATTTCATATGGCTTGGCTTCTGTAAGCCAACGGCCTGTGGATTCAGTCCACTCAAAATCTTTCCCTAATGAATACATTAACTTGCGGAGCTCTTTTAGATCTTGTATATTCCTAGCTTTCTCTAATATCTCCTGCTTCCAAGATTCATATTCTTCGGTCATCTCCTTTTGGAGTTTTTTCTCAAGGGAAAATTCTCCTTTTCGAATTTTAACTCGTATCTTCATGCTCCGCATCCAAACTTATTCTTTGTTTATTTTTTTTAACCTTTTTTCTAAAGTCCCATTCTTTAGGAACCATTTTCCTTTCTTTCCATACCATTTTGATTTCTATCTAATTCTTCAATCTTCAATCCACATATTATTCAAGTATTTGGTAATTTATCTCGCTTACTAACTACAAACCATACAATTTTAACTTAATGTCTTTTCGATGGAAATTATTTTTTTTTATTAATATTTATAATTGAAACGCGTTATCCCTCCGGTCTTAAGAAAAGTTCTTTTGAATTGAAAAATAAATGATACAATAGTAGTTGATTAGAATGAAAGAAACGTTAAAAGGATGAATACTATGATTTTTTGGGGTATTGCCATTGCCATATTATTTAATAGGCAAATTCATTATTGAATAAATGCCCCAATGGCGATTGATTTCACAATGAAATTAGTTTGAACATCTTTAACGCCATCAATTTGTGTAATTTTGGCAAGGAGGATAGAAAATAATTCCATATTTTGTGTAAATCCCGTGCATATAATATTTGGATTGCTGGTTAAAATTGAGATCTGCGTTATTTCTGTCAAATCTTGTAATCTAGCTACTACTTTTTCTGTATCTTTGTTCGTTTCTAGGTTTATCATGAAGTAAGCTGAAATATCTAAATTATAAAACTTCTTATCGATAAGAGGTTTAAAGTTCTTTATTATGCCGCAATCGATTAGTCTTGTTAATCGATATCTAATTGCTGCAGGTGTCAATTTCATAAACTCTGCAATTTCAGTATAGCTTGCCCTTCCATTTATAGAAAGATATTGAATAATTCGCCGATCTGTTATATCGGGACTATACCCCTCTAAATTTTCATTTTTCATGAAAAAATCCAATTTTTTATTTGCATATGCAACCGCTTTTGCCATACATATCACACCTAGTTGGCTGTTAATATCCCCTCACCCAAATTTAATAAAAGGACCAGATAACCTCCATTGCGAGTAAGTTCTAAGTTTTTAGATAATCCTATAAATTTTTTTAAATAAAACTGAAGTTCCACGCTTATTAATAATCACTACATATCCTGTAGAACTTTACATGATTTTAGATAATTCATCAAGTTTTTGTTTTAGCATTTCCCCTTTTGGGGTGAGACTTACATATTTTTTCCTGCGATCTTTTCCATCGGATTTTTGAATGAATTCTCGCATTGATAAATCCATAATTATGTCATTAATCACGGGGGTACTAATTTTATCTTTAAAATATTCCTTGATTTCATTGATCTGTGATTGATTTGTGCTTGAAAGATAACTGAGTATATTGTAAAGTTTTTCAGGGAAATGTTTGGTCCAAAGATATGAATTTTGCTTTTCGAAGTCTGCCATTGTCTTTTTTCCACCTTAAAATGAGTAAAATAAAATTTATGTATTTACTTATTTAAGAAATTACATAAAAAGCTTTTTCTTAAAATCTGCTTTTTTAAAAAAGCAAGTTCTCAAGTATTTGGATTTATCGAATTGCGGATTTTTACAAAATGGTAAATTTAGAAATACCCAGATGACATATGGTTATATATCCCCATATTATTTATTATTGTCGGTTAAACTAGATAATATTTCTCATGGAAATTGAAATTTTAGAAATTTATAATACTAAAAATTAATTCAAGAAGAGATGATTAAAAAATGATTCAAGAGGAATATAATCTCCCTATTGCATTAAAAAATGAATATATTCAATCCTATGTTAGAGAAGCTTATAAATTCTATAAAGATAATGATGTTAAAGAGGCTTACAATTTTTATGCTATTGATATTATAATTCGCTATCTGATAAAGCTAGGCTCTTCCTGGCCTAGAGAACGCAATGTACTTTATATTGCAGCACTTTATATTGCCGATCGTCATCCTTTCAGTTATCCAAACCCCACCTCTCGTTATGAATTCGCTAAACGCTTTCAAATTAAATCTTCTTCCATCAATTGGTATGTAAATCGCATTACAGAAGAACTAAATTTTTTCAAATTATTCGATTCTCATTCTCGCCCATATTTCATAGATTCCTCTGGGCTTATCCATGTTATTACAATTTCCATTTCTCAAACACGTGTCAATGAATATTTCATACGGCAAATAGCATTAAACGAACCTATTGAAGAAAATATCATTGCAGATGATATCATTGCTCAATTAGTGGATAAACTTCGCTTAATCCCTCCAATTTTCCGGAGAGAATTACATCGGCTCGTTTTGTCTCTTATTTATGAAATATTACAGCCACTTTCGCCCCCTCTCTAATCAATAATTCTTGAAAGCAATTCATTATTTTCTCTTATCTCTTATTAAGGAAATCCTCCAAACACTTTAAAGCCCTCCAGCTACTTTCAAATCCCTTCTAACCACTTTCAAATCTCCTCCAACTACTTTTAAATCCTCCCTAATTTTTTCATTTTTTAATCTTTTATTTTCTAAGCAGAATATATTTACTAACCATTAATATTTTTCTCAATTCCATAAACGATATATTTATCAAAATATATCATAAAACCAAAATATAGAGCATGTATTAACATGAATCAATCGGGAAATATTATACGATATAAAATGGTACTTTTTGGTGATTCGGGAGTTGGTAAAACATCCTTGGTAGAACGTTTCATTAATGACAGGTTTGAAGGCGAGTATATAAGTACCTTAGGTTATAACGTTTATGAAAAGCAAATTCCTTATAAAAATTACATAATTTCCCTCTTAATATATGATATAGGCGGTCAAGAACGATTTAGAGAACTAAGAAAAAAATACGCAGAAGGCGCTCAAGTTGCTTTTATAGTATATGATATTACAAATCAACAATCATTCGATAATGTGAATTTATGGAGGAAAGATTTGGATGAATTTGCGGGGAATGTATTTTTCATTGTTATCGGAAATAAGACAGATCTG
>Ga0315310_10000504_pt1 | contig 24966 bp, 35 predicted proteins | sample TDP5_MG_FD_203630 | JGI IMG/M metagenome (GOLD analysis project Ga0315310, IMG submission 203630) | Freshwater sediment microbial communities from Lake Towuti, South Sulawesi, Indonesia - TDP5 | ecosystem: Environmental > Aquatic > Freshwater > Lake > Sediment | place: Indonesia: South Sulawesi...
TTACATAGTCGAAGAAGGTCCAGTTCTGAGGCACATAAGCAATTTTGAGATCCACATGTCGTAGGCCTCTTCGGATGGCTCTGACGTTGCGGGATCCAATCCCGCGGATGATGATGTTGCGTGGGTCCAGCGCTGGCTCCACCTCTTGGATAATGCCGATGTATTTCATGGCTGGCTGTCCGGTGCCTGACGGTGTAACGCCGTAGCTGGCTTCCTCCACAAAGTAGGCTTTCGCTTCCTCTCCGACAAAGACCGACGATGCCATTTCCTATTCGTTCCTCCTTTCAAGTTTTTACATACCTATGGGTCACAACGTTGACCGTTACTTCCCAGTAGGGTGGCTTAGCTTCAGCATTCTGGGTTTCACTGACCGATCGGATGTCCACAAAACTGAGAGCTCCACCAGGGCTCTTCCGATTAGCTCGGATAATGCGCTCTATCTCGCGGCGTATCTTCCAACGCATCTCCTTGCCCGTGATTCCGGTTTTGTCGATGCTCCAGCCGATGATGCGGTATCGGTCGGCATAGCGGACCCAAGAGCCTCCGATGTTCAGCTTCTCCATCGAGCCTTCCGTCAAGCCGACTGTGATTTGAGCGTCAAAATCCTTGAAGAGCTTAGAGTTGAACCACTCTTGGCTGACGTGGACGGTTGCCGCTGTTACGCCATCATCCTTAGTTAGGCTGATGTTGTTTTTGATGAGGTTCATGAGGGTGGTTTTAGGGTCTTCAGCGCTCACTCTTCCCACCACCATAATGAGGTGAAGAGCAGTAGCCATGCGAGCAGGAGCCCGCTTCCTCCAGCGATCATGGTTAGGTCCCAGGCTCTTTGCAGCGGCATGAAAACGGTTCCATTCACCCATGGAAAGCCGAACTGTATGATGAAAAGGTCCATGGGCGAGTTGACCTCTGGACAGGCGATGACATCCCGCATGAGGTCAAGTTGCCAACATGCCGAGACATAAGACGCAACTAAGAGAGCGAAAGAAGACGCAACCCCAACAATATTCCCAAAATGCTTCTTCATGCCATTATCACGCTCCCGCTAAGATGCATGAGGCCACAGTGATGGCTAGGGGACCTCGAGCCTCGGGGTTCACGTAGGCTAGCCCATCTAGCAGCACACGGTCTGCCACCTGACCATCGGAAAGCGCGGCTTTACGCATAAAATCGAGGGTTCTCGCGATCCATTTGCTGTACCTTGTCGGATCCAGCTTGTTCATGGCGATCCTCATGAGGGCCGCATAGTGCGTGTACTCCTCCTCGGGGTCGGTGTAGTTCCACGTGCCGTGGTAGAGGAACCCACCCCAACGACCCATGTTGTTCGAAATTGCTCGGTCAAGGGCCTTTTTGCTGTTCGCATCACGTGCATTTGGGGTCCCATATTTAGTGTCCCAATCTTTAAGTGCCCAAGCACACAAAGCCTGCGTATAGCTAATCAACTGCTCAAAAGTGATGTAAACTCCGGGTGAAGACTCGCTTTGGGCACCCAACGGGTATTCAGTCTGGTACCAGTCATAACTTGACTTCCACATGTGGTTGTCGATTCCAGCCACCAGCCTAGTGATGAAGTCTTTTACGGGTTCCGTGTCTCCTCCACCAAACTGGACCGTGGAGCCGTAGGCGTCCAGTCCTCGGATACCCGCTAGGATGGCTTCAGCTACATCTGCTGCGAAGGCGATTTCCTCCTTCACCCCGTTGATCACCTGATTTTTGAGTAGGCTCTGCCCAGCTGCCAAGGACCACTCCAAGGACTTCAGGAACCTCATGGCCTTCTGCCAATACGTCTGATAGCCCGTGGTGGCGTTGCGTTTATCGTAGTCCGCCATTGCCCAGGCCAAAAGAGCCGCTCCGCTGTCCACTTTACGGTCCTCGTATCGTGAGAAGGCTCCCCAAGGATAGTACTGCTGGTACCAGCTTCCATCCGCGTTCTGAAGCGTGTTGTATTTTTCGATGATGGCAGCTACCGTAGCCTTTTCGTTGGTCCAGTCCTTTTCCATGAGAGCCAACAGCATATATCCAGACTCGTAGGGAACCACCATGCCCCCCGGGCTAGCCATGATGAGGTTCACCGGTAAAATCAACGTTTTCAGGTAGGTAAGGGATATGGATGCAACCGCGGACTTCTCCGACGTAAACCGTGCAAGGGCAATGTCTGTTTTCTCCCTGGATGGAAATGGCTCTTTAAATTCCTTAACCATATTCTTTTACGCTCCCAGGATGGTTCCCTCGAAACTTCGTCCCTGCTCCATCTTAGACACCTCAGTGTAATGAACAACCTTAATCGCGATGGTGACTGCACCACTCACATGCTCCGTTCTGAACACTACGTAGGCGGTTCTGTCGGCTTCACTAGTCATGTAACTCGCTTTGCAAGAGCCGCCTACATACAACCGGTAGATGGCTGCGCAGTCTCCGAAGGCTATGAAGCCGTCCAGCTTGACAACCCTATTCGCCGGCACATCATAAGATACGATGGTGGTCTCCGTGTTCGGCTTCACGTCGTTTTTACTGCCATAAGCCAAAGGCATTACACGATCAGCCTCCTAGCCAGAGCGGTCCTGTACTCCAGCATGCCACGAAAATGGAAAGCCTGAGGACCTAAGACCTCGTAGGTTATGCCTTGATGGGTGATGCGGTCGCCCTGCTGGACATCCGCTAAGCAGAAGATGCGCGCGTAGTCTTCCAGGCTATTGCCAGCTTCAAGCGGGACCTCACTGACGGAAGCTGGCTGAACAACGGCCTTGACAGTTTCTGTGGTCCAGCTGATGGCTCGATCTCCCGTTTCTGGATCGACGGCGCCCTCTGAGCGCTTATGCCAAGTAACGTCCACACCTTCCTTGCTTAGGATGGCGTCAAAACGGTACGGCATGGCTAAGCCCTCCCCACGTATGAATTTCTCAGCCTCTCGATCAGCCTCAGAACGTTTTCCATTAGGATGGATGGGTTTAGAGCCTCCCTCGAGGAGCTCTCCTCCACCCTCAGAGTACCTAACGTATAGCTTAACCCGACAGCTGAGCCGCCGCTCATATGGACGAGACAGTAGACGGCGGCGAGGTCGGTGATGGCTGCAGCCTCAGCCTGCTCACAACTCGAGTAGTCGATGACTCGACCAGTTTCCGCCTCGATGGTTGCCTCCGCATCCTGCATAAACTCAGTAACCTTAGCATCCGGGATATCCGTGGCTGCAAGCTTCACTCGGTTGCGGACGCGATCTGGAGTAACTGCTGCCAAACGGTCTGGCCTCAAGAATAGGAAGTGAAAAGAAGCCTATTTAAGGAATTTTCACGACAAAAAAGCATAATTTGAAACGTATTTTTGAAATATGCTGAGAGAAAAGGCATTTATCAAAATGTAGATTTGAGCGTCACTTTCTCTTCTCTCTGAGCAACTCCATTGCGAATAGTAGAGCGAAGAGTAGAAGACCTATGAGAGGTAGGAGCCAAAGGATGAAGCGAATTGCAAACTCAATGGTGGTCCCTAGGCCTGTTCCTGATAGGAGTGTTTGAAATAGCAGCCGTCCGTAGTAGAGATATCCAAGCATGGCCAGGCTGATGAAAACTAGGAAGATTAGGGTGCTTAGCTTCTCCATCGCTTGCTTTGGTCTCCCTCGCCAAGCCTTCAGCTTAGTCGTCCTCAAGAGCCTTCAGAAACAAGTGCCTTGTGCTTTTTAATAACATCCTGAAGAACGCTGTAGAATATCTCAGGATTTCTCGGAGCTATCCTTATCTGCCTCCAAAATCCCCTTCTTTTCTCTATCGATACGTGCCTGAATAAGTCGGCTAGATCATTTTTGTAAATTCTGAAAAAGTATTTGCGGGTGAAAAGAATGCCCTGCTTATAGGCATCCCAAACCACCGGAGGGCTTCTTATCTCCACCTTCTCTACGTCATCATAAGGAATGTCAAACCAGTAAACCCTAAGCGGAGACTGTATCTTAATCCTGTCAGCGTATATTACATACTTGCAGGAAAAGGGCCATACGCCTCGGCTAGTTTCCTCATAAACCTTCCCAGACATACTCGCCTCTACCAACACAATTATGTTTCAATCCTCTGAATTAAGCTTGTTAATCGCTGCTAAAACTAAGGAAACCTAGTTAAAGGAAAAATTTCTGTTTTTGACAAGGTTGTTCAGCCTTGGGATAGTGAGCATCTATGATACCTCTCTCAACGTCAACCCCACCACGAATTTCTTGTTGCATTTGGAGCAGTTGTAGACTCTCCTAAGCTTCGTTTTGTCGCGTGAGGTCCTCGCCTTCACTCCAGGAAAGTGAAACGCTAGCACCCGCTCATGGGTCTCCACCATCTCTAGCCCGCAATCCGGGCACAGCATCTCATCCACTCCCCACGATCACGATTTCAAAGCTGAAACTCGTGACACCGGTGACATCAGCGGAAACAGATAGTGTGAAGGTCACCGAAACAACTTGATTGGGCTCCAGCATCTTGCCTTCCTGATCCCAAGAAACAGAGATGAACTGTTCAGCCTCGGGATGATTCCAGTTTTGGGTGGTCATATTTAGGGAGATGGGAACGTTGGATTCGTTTCTCAAGTATGCGGTGAAGTTCTTTGTGGTTCCGGGCTCTAGAACACCCCAGTCGATCTGGGTCACTGAAACCGCGAAGTCAATGTCCTTGTAGACGCCAACGCCCACCGTCTTTATTGTCGCCACGTTTGCGATCACTCGTTGGGCAAGAAACACGCCCGTGGCTACTCCTACTAAGTAAAAGAGGAGGAGGGTGGCCAACCAGATCGCTTTCAGCCTCACTCGATCAGCCCTCCGAAGTTTCGGTGGTTTCTTTTTCCCAAAGCTCCCACCCAAACTTGACAGCGTTCTTTCGGAACTCTTCTAGACGGATTAAGCCCAGCTCAGCAGCCTTCAGCATGTGCTCCATCTTCGGTTCGGGGACCTCTGGCGTGCCCCAGTAGAGGCGAACACCGGCTTCAGCAGGATCGAAACTTGCCTGTCTCAAAAATGGGGCGAAGATGTCCCGCTCAACCTGCCTCTTCACATAGCGTTGAATGGGGCGGATGAGCATGTCTTGCAGATCTAGCGCTGCCTTAGAGCTAGCCTCAGTAAACCCAGGCGTGGAGAAGAGCCTCGGCAAAGGAGTTTCCAAGCCAAGATAAACCTGGTTGACAATGTGGTCCACGTAGAAGTCGAAGCGGGCTCGTGGGTCGAGCTGAACAGGCTTGACGTCACCAGGCTTGTTGTAGAACAGCCATGCGCCCTCAGCCGGTCGGCTCCTAATCACCTGCTCAAACTTCTTGATGTCCTGCTCCGTGGCCTTCTCCAGAATGGCTAAGACGTCTGGACCCGCATACTTCTCGAAGATTTTAGGCATGATACGCTCAATCTTAGCCTTCATCTCTGCGTAGGCGGGGCGAGTTTCGCCGTACAATGTTAATCGATGCAACAAAACTTGTAAAAGACCAGTGCCGAAGGCTGAGCCTTCAAGTGGGTTAAGTTTGAAGTGGATGACGGCTTCCGGCTTTATTTTTCCGGCGCCATACTCGAAGGTGAGGTTGTAACTAACTACCTCGTAGGGGATTTTTAGTCCGTTTTGCGGTTCCAGATGCCTACGCTCAATCTCCTTAACGCTTTCGATGGGCAGTCGGAGGAAGCTCTCAAGTTTTGACGGTTTGATTTTTAGCCAGAAGTCGTTTCCGCATGCAACTAGAACCCGCACCCCATCTTGAAGCAAGGCATCTAGGTTCACGGACTCGTTGAAATCGTCCACGACTTGTTTAGCTTGCTCGCCCATCTCAAACTCTGGGTTACCCGTCGTGTAGAAGCCCATTCCCACAGCCGCCATGGCCAACAAATCCACGCTGGCCTTGCATGTGGGGTCGCGTTGATACAGCTTGACTATGTCAGAGAGCGGAACCTCTGGGCTTTCGAAGATGGCTTGGCCAGCTGGGTAGGCGTATCCGCTTCTTGTTCTGCGGGTGAAAGCCTCAACCAGCCGTCTGACAACACTGTTCATGGCTATAGTCCTTCCAAAAACTTGAGTCCCCTCTCCGTGATAGTGAATGGGTCTAAGGGTCTTTGTCCGCTTTTTTGGATGTAGCCGTTTTGGAGCAGATATCGGAATATGCCCTCGAACGTGCTGTGGGTCCCACACTGCTTCACGGTTCGCTTCTCCAGCTCAGTTCTCCTCAGCGGGCTCTTCTTAAGCTCGGCGAGGACAATCTTTGCGAGTCGCAGTCTCTCTTTGAGCGTTCTTGTCATTGAAGCTCCACCTCAACCGGCTTCTGTGTGCTGTAAAAGGGCGGAGAATGGTTGTAGCAGACATGCAAAATGTCAACGTCGTGTTTTCCATCTTTCCCATAAGTTTGAGGCGTTAAGTCTGGCTCGTACGGCGTCATGGGTACAGTCCATGCTGGTACACAAACGGGACAGAATTTGTAGCAGTCGCACAAAACTGGCGTGGCTGGTCGGTTGGCTACGTATACGCGTCCGCAAATGGGACACTTGCCCACAGCCACACCAACCTTAACCATCATGTGAGTTTCCTCAGGAAATTTGAAATCTAAAAATGGGGAGATGATGATTTGACGACGCGCGTCGTAAGCTATGGAGTTGACTATAACGCGGTGGCGATGTTCGTCATCTTTGCGACGCCTTTGCTTTGCAGCACGCCTAGTCCTATGCGTTCGCTTGCCACTACGCCGTAGATTCCGCCTTTAGGATCCTCGTAGTCTTGGGTTTGTATGTCTCGGCGCACCAGCATAACAGCAGCGATATCGGTGTCTACGCCGTATGCGACCCCATTCGTGCATTTGGTGCTGCTCACGATGCGCATCCCAAGATAGGTTTCCGCTAGGACTCCTCGCCTAACGTCCACGCCTTCTCCCCAGTAGAGGCTGCTGATGAACTTGTCGTCCCTCCAAAGCTGGGTCACCTGGCGTGGATGCAGCACCAAAACTTTGGGGCTGAAGTCCTCGTTGATCACGGCGTCCCAGAGGGCGGTCACCTTCGCCCAGTCCATGGCGGTTCCTCCACCAGCCAACGGAGCGCCACCAGCCAGATCAGCGTTTGCGATGGCTCCGTAGAGGCTTAGGATTCGCTCGGTCTCCAGCTCAGCTACTGCTCGGCCACATTCAGCCACCTGCCTGTCCATGACGTTCCATGTGGCATCTTCCAGAAACTCTTGGGTCCACTCCGCACCCGCCTTCACTATGACGTTTGTTGAGACGTCGATTCTGTCGTATCTTTCGCCCACCACGTAGACCTTGCCGCTCTCAGCCATCACGTAGGCCTTTCCCTTCTTGGCTTTCGGAAAACGCTCCAGGGCTTCGCTGGTGGGTCTTACCCAGATGATCTCCCTGCCAATAAGCACAGGCTTGGCTGCCTCGATGACCACGTCGTGCATGCGTCCCAACGCTTGGGCTTGGTCGCTTAAGACGCCTTCTTGGATGCCCTTCTGCGTGTAGCGCTGGAAGAACGGATTTCTCTGAACCCTCTGCGCCATCTGGTCAAACTCCGACTTGAAGGATGGCTCCTTGATCAAGGCTTCAAAAAGCTTCGGCATGTTGGATCACCTTTCCTTCTTCTCCAGCCTCGTAACCCTTTTCTCGAGCTCTAAGACCTTCTCCGTCAACGCTTTGTTGTCCAGGATGATTTCCTCGCTCATGATGGTTACTTCTCCACTTTGATGAGGCCGGTGTCGTCTGCTGCGCTGAAGGCTTGTAACGCAAACCCAAGCCTACGCGAGTAGTAGATGGTGTACGACGCGGTTCCACCCTCGTTGACGGCTTGGTCTGCTAGGGCTAGGAGACGCTTGCTGGCATCTGCCCCATACACTGCCTGGCCCCTGGATATGGCCCCGCCTGCCTTAACCTTCACCACACCGTTCGTGCATACGGGACACCTCTCACCCGCCTTAACGGTCTTCACGGCGATGCCGATGCAGTTCTGGGCGCTCGTCGCCGGGCTCACCTTGAGGTCGTCACTCAAGTAGACGGGATCACCCTTAGCTATGTCAGCAGCGGCCTCAAAGCTTAGAATCTCAGCTTCCGCCATCGGCGTGTAAACGTCGCCAACATCGATCTCCGGAAACAGGTCAGCCATTCACCCTCACCCTAATTTTTGATGTGGTTTCAACGAGTTCATCCTCGCTTACTCCCAGTCCAGAGAGGACCCTGACGTTGACAACTTGTGACGCAGTTGATGAACGAGTAAGCGTGGACCATAGCTCCAGCTTCTCACAACCCGCTCCTCCGGTATGAGCCTCAAAATCTCCCGCTTATCGATGAGGTTAGGGCCTGAAGGAGCAGTTGACTTCAACAACTCCTCAGCCAAGGATTTTTGCTCAGCTAACCCGCAGACCTCACTTACGATGTTGAGTTCCTTCGCAGCATCACACAACTTCTTCTTTGCTTCAGCCTTACCCTCGGCTGGGATATCTGTTTGGTCAAGACGAGCCAAAGCGTTGCGAACGTGGTCTGGGTCCAAATTGCCCTGAGCGTTTTTGTATGGTAGGTGACGTAGGCTGCGGGGCACGGTTTTACCCTGCTCATCCTTTGATCCGCCAGATTCGATGTAGGCAAAAGCCTCGTCCGGCAAATTATTGATGTATTCGGTGTCCCATTCAGCCTCAGCCAATTGAGGCTTAGGCTTAGCTATCTCGTCCAGCCGCTTGTTCACTTGAGCAAATCTTTCTTCTACAAGCTTCATCAAGTCTTGAAGGGATGGCTTCGGCTCCGACCCCTTCTCTACATTAAGCCTCTCCACGATGTGAACGTTCGTTTCTGGTATGCCCGGCACAGCCACCAGGCTCAGCTCAGCATTATGTAAGCCATGAGGAACCTTACCGTCCAGAATGTCGATGCGTTCATAATCGGCTCCGATGCTGACGTGTTGAATCAAGCCCTTGCGAATCTTCTCAGCTGTCTCGTCGTCGTAGATTTCCGCCTCATACGACAGCGTCTTAGAGTCAGGGTTCCAGTCAGCCTTTGTGACCTTGCCCACGGCGTCAAATGCGGAAACATGCTCGAGATAGACGGGTGAGCCAGCTAGCTTAGAGGCAAAATTCTGTAGCTCCTCAGGCATGTAGATGTTGAGGTTACGGCTAATACCGGCTGTTAGGGCGACGCCTCTAATTTTGAGAGGCTTGTCGACGATTCTCTCGAGAATGGGCGTCACGTAGCAGAAGTGTTCGTGGCGAGCCTCGCGGTGATGCTGCTCAAACCATGCCTTCGCCTTTTCTAAACTCCACTTATCCTTGTCGAAGAGGTAGCTCTGCACCGTGGTCTTGTCTTCACCCTTTAGTTTTCCAACCACAGCCTTGATGCCCTCTTCCTCGCTTAATGTGATGGTGCGTAGGCTGTCCTGCTCAAAATCCGATGGGTCGCGATGGCCGCTGCGAATGTACTGATCGGTTGTTTCCCAGGGGATTTTAACCACGATCCATGGCTGTTTATGGGAAAGAAACGTTTTTAGAATTGAAATGCTGTATGGTACCTGTGTAGGGTCCTGGTTAGGTGCCTAATGATGCAGAAGAAGTGGATAAAGGTCTATTTGAGTGAGGAGCAGAGGAGCCTCCTCAGAAGGATTGCTGAGGGCTTGGGAATAGGGGAAAGCGAAGTTCTACGCCAAGCCTTCATGGAATATGCTAAAAGCATAAGCCTCATCACAGAAACCATACACAAAACAAAATAACCCTCCACACCAAGCAAGCCCACTAACCTAACCAGGGTGTCAAACTCTGCATGAGCCCGCTTAAGCCGCGTCGAAAATCAACGTCTAGAGGGAGATCAAGAAGGAAAGCGGAATAGGAGGTATGAATCATTGTCTTCAACTAAATTTCTTCAGTTGTCATCTTCTACTATACCATTAAAAGAAAAAGGTCATCTGAATACTGAGGCCCTTCCGTTTCATTTATTTGATTTATACCAAGAAGTACGTTCGATTTTATTGTGGAAAAGCCATGAACGCCCCTTTTTCCATCGCCATCTCTTCTAAAGCAAAGTTATCCAAAATTAACACAACAACTAAACGATGAGCTACAACTCCTCTTCCATCAACCCTTCCGATAGAGAAGGCTACAAAAAAGAAAAGCACACAAAGCCCAAAGCAAAGAATATAAGCCACTCTTGTTCTGCATTATTTCTAAGGTGAAACCAAATGAGCATATGGAAACTCCGACTATCAATCCTAGGAACATTAGCCCTAATCATCGGCCTCTCAACGCTCTTCATCATAATCATCCTTACATGGCTAGGTGTAGGTTTGCTCCAAATCGCCATATTCGCCGTGTTCATCAATCTTATCCAATGGTTGTTAGCGCCCTACCTCATAGACGCCATGTACAGAGTTAAAGAAGCAGAAAAATCTGAACATCCCGAACTCCACAACATGGTCGAAAGGTTAAGCCAAAAAAGCGGCATCAAAAAGCCAAGAGTCATGATAGCCAACATTCCAGTGCCCAACGCGTTCGCTTACAGTTCACCAATCGCTGGCACTAGAGTAGCTGTTACATCTGAACTGCTGAAGACGCTGGATGAGGGAGAGGCTGAAGCCGTTCTAGGCCACGAACTAGGACACTTAAAGCACAGAGACGTTCAAACAATGATGTTCGTCTCAATATTGCCAGCATTGTTCTACTACATAGGCTACTCAATGATGCTATCTTCATGGTATGGACGGAGTCGTGAACGAGACAGTGGAAGCGCTGCTGCACTAATAGGCGTAGCGAGCATGGCCATCTACTGGATTCTCACCATGTTCACGCTATACCTGAGTAGATTGAGAGAGTACTTCGCCGACCGCCACAGCGCCACAATAGTCGATGAAGAACCACGCAAGCTTTCTGAAGCCTTGGCAAAAATCCAATACTCAACGGGCAGAATGAAACGGATAAACAGGCAAGCAGGCAGCTTCAGTTCGTTCAAGGCCTTGTTCATCTCAGACCCAGACAGAGCGGAAACCGACGCGTTGTCCATAGCCCAAGCGAGAGGCTACACGACTGATCAGGAATTGGTTGAGGAAGTCCTAAGGAGAGAAGTAACAGCCGCTGACAGACTCATGGAGCTGTTTTCCACTCACCCCAATACAGTCAAGCGGCTAAGAGCCCTACAAGAGTTAACCTAAACGCTCAACCAGACCTTCACTCATAAGAGCGCCCACAGCTCATATGACCACCCATTTTTAATGTAGGGTGCGTTCCGTTGTTGGCAGCAACCTTTATCGGGTGAAGAAGCTGAATAGCAAGAGGAGACTTATGACTGACGCAGAATTGGGCAGATTAAGGAAACGTAAACTGTTGCAAATGCAGAAGCGTTTCCTAACAAAGAAAACTGAAGGCATGGCGATTAGCAAAGAAGAAGAGTCTTGGGCTTTGTTAAATCAAGTTTTTATTGATCGAGCCTGGGAAGTTTTTGAAACAGCCAAGCTTCAGTATCCTGAAGAAACAAAGCGTATTGAAGACGTTTTGGTTCAGTTGATTTCGGAGGGCAAGACAAGGGAGAAAATCAGCGGAGAGGAACTTTACAGTTTCCTCCATCAACTGGGCTTAAGGATAAAGCTTAAAACTCACATACGGTTCATGGAGCATGGAAAATTGAAGTCTCTAGAGGAAAAGATGAAGGAGAAGGAATGACTTTTCCTCATCCTCCTAAAATGGGACGTTTCTTTTTCAAGATTTTTAAGGCAGCTTCCGCATAACAATGAGTGTTCTCCTTGCTGGCCATCGGAAACTCGGATCGAGCCTTCCCATAGATGTACTGATAATCATCGACCACATTTTCTTTGGCCCACTCCACTAGGAAAACGACGCGCTCCCTTTTAACGCGTTTACGCAAGAACTCCGACAATTGTTTGGTTCTCACTTCAACCCCAATTTACACACACATTCTGATTCTTATGAATACCAAGTTTTCTTAAATACTGCGATTACTGCTTTGGCATCATGTTCGCGCGGGATTACGAGGCGAAATATGATAAACCTACATACGCGCAGTTCTCAGAAAATAATTGCTGGCATCTCGTTCTTCACACACCTCGAGCAGCCAAGCTAGTAACCAAAGCTATACCGATAAACCCTCCAATAACGCCGCCAACCGCGTGCAGCCCAGCCCAACCGAGGACTCCGCCCCATGCGGCTAAGGCTGGTGCGGCCATGAAGAACGTGCCTATGATTATGCCAGCCACCGCAGCTGACAGCACCGAATTGGAGAGCATTGAGACTGCAGCGGATAATGGCTTTTTGAAGCACCTGTCATATCCTATGAGTTTTGCTGTTGTGTCAAAGACGATGCTGGCCACCGTAAAACCTAGAAAGTGAACCCCACCAGGGTTAATTATGAAGTTTATGACTGTTGCGATTACTCCTATCACAGTTGTTACTCCAAACTTTCTAATCCGCCAGACGGCCAAGGTGAGCACTGCGAACCCAATCATGTCGCATAGAATTGGCAGCCCGAACATTCTGAATACAATAGGGGCAAAGATCGAGTTTAAAACACCCCAAAGAGCTGAGAACAAGGCGATAGCCGCTACTTCGTAGCGGGTTTGGCTCAAAATCCGTGGCTCCTTCTGATTGTCCAGATGAGGTTGTAGCAGACGATTTTTGACCGGATCTCCGCTTTAATGGTTTGGACTGTTCTGCTCTTGACCAGGTCTCCCACTAGGCTCTTGAGGGAGCGCCATCCGGCCTCAGCCCGCTGGCGCAGGCCGTATACACGGTTGAAGAGGCGGGGATGCTCCCTGAAGAGGGTCACCATGCGCTTCCATGGCCAGCATCCCTTAGCCCGGATGGTGCTGTTCTTCTTCGGCTTGATGTATGGTGTGCCTCCCTTCTCAGCGACCAGCCTGCAGTTTCTGCGGGAGAGGAAGGCCGCGTCGCCCAGGAACCACTCGATCTCGTCTAGGGCGGCGAGGAGCTCATCCAGATGCTTGCCCTCGTGCTCCCTCCCCGGCGTAGCCTCCATGGCCTGGATGGCGCCGCTCTCCAGGTCGAAGAGCGCGTGGAGCTTCACGTACTCCCGCCTGCCGTCGTCGCTGGCTGAGGACCAGGCGCCGTCTCGCTTGGACTGGCGGAGGCCTGTGGCGTCGGCTCCCACCCTCCTGGCTGGCTTGAGCCCCTCCAACACCTTCTGGTTCAGGAGCTTCATGTACTCTTCGGAGAGCCTTTTCCTGGTTCGGTAGAGGGCTGTCCTATGGGGAGCATGCGTCAGCCCCAGCAAATCGAGGCGTTCCCTGTCCCGCTCAAGGTCTGCAGTGTAGGCTCGCTCAGGCTTCCCCTCGACCTCCTGCCAGATCGTGACGACAGTCAAGGCCCTAGCGTCATAAGGCTTACGTCCAACACCCTTCCAACGGCTGTCCCAAGGAGGGGGAAGCGAGTCCACAGCCCACTTCAACAGGCGGAAAGCCTCCTCACGCTCTATCTGACGAAGATTCTCGTATAAAGCCCAGTTAAACCCTTTTTTCCGCCTTTTCATACCCCAAGGTAATCCCTTTTAGCCAAATAAAGCTTAACAGAATTTTACGCCAAACCCGGTTTTCTGAGGCGTATTTTTCTTATGTTAAGGGTTATTGCGAGGTTTTAGATTTTGAAGAAACTCTTGGTGGTGCGCTTGGAGGAGAATTTTGTTCACCACCATGCTGAGTACGGTTTTGTCTTGGGTTCGGCTGGCAGACTGCGTTCTGTTGGGTTGCGCAAAATTGAGGGTGTAGATGGGAAGGCGGGGATGAGGGTGAGAGGTTTATTAGGAAGCAGAATACTCCTTAAACGTTGGTCGGGGTAAGCCCGGTGGTGTAGTGGTCAAGCATGGCGGGCTCTGGACCCGCCGACGGGAGTTCGAATCTCCCCCGGGCTACCATTACATGTGTAAGAGAATACTCCCCCAATTTTTTGAGTTATGAGATCGTCAGGGTTAATAACGCACATTAGTCCGCGGTTCAAGAATACATATGCGATTTAAATTTTACGCACCCACACACATCAACTGAACATGGTGCTACGGTATCATATGAATAGCAGTTGAAAAGCTGGCTGAATCTGAAATTAATCCATGAAGGCTTAATTACATTTCTATATTTAGAACTTCTCTGGTTGCCCATCCTATTATAAAGGAGACTGCTGCAACTCCTAAACTTATGAATAATATCTCAAGGAACGTTTTCATCAAGCATTTTTGATTCTCCTTAGCGTGCTAGTGAGTCGCTGAATTGTGATATGTCAGACTCTTCTAAGATTTCTCTTCTCTTCACGATTTCATCGAAGTTTACAAATTCCCCATTAACGACTTTGAGTTTGGCTTCCATCTCCTTTTTCTTAACGTTTATCACATTGTAAGAGTTAAGGAAGAAACCTCTTAGTTTCTCGCACGATACGCTCCCAGCATGCACCACCAGCATTTTTTCCAACTTCCATCTCCAAGGCCTATGTCTATGTCCACAAAGAACAAGATCGACCTTAGATTTAACAAGACTTCTTAGTACATCCCCCGCATCTATCACTGTTGTTTGGTCTGCCCCGGTGTCTGGAACCGGAATGACATGATGATGTATCGCAACTATTTTCACTTTATCTTTGTATTTTTCAAGCGTTCTTTCAAGCCACAGGTTTTGTCTATGGCCGACTTCCCCATCATCTCTGTCCGGTCTTGCCGAGCTGAGAACCGTTATGACAGCATCTTCAAGTTCTGTTACCTGTAAGAAGGGGAAAAATTCCCTGAACAATAGATAGCCTGTTGATCTGTAGTCATGATTTCCACTCACATAAATAACCTTTCCCACTTTGAGTTTACCCAGCTCATTTGCTGCCATTTTAAATTCTGACATTAAACCATCTTCTGTCAAGTCACCCGTAACTAACACAACTTCAGGAGACATCTCATTAATCTCTCTAACAGCAGAGCTGAAAGTCTCTTTACGGAATATCGGCCCACAATGGATGTCTGAAATCTGAACAAGCAACATTCCCCTCGCCTCATAAATACAGTTCAGTCACAGTTCTTTAATGGTCAAGGATTACGATTAAACCATTCTCCTTGCTATTTGGTTATAATTTGCTCAACGCTTAAGTTTAGTACAATCTCGGCTATGTCGCTGGCATATTCAGCCGCCCTTCTAATGCTCTCTATTATAAGGCTGAGGCTGGACACCTCTCCAACATCGGTTCTTTTTAAGATGGATTTTACTAGTTCCTTTTCCGACAAAGCTACTTGTTTCGCTTTCTGGACGATATTGTTCGCAAGTTGGAAGTCTCGCCTGAATAGAGATTCTATTGCTTCATTGAAAACGGAGATTGCTGAAGCGCTCATTGAGTCAATTTGTTCAAACAGTTTGGTTTCTAAAGGCTTTTTAAACATAAACACATTCTCTGCTATCACGACAGCGTGGTCTGCTGTTCTCTCCACCGCTTTCGTTACCAGCCTGTATCCAAGAACATCTCTTCCCGAAGACAAGCCTATTTCTTTGATTATCTTTTCGTCTTGAACCGCTGCCTTCAGTTGACGGATTATGTATAGACCGAACCGGTCAACTTCGTCATCCAATGCGATGACATCGTGAGCTAATTCTCCATCTAGTTTTTTCAATGACGTTATAGCATCTTTGTGCATGGAAGATGTGATGATGCACATTCTTCTAAGTGCACTTTGAACCGAGAGTTCCGGATAGCTGAGCAACACTTTCATAACGAGTTCCTTAGGAGAATCAGCTATGATCTCCGTCCCCACCAGCATTCTGCGAGCGAAATTTTTTATGGCATTTCTCTTGGCGGAATCCAGTCGTTGATTTTCTGTTCTCATGAAGATTACGTTGTATCCAACCAGATATGTTGAGACAAGTTTTCTTATGATTGAGTCGGGGTCATCAGTTGGTTTGACTTTTATCATTGCGTCAGCTGGTTTCTCGAGTTTTTTCAATCCTTCTGGGGTTACTAGGAGAGATCCATCGTTCTGTCTTACCAAAGTTAACTTACTTCCCTTCCGTAGACCCATCTGAGTAGCCCATTTTTTGGGCAACGAAAGAACGTAGGTTGAACCTCCTGTAACTTGAAGTTTTCTTACTTCGGTCTCTTCCGGTGCATTTTCTCTCATTAATTTTTCGCATCCTATAGAGTCTATGTAGAATTATATATAATATTTGGACAAACTATATAACCTTTCACGCCTCCTATTTCATGAAAAATAGAAGGTGGAAAGAATGAACTACAAAATCGTCATTCCAATAGTTGCAATAGCCATCATTGTGACGGGCGTGTTCGCCTACCAATATTCGTCAACTCCAGCTCAAACGATAACTTTGAATGGTGCAGGAGCAACCTTTCCTTTCCCACTGATTGACAAGTGGGCAGCGGAATACCACAAGATTAAGCCCAACATTCAAGTGAATTATCAGTCCATAGGTAGCGGCGGAGGAATAAGACAACACACAGAAAAGACAGTGCAATTTGGAGCCAGCGATGCACCACTAACCGAGCAGCAATTCGCCAATGCCACCAATTCTTTGCACATACCCCTGACTGTAGGAGGAGTCGCCATAACCTACAATGTGCCAGGGATACCTATAGGGCTCAAATTCTCAGGGGAAGTGTTGGCAGAGATCTTTCTTGGAAACATTACAAAATGGAATGATCCGAAAATAGCTGAACTAAACCCAAGTGTCAATTTGCCAAACCAGAACATCGTCGTGGTGCATAGGTCCGATGGAAGCGGAACCACATACATTTTCACAAACTACCTCTCAGACATCAGTCCACAATGGAAAACAACCGTAGGAAAAAGTACATCCGTTAACTGGCCAGTAGGCATAGGAGGAAAAGGAAACGAAGGTGTAGCCGGCATTGTATCTCAGAACCCATACTCAATTGGCTACGTTGAATTCATCTACGCCAAAAAGAACAATATACCATGGGGCATAGTAAAGAATAGCGCTGGAGAATTCGTTGAACCCACTTTAGATTCCTTCTCAAAAGCAGCCTCCTTCGCAGCCGTTACACTCCCAAGAGGAGACCAAAGTTGGTCGACAGTTTCAATAGTTGACAGTTTGGTGAATAATACACAAGCAACAGGAGCTTATCCCATAACAAGTTACGCGTACTTCTTAGTGTACAAAGAGCTCAATGTTTTACCCAACATGGACAAAGCTACAGCCCAGGCATTGGTGGATTTCCTGTGGTGGACAATACACGACGGACAAAACTATTCAGCAGATCTGGTCTACGTGCCGCTGCCGCAAGGAGTCAGAACCCACAATGAAGCAACTATTCGGATGATAACCTTAAATGGAGAACAACTATACAAGAGCTAAAGAACCTCGGAATCAAGGGCAAACAACAATGAAAAACCCTCAGAAACTATCCATTTTTGTTTACAATCTTAATGTTAGGATTCGCAAAGTCCCAAAGAAGTTCTCGAAAGGCGATAACCTATTCAAACTTCTTACTGCTGTAGCTGCATCAAGCATCTTCATAATTCTCGGGTTAACGGTTTACGAACTGATCATAGGATCTCGACTTTCCATACAAAGATTCGGAATAGAGTTTTTAGTAGGCACTAAGTGGGATCCTGCCATATCGCAGGTTTTTGGAGCCTTGCCCCTCATATTGGGCACTCTCGTTACGTCAGCTATCGCCCTTTTGATAGGCGTGCCCATAAGCCTTGGAATCGGCTTGGCGCTTTCAGAATTTTCGCCTAAGCGGTTTGGATTCGCCGTTTCCTTTTTAGTCGAGTTGTTAGCTGCCATTCCGAGTGTGATATACGGACTTTGGGGCATTTTCACGTTAATTCCATTCTTGCGAAACAACGTCTATCTACCATTGCAAGCCATGTTCGGATTTATTTCTCTGTTTTCTGGGCCAATATACGGGGGTGGAGTGTTAACCGCTGGAATAGTGCTTGCCATCATGATTATCCCTACTGTTTCTGCCGTTTCAAGAGATGCCTTTTCAGCTGTGCCCAACACTCAACGGGAGGCAATGATTTCTTTGGGTGCTACAAAATGGGAAACAGCCAAGATTGTCATAAGCTATGCACGAACGGGAGTCATAGGTGCAATAATTCTCGGGCTGGGACGCGCTGTGGGCGAAACTATGGCGGTTACAATGGTCATAGGCAACAAGTTTCAGCTTCTGCCAGCCTCACTTTTCGACGCATGGTACACCATGGCAGCCATCATTGCAAATGAGTTTACAGAGGCAACTTACGACCTTTACGTTAACGCACTCATCGAGGTTGGACTTGTGCTGTTTTTTATCGCTTTGATCATCAACATCTTGGCTCGATTGATCGTTTGGCGATCGCTCAGATTGGTCAGAGGAATAGCGAGGGAATAGTATGGCTCATTACACCGTAAGAAAAATCGTTGATAGGTCGATGCGAATACTTGCTTATTTCGCCTTAATAGCGGCTCTTATTCCGTTGTTCAGTATACTTGGCGAAGTCATTTTGAAGGGCGCCTCCTCTATCAACATTGATTTTCTCACTCAACCATCCCCGACTGTAGGAGAAGCAGGCGGAGGCGTTGCAAACGCTATACAAGGCACGCTGATTACAGTAGGTTTGGCTTCTTTAATAGGCGTCCCACTTGGCTTAGTCTCCGGCATATTCCTCAGTGAGTACAGCGAAGCAAAAATATCCTCGCCAATAAGATTCTTCAATGATGTCTTAAGCGGTTTTCCTTCAATAGTCGTGGGAATCTTCAGTTATGCTCTCATAGTACGCGCCATCGGGTTTTCAGTCACTGCTGCAGCTTTTGCATTAGCCATAATAATGACTCCAATTGTAACAAGAACAACCGAGGAAGCCATGAAACTTGTGCCAGCCACGGTCAGAGAAGCCGCGATTGCTTTGGGAGTACCCCTATGGAGGACTATAGTTTCGGTGGTGCTAAGCGGCGCTAAGAAGGGAATAGCTACAGGGATATTGCTTGCACTGGCAAGAATCGCAGGAGAGTCGGCGCCAGTACTTGTTACAATGGGATATTGGAGATGGTGGTTTGCAGGGTTAAATCAGCCAGCAGCAAACCTCACCCTGAATATTTACATATTTGCAATATCGCCCTTTGAGAACTGGCAAGCTCTCGCCTGGGGCTCAGCACTCGTTCTCGTAATGTTTATCCTTGGAATCAACATCATCGTGAGGGCTGCAACCAGAGAAAAGTACAAGTGACGCATATGTCGTACAAATTTGAAATTGAAAACCTAAACGCCTGGTTCGGCTCCAAACATGTATTAAATAATATCAGCATTAAGATTAGAGAGAAAGCCGTAACTGCAGTCATAGGGCCCTCGGGATGCGGCAAGACAACCCTCATCCGATGCTTAAATAGAATGCATGAAATAGTTCCGAACGCGAGAGTCTCTGGGAAGGTTTTGTTCAATGGAATCGACATTTACAATGAAGACGCTGATCCTGTTCAAATAAGGAGGAAGATGGGCATGGTGTTTCAGAAGCCCAACCCGTTCCCGATGATGTCAATCTACGATAATGTTGCTGCAGGTTTGAAATTGAACGGTATCCGAGATAAGAAAAGACTTGACGAAGTTGTGGAGCGAAGCCTTAAAATGGCTATTCTCTGGGATGAAGTCAAAGATGACATGGACAAGTCTGGAGCCAGCCTTTCAGGCGGGCAACAGCAGAGACTCTGCATAGCCCGTGCTCTCGCCGTTGAACCCGAAGTTATGTTAATGGATGAGCCCTGTTCAGCTCTGGACCCAATAGCGACTGCCAAAATAGAGACGCTCATCAGGATGCTCGCTGAAGACTACACGGTTGTGATCGTTACACACAATATGCAACAGGCAGCAAGAGTTTCAGATTTCACAGCCTTTCTTTATCTTGGAGAACTTATAGAATATGGATCGACCAAAGATCTCTTTGAAAATCCAAAGAATGAATTGACCGAGAAATACATAACTGGACAGTTTGGTTAGGTGAAAGACAAATGAGTCGACTAATTGACTTGGGCTTAGAGCAGTTGGCAAGCATGATCTTTCGAATGGGAGAATTGGCTTACAAAACGGTTTCTTTGTCTCTTGAAAGCTATATTGAGGGTACAAATGCCTACGCACAAGTGCAAGACCTATCTGAAGTGTTAGTTGTGATGGCTGACGAGACTGAAGACAAAGCCTTCGAGCTTATAGCGCGGTTTCAGCCCGTTGCATCTGACCTTAGAATACTGAAATCATACATGAAAATAGCTTATGACTTTGAAAGATATGGAAGATACGCTCTGGATGTTTCACAGGTCCAGAACAGACTTGGTGGACTTGAGCAATGCGAACGCTGGATCCATGAATCTGTTAGAGAGATGAGTGAAAAAGTACTAAACATGGTCCGGACAAGCGTTGACTCGCTCAAAAGCCATGATGTTATATTGGCAAAAAGCTTGTCTGAAACAGAAAAACAGGTCGATGACATGTATTTCAAATATCTCGACAAATTGGTTGAAAAGGCACCAGCTACAAACAGGTGTACAATCTCAAGCGTACTTGTAGTAAGATATCTGGAAAGGATAGCTGACCATGCAACTTACATAGGCGAGTCAATCGTTTACTTGGCAACAGGAGAGAAGATTAAGATAAGATGATTAAGAATAGGATTAAAGAGAGGTGAAGAAGTTGGCTAAGGGAAGTTTCGCGTGGTTTGAAAAACGACGCAGAACAGATGCGCTGAATCTTGCACAAGAACAGATAACGAAAGCACTTGATACCGCAACTCTGTTGCATAAAGCAGTCGTAAGCGCTTCTGAAGGAAAGAAAGAGGAGTCAAGAGAATTTATTGAAAAGCTTTCAAAAGAAGAGGAAGAAGTAGATAATCTGCGAAGATCAGTTTTCAAGGAACTAACAAACGTTGCCATATCCGTGGAATTTCGAGAAGACCTTATGCATCTGGTAAAGCGCCTTGATGTCATGGCGGACCACGTTAAGGATTCAGCACGAAGTGTCACGGTTCTGCTTGAAACAGATGTCCCAGACGAAATCTGGAGCATAAATGTCAGAGTTGCTGAAGCCCTTGTCGAAAGCGCAACAACTCTCCGCAGCAGCATAGAAAAACTGGGAACCGATCCTGTCAAGGCTAAGGAACTCGCTAAGAAAGTGGATGAAATAGAAGGGCGCATCGATAAAGACTATCTTGCAACTAAAAAACTGTTCATTAGATACTCGCGTCAAATAGATCCTGGCACACTTCTAATACTGAACAACCTCATAGAGTTCATGGAACAAGCCGCAGATACGTGCGCTGACACTGCCGATTACATAACAGTACTGACAAGCGAAGGATAAAACCAGCAAGCTGATGATGGAAATGAAACGGGTATTGTTCGTTTGCGTTGAAAACGCTGGCAGGAGCCAGATGGCAGAGGCCTTTGCGAATCACTATGGAAAAGGAAAGCTGATTGCCTCAAGCGCTGGTGTCATGTTAGCAGACAGAGTCAATCCTGTGGTAGTTGAAGTCATGAAAGAAAAGGGAATCGACATATCAATGAACAAACCCAAACTTCTCACCGTGAGAATGGCGGAAGAAGCTGACCGAATCATAACAATGGGTTGCAGCGTCGAAAAATTCTGCCCAGCCCCACTCCTCAAGAACGTGATCGACTGGGGATTAGAAGATCCAAAAGGAAAACCAATAGAAAAAGTTCGAGAAATAAGAGACAAAATAGAATCAAGGGTTATAAAACTGATTGCTGAAATTGAGCGTTAAGCTGCAAAACTTGGAAACATGAGTGTACACATTAAGTAGGCAAGTAGACCTCTGAACCATTTACGTGGCTCAATAATTGATAGCTTATCTACGTATCCAAGGTACCTCATTATAATTTCATTTTAAGCTCAATTTAACGGATGCGGTTCAAAAATAATTGCGCCGGTCACTTGTCCAAGCATTAATATGAGAATAGGAATTTTTGTTGAGCTTCCCGAAAACCCTAATCCGATGATCAAGATGTTGAATCCCCGTCAATTTTATCACCTATTAGGTGAGCGCCTTGAAGGCTGACTTCTGCGACAACAATTTGGTTCGGTGTCAGAAACCTTTGGAAAGCCTCGAAAACACGCTTAACTCTATCCCTTTGCACCAATGCGTGAACAGCTTCGCCGAGCATGTTTTGCGCTGCTCCTAAGGCTCCAGCCTTTTCAGCAGCTGTCATCAGTTTGATCACGCGATCGGTTGCCAATCCAGTTTTCTCGGCAAATTCTCTGCAGGAATACAAAAAATTTTCAACAGAAGGCTCGGACAAGATGCTTTCTAGAGTTTTCTGTCCTATCCGATTAATTATTGCCTGCTTTTTTGTCGATCTTAGAAATTCTTTGGTTAGCCGTGGCTGAAATACACCTGAAACTATATGATAATCTGAAGTAATGGGAATTTGATCAACCGACCCATAATTGGGCGCACCTGGTTCTAAGACTATAACGCATCCGCCTAACAGCAAGCCACTAACTGTTCCCAGTCCTGTTTTACATTTAACTTCAGCTACATGCGCTACGCGACTGAGCTCACGATATGTGAGGTTCATGTTCAAGGCGCTGCTTAAGGCTAAGGCTGTGCCTAGAGCTCCGCCTGCGCTTGTCCCGAATCCAGCACCAATTGGCACTTCAACTCTGTGTTTAACCATAACACTGTAAGGTTTGTTAACCTTTTCCAAAAGCATGGCAATAACGGTTCGAGTGGTTTGAGCTTCTGGTGCCAGTTCGTTGTTTATGAAAACGTTGACTTCGTTAGCCTTAGACTTAACAACCTCCGCTTCTGTCCATATACCTTTTTTAAGTGCGAAGCCTCCGCCTCGAGAGCCTATTCGCTCGGGGTCGGTTATGAGTTTTCCGTTAGGCTCCTTGTCGCATATTTGGAAGAAGCTGGAGATTGCGGCTGGGCTGAAGGCTCGAGCCAGTTTTGACACTGAGAAATCTGTTCACCGTCCGACTTGTTGTTTCAAAAATGGAAAGGCTCGGTAGCATGCTTTTAAAATTGGAGGTCCGAGCAACAAGAGGAAGGGTATTTCTGTTGTAAAGGTCCAAATGAACCACAACAAACTAAAGAATAATGGTTTACTAAACCATGGTACTAGTCCAAGGCCTATGATTGCACTTCCAACCGCAAGTCCAATGGTCGAAGCAGCGCCATAGCTCTTCCATTCAGGCCATAGAGAAGCTGCGATTATTATTAAAGCAAAGCTTCCAACAACAGCTGCAAGGAATAGGAGAATGCTGTCAGTTGACGAGAGCCCTGTAAATTGAAATGTTTCTGGCAGAGCCAATATTGAATAAACACCCACAATTACTGTTAAAAACCCAATAATAAACACGGATGCTAACATTCTCAAAGTAATCTTCTTTCTTGCAATATAACCAACCAAGAAAAAACCTAGAAAGTTGGATGGAACTCCAACCGTCAGGCTTAAGAGAGCGTTTCCATGAGTAACCATATCGCTAAGAAAAATTCCGATAGCGGCTCCAGTTCCCCCTACCCATGGTCCGAAGAGCACTGCAAAGACGCTTGGAATCACTACTACCGGCCAGAATCGAACAACACCGATGGGAGGCGGCGCAAAAATTCCAAAGAAGGTCACAAGCCCTATCGCCGCGTAAAGCGAAGCGTTAATTGCAGTCATCGCAATTTGTAAAGGCGTAAAACGCTGTCCTTTAGTTTTTTGTAGCCTCATTTAAATCCCCTTTGTTAAGGAATGGTTTAGGACAGCAAATTCCATCTAATTAAGAATTTCGTATGGTCTGTTTAAACATGTTTATTTTAGATAACAATGTCCATTAAGTAGATAAGAAAACTAGGTCATTTACATAGTTCAATAGATTTAGCTTATGTAAATATCCCAAGATACCGCTTTGAAACTTCATTTGAACCTCAATTTTTGGATATTTTTCCAAAAAGAAAAACAATCAGGCCTTAATCCCGACATTTTAAGCCGATATTTGAACCTATCCCCGGCTACCAAAACAGCTATGATTTACTATGGCGTTCTGTGTTCAGTGATCTTACAGAGACTAGGGTTTGAACCGACGCAGTCCTACGCTCCTAAGTCTCTTAAAAAATTGTCTATCCGTTACCATACACGGCAACGTTTTCCTAAACCTGTCTCCTTTAGCGTCAGACTACTTGGATTTCTTGAACTTGTTAACCGAATGTAAAGGCTGGCGGCTTTTGTGGTTGTGTTTTCAGCGTCGACATCACAGCTAGGCATATTGCCCAGAAGCGGTCGTCGTGACTTGCTTCTGGGTGGCTGAAGGCGTATATTTCGCTGCCGGGTGTCTGCTCCCACTGCTCCACGTTTAACTCTGCCTGCACATCTTTGTCGAATGGCAGCTCAAACTGTCTCTTCGCCTCTGGAGGTGATAAATGCGCATCTTCTTTTCGGCTGGTCATCATCAACTGTTTCAAAGCCATCGCCATAGCATGTTTAGTGGGCTTTGTAAAGTCTACTCCGCATAAGCCTGGAAAGCCAGCCTTCTCAATCTGTTCGTCCATGCCCATGGTGCCCGTGTGGTCGTAGTAGACAGCGTGCACCCTCTTCCACCTGTCGCACAGGCTCTTAATGTACGCCATAACAGTCACATGCGGCGTTCCAAGCGGAAACTGTTTGCAGTGGACAAGGCGACGCACATCACCCTTCAAGTCTATAACAGCAACAGCAGCAGGATCTCGTTCTCGTCCCAAATCCCAGCCTATGAAAAAGTTTCCAGTAAGATTATCCTCGAACTTTGCGAACTCCAACTCCTCGTTCTGGCATTTGATAATTAGGCTTGACGGCAGAAATGCTGTTTCATCGTCCACGAAAGCGCATTCCATTTCTCTCTTCCAGCGCCAAGGGTCGCCTATATACTGCTCCCTCATGATTTCAACCTGCGCTGGGTCTAATGGTCCGTTTGGCTTCAAAACGTCTTTCCATGTTCGTAAATACCGTGGCGGATCATGCTCATGCATGTTGCCGCTGAAAATCTTGAAGTTCTTGTCGAAGCACATTGCATGGTATACGCTGTCTTTGTTCCACGGTGTGCT
>Ga0315310_10000506_pt1 | contig 24929 bp, 28 predicted proteins | sample TDP5_MG_FD_203630 | JGI IMG/M metagenome (GOLD analysis project Ga0315310, IMG submission 203630) | Freshwater sediment microbial communities from Lake Towuti, South Sulawesi, Indonesia - TDP5 | ecosystem: Environmental > Aquatic > Freshwater > Lake > Sediment | place: Indonesia: South Sulawesi...
TCTGTACGGGCTTCCAGCTGAAGCCATCATAGCAAAGAAATGGAGAATAATAGAGTGAATTATTCAATATAAAAGCCTCAATGGAAAGATATCGAGTAGTTTAATCACACGGGTGGCTGGGGGTATACCCGTTTCACCTAAGAAGTTGCTATCCCTTGTATAAAGGATGATAGTACTTTCTGCGTCCGTATATCCTCGCTAAGGCAATCCCTGCTAGAAATCCTCCTATGTGAGCCCAGTAAGCAACACCTGTCTCAACTGCTAGCAAGGCAAGCGCAAATTGGTAAACAAACCATAAGCCTATCAAAGCATATGCGGGAACATAGACGATGCGTATTAGCCAGCCGAAAGTAACGGCAGTCCTGATTTTGACTTTAGGGAAAAACAGAACATATGCTCCTAGAATTCCGGATATGGCTCCTGAAGCTCCGACGGTCGGCACATTTGACCCCCAAGCAGAGAGCATATGAGTCAGTGAGGCTATGATTCCGCATATAAGATAGAAAACTAGGTATGGCAAATGGTCGCATATGTCCTCTATGTTGTCTCCGAAAATGTATAAGTAGAGCATGTTGCCGCCTAAATGGAATATTCCTCCGTGTAGAAACATGGATGTTAAAAATGTGTAATATGCTTCTCCACTGATGATTCTAGCGGGTGTAAGGCCATAGCTCATGATGATGGTGTTAAAGCGGTCGGTTCCTCCTATTATTTCCCAAACAAATATGACAACGTTCAAGCCAATTAGAAGCCATGTCATAAATGGGGTTATAGAAGTTGGGTTCTCATCTTTAAGCGGGAACAAGTCTCCACTTTCCCTTCCAAAAAATTGTTTAGCCTTATACCGTTTTCATGCGTGTGATTTCATATTATTGGTCGAAAGGTTTTCATGGATTTTTCGATCCCAGTGAAGAACATTGATTTCTAAATATTCAACAAAATATTTTAGGTTGCGTATGAACACGACCTCTTGGACAGGGAATTAAATGCCTGAATTAACCAAGACCTTTACCATAGACACTGAGGTTGCGCCAATTTATCTTAATGACCTACTAAAGTTTGCATACCAGTATTATATCCTTCCGCATCCGGAACTTTTCACGGACATCAAAAAAACTGCCGTTGATAACGAATATGTTCTTTCGTTTACAGCCCTTGACCAGCGAAGAGAGTGGTATGTCAACGTCGAGATGAAAGCCACGAAACCAATCCAAGTAAAAATGACGTTAAGTAGCGAAATCGTTCCTCAAGTGGTCCTTGATAAGTTGAAGGACGACCTGGTCATTAGTGTTCAGTTATTTGAGGAAAAAGTTAGGAAGACCACGCTTTACTTCGCATGGGTTAAGGGGGAGAAAATCATCCCCGAAACTATGCCATCTACGCGAAAGAGGGCAATCGACGGAATTTTTACTAGAAATATGTTATTTTTCTACATTATTTTTATCGGCGCGAGTATTCTCTTATTTAGCGTCTTAGGTTATTATGCACCGGTAGTGATCATCGCTTTTCAGTTTGTTACTGTTCTCGCGTCAGACAAAATTATCATGAAACTTGGAAAGTGGGAGGTTGACTCTAAGAATCCAAATGTCCATCTGCTACAGTATCACCTTCCAGTGGAAGAATATAATGAATTCTACAGAAAATACGAAAATGATTTGGTCTTTAAAATGAAGCAGGAAATCTATGAAAAAACTCTTGCCCTTGGAAAAGAGCCTAACTGTCAACTAGGCGAAGAAGTATTCGCCAAGTACGGTATGAAGTGTACGCCTGAACGTATGTCGGTGAAAACGGTAAACGTCTATGACCTAGTAAGAAAAGCAGCTGAAAAATTCAATCTTCCGATACCTAAAATAGTAATTTCAAATACAATGCTACCAAACGCAGCTGCCACCGGACCTAGTCCAAGCCATGGCGCTATGTTCATAACCACTGGATTACTCGTTCAATTAAACGATGATGAGATCTTCAGTGTCATAGGACATGAAATAGGCCATCTTAGAGGAAGAGATCCTCTCATACTGTTCGGGTTAACAGCTTCTGAATATCTCCTTCGGATTTACGTGTTTTTGCCCTTCTTTATGTTTTCCCCATTCCTTTACCTTATTGTTGCTATGGGTATAGTCTACTTCATCGCCAAGTTCTTTGAAGCTAGGGCGGATCTTCAATCAGCCATAACGATAGGTCAACCTCAAGTTTTAGCTGAAGCATTACGAAAGATTGGGTTTAGGAAACTTCAGTTTGAGCGGGCACCTGCACATAAAATTCAAGGTTGGATAAATTGGGATCCGCACCCGCCGACGTACTTTAGGATTAATCGGCTAGAAAAACTCAAAACTCCAGTAGAGGTTAAGCATCCTTTAATTCAATCAGTTAAGGATGTCATAGATGGATTTAGGGCGGCGTTTTAGGGACAAAATATAGATTTGTTTTTAACTTATTTTCAAGCTTGTTTAACTGCCTAGAAAATTCATGGAGTTCCGCCCAACGGGTGTTGATGAAAAAATGTTGAGTGTTAATGAACCGAAATTATTTTTTCCCACCATGCAAATCTGATTTCAAAGAAGGTAGGTAAAATTTGACTCATTTTTACAATTGGGAAGATGTTGAAAGGCAAGAGGCGTTGAAAAAGGTTTACCGCAAAATCGTTACAGGTAAGAAAATTATGCTAGTCCGTTACGAGCAGCTGCTTGGAAGCCCTGAATTTCCCATTCACAAACATCCTCACGAACAAATGGGTTGCGTGTTGGAGGGAAATATCGAATTCACCATTGGAAGCGAGAAAAAGGTGCTAGGTCCAGGCGACGGCTATGTAGTGCCATCAAACGTGGAACATGGTAGCAAAGTCGTAGGAAACAAAACCGTTGTTCTTTTGGACATATTTTCACCAATACGAGAAGATTACCTCGAAAAGGCGAAGAAATTAGTATAGACTTTAGCAAAGATGATAAACAGAAGATAGTTAAGTAGAAAACCAAAGTTAAAATTGCAATTAAAGATTATGCTCCTGACTTTGCTTCTTTTTGACCTTGATTTCCTTTGGGTACTCGTGCCTATATATGCGAAGCATTGTCATCGCGTTCTTCATACTTTTTTCGAGAAAGGCAACTTGCTGCCTTGCAAGTCGATAAGAGCTCTCCTTCAACTCGTACGCGCGAAGGAGGTCGTTAACCCTTGGATCAACTTCTACGAGCGCTTTCCGGGCTATTCCTATTTCAGCTTTGAATTTCTCAACTGCTCGCCTAGCCTCTGCTAATTCAGCTCTGCGTTTCATCAACTCTTTTTCCCAATGCGCAAGCAATTCCTCAATTTTGGTCTTCAAGTTCAATTCCATCTTAAAACGCTACACACACAAACCCAAGCTCAATTATTCGAGTTTACACATCAAAGAACTTCAGAGCTTTGACTATAAAAAATTAGGCACCATTAGTCGGATGCAAAAACTGAAATTAAAGAGGTAACGCACTTAAGCTTCTATTGAAATAGTTTTAAGGTCAATAGTTGGAGGAACTGACGATAAAGAAAATTGCTGTAGCAATCCTAGGTGCAACTGGGCTAGTAGGTCAGTGGTTTGCTCACCTTCTTCGCGATCATCCGTGGTTTAATCCTTCAGTTATAGCTGCCTCACAGAGGTCGACGCGTAAAAAGTACATTGAAGCTGTAAATTGGGTATTGGGATCTGCAATTCCTGACTATGTGCGAGATTTGGAAGTTGTTGATCCAACTCCAGCTGCTATTGCTGGGGTTGATGATGTTGATTTAGTTTTTTCCGCTTTACCGCCGGAGATCGCGATAACCGTAGAGCCAGAGTTTGCAAAAGCTGGGTACGCCATTTCTAGTAATGCAAGTGCTTTTAGACTGGATCCTGACGTTCCACTACTTGTCCCTGAGATAAATCCGGAACATGTTAAGCTCATTGAGGTTCAAAAACAAAGAAGAGATTGGTCTGGCTTTATTGTGACAGATCCAAACTGCTCTACGGCGATTTTGTCTTTATCGCTTGCTCCACTGCACAGAGCCTTCGGCTTGAGAAGGGTTATTGTTTCAACAATGCAAGCAATTTCTGGAGCTGGATTAGAGGGGCTGTTCGCCTTAAACATTCAAGATAATGTTATTCCCTTTATTGCTCGTGAAGAAGAGAAAATTCAGACTGAAACCTTGAAAATTTTGGGTTCATATCAAAAAGAAGCGGTAAAACCTGCGGATTTTAGAATAACTGCAAGTTGCCATCGAGTCTCTGTTTCTGACGGTCATACCGAGGCTGTGTTTGTGGAGACTGAAAGAAAATGTGATCTTGAAGAAGTTAAAAACGTGCTCAATAATTTCCGTGGGAAGCCACAGCAATTGAGCCTTCCTTCTGCCCCGAAACGGCCTGTAGTCGTTTTGGATGCCAAGGATCGACCTCAGCCAAAATTAGATCGTTTCACAGGTAATGGCATGTCATCTGTGGTCGGAAGAATACGAAGTGACGAAAGTGTAGCAAATGGCCTTAAGTATATTGTCCATGGGCACAACCTTGTGCGTGGTGCCGCCGGCTCCTCTATTTTGAATGCTGAATTGCTATTTAAACTGGGAAAGGTGCCCAAATAGCATTGGCTTATGGGTAAACCCTTGCCGGAGTTCTAGGGAATAAACATACATCTCGGATATGGGGCAAACCGAGAATCCACCTTACAGTTCGCTCGACTCCTAATCCGAAGCCACTATGGGGAACGCTTCCGTATTTTCTTAAGTCAACATACCATCGATAGTCGTCAGGGTTGAGTTCGAAATCCTTGATTTTCTGAATCAGTTGACTGTAGTCGTGAATTCTTTGTCCTCCACCAGCGATTTCTCCATGTCCAGCGGGCGCTAGTAAGTCTGCTGAAAGGGTAATGTCTGGGTTACTTGGATCAGGCATATGGTAGAACGCCTTACATTGCTTAGGGTAATGTGTTACAAAAAATGGGGCTTTGAATTGTTTGCTGAGTATTCTTTCTTCATCTGCGCCAAGGTCTTGTCCCCATTCAATTTTAACGTTTAGCTGTTGAAGTTTGTTGATTGCGTCAGTGTATGTTATTCTCGTGAAGGGCAATGAAGGAGGCTTGAATCTTCTTCCAAGGAGTTTAAGCTCTACCTTGCAGTTTTTCACAATGTTTTGGCAGATACTTGTAACGAGTTGCTCTTGAACTTGTATAATGGCGTTCAAGTCGCCATTGGAAACTTCGGCTTCTATCTGCCAGAATTCAGTTAGATGTCGGCGGGTTCGACTAATTTCTGCACGGAAACTCGGTTGAATAGAGTAAACTTTTCCTAATGCGGTTACCGCGGCTTCTTGATAAAACTGGACACTTTGTGAGAGGAACGCTTTTCGTTTAAAGTATTGGACTGGGAATAGAGTGGCTCCACCTTCGCAGGCAGCCGTGATGAATGTCGGGCAGTGTACCTCCACGAATCCGTTGCTCTCAAACCATTCCCGAGCGTAATGGCAAACTACAGACCTTACGCGTAAAATGGTCGTGACCTTTGGGCTTCGTATGTGTAAATGGCGGTTGTCAAGTAGAACTTCTTTACCGACTCCGAGTTTGATAGGGTAATCTGGGTTTGCTAAGCCAATTACTTGTAGGCTTGAACATTGAATTTCTACGTTACCTGGCGCTCTTGGATCAGCATATACCATTCCATTCACTGCAACAGAGGATTCAACGGTGAGTTGCTGTGCACTTTCAAAATCGCTCGATGAAACGCGGTCTTTGTGAATGGTTACTTGTATTAATCCGGTTGGGTCGCGTAGTGTTAAAAAAATTAGTCCACCGTGCATGCGTTTTGCGTAAACCCAGCCAGTTAAAGTAACTGTTTGACCTTCGAATTCCGGTTTTACGTCCCGAACTTGCTTTACCAGCACCATCTTTACCGACTCTTTCTTAGATTTCTTTCTGGTTCTTATATTTGACCTACGACGCTTAATGAGGGTCAGTGCATTTCGAGTTTAATTAGAATCAGCTGTGGACTTAAATATCTAAGACTGCTTTAAGCGCTTTTAGATTGGCGTCAACTTCAGCTGGTTTCTCGCATATCTGGACTGCAATGTCAGGATCTTTCAACCCATGTCCTGTGGCAATGCATACAACAGTTTCGTCTTTCCGCACCTCTCCCATTTCCACAAGTTTTTTTAACCCAGCTATAGAAGACGCGCTGGCTGGTTCGACAAATAATCCTTCTTTGCGAGCTAACATCTTTTGGGCTTCAATGATTTCATTGTCTGTAACTGTCCGTGCAGTTCCTTTAGACTCTTTAATGGCTTTTATAGCTTTTTTCCAACTGACCGGATTTCCTATCCGAATGGCGGTGGCAATAGTGTCAGGGTAAGCTACTGGATGAATCTCGTTTCTTCTGCTTGCTATCGCTGTAGCAATAGGGGCTGCTCCTTCAGCTTGAATACCGATCATTTGAGGAGTTGAATCAATAAGATCGAGCTGGTTAAATTCAGTAAATCCTTTCCATGCTGCACTTATATTCCCAGCATTTCCTACTGGAATTACAACTTTATCTGGCATCACGTAGTTCAACTGCTCACAAATTTCAAAACCTAATGTTTTCTGACCTTCTAGCCGATATGGATTAATAGAATTCAGCAGGTAGAACTTTCTATATTGTTCTGAAAGTGCTAATACAATTTCTAATGCCTCATCAAAGCTTCCTCGAATTTGGATAACTTGCGCACCATAAATCATAGCTTGCGCCAGTTTCCCATAGGCAATTTTCCCTGATGGAATCAAGATTATACAGTTCAGTCCCGCCTTCGCGGCATATGCCGCTAGAGAAGCGGATGTGTTTCCTGTAGAAGCGCAAATTACGTTGTTCATTCCAAGTTCAAGCGCTTTTGTAACTCCTACAGTCATACCACGATCTTTAAAAGAACCTGTTGGGTTTTCTCCTTCGTTTTTTACATATAAATTCCTCAGTCCTAATGCTTCACCAAGTCTATTACATTTGTGCAGGGTTGTTCCTCCTTCATTGAGCGAGATAATCTTTGCTTTCTTTGAAACAGGGAGGAGAGATCGGTATTTCCAAACAGAAGGCGGGGCTTTCAACCATTTCTGATTTTTTAGCACATTCTTTGACATTTTATAAAATCTATATTTTATGTCTAGTAAATTCCCGCATTTTTTACACAGATATAGAATTTCATCTTCAGAATATCTTTCTCCGCAGTTGATGCATTCAAAATAGAAATTCAAGTGCCATCACCTACCAGAGTAGCTCCATTTGAAGGTTTAGCCACGTAACCTTCAGCCACTAAATGAATCTCAATTTCTCTGTTTGAAATTGGCTCTACAGTCACTTCATCACGGAGTAAATCTAAAGCCATTCCAAAAACGCCGAAGCTAGGACCTAAATTAGCAGTGGATGCTGGAGCTACTGCACTGACATTTTCTTCGGGGTTAGTTTCGTTTGGAGATAGCGGTGTGTCACCTTTCCCCCAACTCCAGATGTTCTTTTCAATGGGGCAACTTAGACTTAAAAAACTTGTTGTTTGGTTACAAATGGGGAAAAAGGGAAGAAAATAATTATGGTGTATATTTGAATGGGTGTTTGGCTCTATCCTTGTTTTCTAGAACTTCGTCGGTGGTTGGGCGGTTTTCAATAGCTTTTCTGAGGGCATGTCTTGTTGCTTTATAGTTGTTTATGAAGACGCGTTGTCGGTCTATCGCAGCTGTGTGGACGAAGACATTGGCTACGATGACGAGGTCGTCGACCGCTGCTTTTGGTATGAATCCATCTGCGACAGTGTCTGCCACGGCTTTTGCTACAGCTTGTTGGGCTGGTCCGTATATCATGCTGGCTTGGCGCATGCTCTTGATTGTAACCGTCGGAATAATCAACGTCATTGGCTTAACCATCAGGTTTGGCTCGAGGATGGCTAACAAGGGTTCGTGTCCCGGAATCGGCGAAGATTTTGCTTTTGTGAATGCGGCGCCTACTGGTCCATCTTTTCTTCCAACAAGAACTTCGACATGAGCGACTTCTGAATCTTCGCCAGATAGAGCTTCTCCAACTTTGAGGTTGAAATCCTTGATTACCTCTGGCGTTATTTCTATTGCCTTTAACTTCTCTTCAAAGGGTTTTTCAGGCTCTATCTCAAAGGTTACTATCTTCGGCTTGATTTTGCCAAGTTTCTCAAGCTCGATGCGTAGTTCTTCTCTGTCCTCATAGGTAAGTTCTCCACCCACGGTCAAAGGTCTCCGCGGCGGCCCTACCTTGATTCCCATCATGTTCAAAGCTTCTTTAGGTCCAACGGCTCCACTTTTGGCGGTGATTCTTGCCAATTTCTGGATTTTCATCTGTATTTCTTGGGCTTTCTGAAGATTCTGCTCTTGAACTGCTTTATACATCTCAAGCCAGATGTCAGGGATAAAGTTGGCACTCGCTAAGATCATTCCATTAGCTCCTGAGGCGAGGGCAGGTAACACGACTTCGTCGTACCCTACTAAGACTTTGATTTTATGTCTCACCTTTTCGAGGATAGCCAGCATGTACTTTATGTCACTGCTGCTGTCCTTTATAGCAACAATGTTATCCACGTAGGCAAGGTCTTCTACTATTGGCCAAGATAGAAGGACTCCTGTCAGTTGTGGAATATTATAAACTATTAACGGTATGTCAACGGCTGTTGCAATTTGGTAGAAGTGGTCATAGATGCCTCTGCTGGCTGGGTGAAAGTAATACGGGGTGACAACTAGGGCAGCGTCAGCTCCCGCGTCCTTTGCGAACTTTGTCATATCAATGGCTTCTTGGGTGCCACTGGCACCCGTCCCAGCGATTACTGGAACTCTGCCATTGGTTTGGTCGATGACGACTTCGATAACTTTTTTCTTTTCCTCGGTGGTCAGGTTTGGAAATTCGCCTGTGCTTCCACATGGCATTACGCCGGTGACTCCTATGTCGATAACAAAATCTACAAGCGTTCTTAACCTGTTTTCGTCGACAGCTTTTCCATCGTCAGTAAATGGCGTAACCAGTGCAGGTGTGACTCCTTTTGGCTCAAATTTTGCCATATAACGTTTCATCTCCATTGTTCTTGGTTGGAATATTGATAACTTGGGTTTTTTGATTTTCGGTAGAATGTACTATAAAAAATGCGAATTTCGCTTAAAATTGAGAGTCAATTATAAAAACTAGATACGTAAATGTTCTCTAATCTCGACGCTTTTTGCGGCTCCTTCTTTTAATACACGCTTTCGCAACGCTTCCATCTCACATGCGCATTTGGATACGTCAGCTATGGCTAGCCACTCCGCCGCTTCGCCTCTTCGAAGAGTTCTGGACTCGCTAGAAAGAAGATCAACATTAGCATCAGCCAACACACCAGCAACTCGAGCCAATGCGCCAGGAACGTCTTTGATTCCTACCCTGAATTCCATAAGTTTCGCTTCTGGGTCGGCAAAGGGCGTAATAATAACTTCTTTTGAGTCAAGATCTCCCGTCAGCATAAGGTACATTCCTTCCCTAAATCTTAGTGCTTCACGGATTGGAATTGGAATAATTATGCGTCCTTTCGCATCTACACGGACGATCTCGGTCATTCTCAATTGTAATGAGCCTCCAATCGTATGCAGTAAAAGTCGCAAGCTTTATATAGTTTGTGGGAAAATTGTGGGATAATACCTACAAAAATCCCACTATGGTGAACTCTTTGAAAAGCGGCTTCATGTTTCCAATTTACAACTTCCGTCCCACGTGGTTACGCCGCTTAGTTAAGGGAGTCCATCATTAAATTTCTCCCAAATTTCTTGGGGGTTTTAACACATGCAAAAGAACGGTATAATTTATACCCAAAAATCTATGCAAGAATCAATTTCTGCCCGGGCTTGAGGAGGTAGAGGTCATGATAATTGAGTTAGCTGTTCCTAACAAAGGTAGATTACGTGAACCGACATTAAGAGCCTTAACACAGGCCGGAATAACCCTCTTAGATAAAGATAAGCGAATTCTGTACGCTAAAACCACTGATCCAGAGATCCGCTTAATCTTCGTTAGGGCCATTGATATTCCCAGATTTGTTGAAGAGGGTGCAGCTGACTTAGGGGTTTCAGGGTATGATTATGTTATTGACAGCCAAGCTCAGGTTAAAGAATTATTGGATCTTAAGTTCGGTCATGCTAAAGTGGTTATTGCAGTGCCAGACAAATCTCCAATCAAAACAATTAACGATGTAAAGCCGGGTGTAAAAGTCGCAACTAAGCTAATGAACCTAAGCCGCTCCTATTTTGATGCTAAACGAAAACAAATTAATCTGATCAAAATCTCCGGTGCAGCTGAGGTCATGCCTCACCTCGGTGTTGCAGATGTTATAGTTGACATCACGAGTACAGGAACAACATTGAAGACTCATGGGCTACGCATTTTAGATGAAATTCTTGAAACCTCTGCTCGGCTCATCGCAAACAAACAGAGCTTCATTAAAAAGCGGGCGAAGATCCGTGAGTTCGTCTTAGCGATTGAAAGTGGCATGCGGGCCCAGAAGAAGAAACTTGTTATGATGAATGTTCCTGACAAGGCGCTTCAAATTGTTACAATGATTTTACCATCTATGGGCGGACCAACTATTGCCAAAGTTGAGGCTCCAGAACCTATGTGGGAAGTTTACGGTGTTATGGACGAACAAGAAATCTACAAAGTGATTAACTCAGTTAAAAAGGCTGGAGCACGAGATATTTTGGTCATTCCAATTGAAAGAATCGTGCCATGAGGCATCTAGCTGTGTTAATCATACCGTCGATTGACATCTCCAAGGGAAAATGCGTTAAGCTCATTGAGGGAAAGCCAAAGACTGGGATAACAATTTCAGACCAACCCATCGAGATAGCAAAATTTTGGGAAACTCAAGGAGCTAAAGTGCTTCATGTCATAGACTTAGATGGCGCATTCAGTGGAAAGCCCCAAAATATCCCAGTAATTATGCGAATTTTGAATGAAGTTGATCTTCCAATTGAAGTGGGCGGGGGCATTAGAAAGGTCAAAGACGCCGTTAGGCTGGTTAACGCTGGTGTGAAATGGGTGATTGTCGGCACTGCAATTTTAGAGAACAAAAGCTTTCTCAGAGAGCTTTTGGCTACAATAAGCCCCGAACACGTTATCATTGCGCTTGATTCAAAGAAGGGAAAAGTCCTAAAGCGTGGATGGACCGTAAGCACAGGATTTTCTCCTGAGAAAATAGTTGAAGATTTTCAAGACTCAGGTGTTGCTGCTTTTCTATACACTGACGTAGGGGTGGAGGGTAAATTATCCGGAATCCAACTAAAGGCAGTTGAAAAACTTGTTCATTCCACAAAAAAGCCAATCATATATTCCGGCGGAATCTCTGCTATTCGTGATCTACTAAACCTTGCAAAGATTGGTGTTCAAGCGACCGTTATCGGAATGGCTCTATACACTGGAAAGTTAAGTCTGCGAGAGGCAGAGGAGGCTGTTTCATTTGCGCGTAGTTAAACTTGATAGAAAGACCAAGGAAACCGAAATCAAAGTAAGGTTAAACATTGACGGTCGAGGTGAAGCCGAAATAGATACTGGTTGCAAGTTTTTTGATCACCTACTCGGAGCGCTAGCTAAGCACGGCGTTTTCGACCTTGAGACTAAAGCTCAGTCTACAATGCCGGTAGATCCTCATCACGCTGTAGAAGATGCTGCAATCGTTCTAGGTAAGGCGTTAGATTCGGTAACCAGCGGAAAAATTGGGATCAAACGTTTCGGAAGCGCGTTTATTCCAATGGATGACTCCCTGGTCTTAGTTGCAGTAGATTTCGGAGGTCGCGGCTATGCCAAAGTTAACGTTACATTTAATCGCTCACGAATAGGTGACTTAGACGTCGACTTGATTACGCATTTCTTACAGACTCTTGCAATTAATGGGAATTTCACTCTTCATGTCAACGAGTTTTATGGTCAAAACGACCACCACAAGGCTGAGGCTATTTTTAAGGCATTGGGAGTAGCGCTAAACGTGGCTACCCGCACTGAACCAAGGTCAAAAGGGCAAGTTCCCAGTCAAAAAGGGGTCATTGGATAGGATAGGGATTTGCTATGCTTGCCAAACGAATTATTCCGTGTCTAGACGTACTAAATGGACAAGTCGTAAAAGGAGTAAAATTTAGACAACTTCGCTTAGCCGGGGATCCACCTACCCTTGCAAAGATGTACGCGAAACAAAATGCTGATGAAATTGCCTTTCTCGATATTGGGGCTTCACCTGAAGGCCGAAAAATCTTGATCGATGTTGTGCGTCGAACGGCAGACATGGTATTCATTCCGCTAACTGTTGGTGGTGGAATTCGTGGAATCGAGGATATACGCGATCTACTTTGTGCGGGTGCGGACAAAGTGTCTATAAACACTGCAGCTGTAGAAGATCCAAAATTAATTAAGAAATCCTCGGACAGGTTTGGGAGCCAGTGTATTGTAGTAGCAATTGATGCAAAACGAATAGGGCGGCGAAAGTGGGAAGTCTATACTTATGGTGCAAGGAAACCGACTGGTCTTGATGCTATTAACTGGGCTAAACGTGTCGAAAAATTAGGGGCTGGAGAAATTCTACTTACCAGTATTGATGCTGATGGTACAAAACAAGGATATGACCTCGAACTTACGCGGACGATAGCCGAAGCGGTGAACATTCCCTTAATTGCCTCAGGCGGGGCAGGCAACCTAGAACACATTTATGAAGCCTTAACAATCGGCAAAGCAGACGCAGCCCTAGCAGCTTCAATCTTCCATTACGAGGTTTATACAGTCCAAGAAGTTAAACGGTACTTGTCACAACGAGGCGTTCCAATGCGATTAAAATAAAGTTATTTAAATCGGGTGGTAAAAATTGGATACAGAAATTTTAGATGAAATTTTTCAGGTAGTTGAGGACAGGCGTAACAATCCAAAACCGAATTCATATGTAAGCGGCTTACTGGCGCAAGGTCTAGATGTAATCTTAAAAAAAATCGGTGAGGAAGCAACAGAACTAGTTGTAGCAGCCAAAGGAAACAGCCAGCAATTTGTGATTCATGAAACTGCAGATCTAATGTTTCATATGCTAGTCTTACTGGCTTCCCAAAGAATTCCTTTCAATGCAGTTCTAAATGAACTCAAGAGGAGAAGAAAGGGACCATGATTTGAAGACTAGACCAAAAATTGGAATAGTCAATTACGGCGTAGGAAACCTTAGAAGTGTAAAAAAGGGTCTCGAAAAGGCTGGCGCTATTTCGTTTATTACCGACGATATCGCTGAGGCTTTTTCTGAGGATGCAGTTGTGCTCCCTGGAGTAGGCGCTTTCAAAAGTGCCATGCAAGCGATGGCACCCCATCTGAATGTAGTTAGGAAAAGGATCTTAAGCGGAATACCTCTGCTTGGCATTTGTCTTGGAATGCAACTTCTCTTTTCAAGAAGCATGGAAGGAGGAACTACAACCGGCCTTAACATTATCCCGGGCAAAGTAGTGCGGCTCCCTAAAACGGTAAAGATTCCACATATGGGATGGAACACCATAAAAACTCGCAAATCCCCATTAAACCGTGGGTTGGCCAGCAATGTTTACGTCTACTTTGTTCATTCGTACTACGCAGCCCCACTTAACTCTGATACTGTAAGTGCAACAACAGACTACGGAATTGAATTTCCAAGCATTATTTCTTCAGATCATATTTTCGGAACACAATTTCATCCCGAAAAAAGTGGGAGAACTGGATTAATCATCTTAAGAAATTTTGTTCAAGTTGCGAGAGGTTTTGGTGATGAAGCTTAGTCAAGAAGAAGCGGAAGCTGTGGCGAAGCAGTTGAATTATCGCCATAATGGCTTAGTCTTAGCCATCACGCAAGATCTAACCACTTCACGAGTCTTAATGGTAGCTTTCATGAATGAAGAAGCTGTGAAGAAATCACTCATAACAGGTATGATGCACTACTGGAGTCTTGAACGAGGCAAGTTGTGGAAAAAGGGAGAACAGTCCGGAAATTTTCAGTATATAGAGGAAGTGCTGGTGGACTGCGACCTCGATGCGATGCTTTTCAAAGTTCGACAACTAGGTGGCGCATGTCATCGCGGATTTTTCAGTTGCTTCTTCCGCAAAATCACGGGAAAACAGTTTAAAGTTGTCGAAGTGCAAGTATTTGATCAGAAAAAAGTCTACAAATGAATTTTCACTCTTAACCATCAGTTTTTTAAGCATGGGTTCCACAGAACAATAAAACAATGTTAGGATTGGGGGTTAGTCCCGATGGCAAAATGCCCAAAGTGTGGAGGAGAAGTTAGCGCACCTGCGAAGAAATGGACGATCGCTCCAAAGAAAAAGAAAGGACCGACACTTACAGTAGAGCTTTATCATTGCACATGTGGAAATAAGTTCCGCGTTGCAAAGAAAACATAGATCATTACTTTCTTCACTTTTCATTTATTTTTTCTAAAATTTTATGAAAAGATATCGAACCTTTTTTATATTTTGAATTTCAAAAGGCGTCCTATCTAACTTTATAATTTTAGGAGGAGTTGCACGACGAAAAACAGTTTCAACGAAAGAGTTCACCCAATGGACATCCGCTCAGAAATGACAATCAACGAAATGATCCAAGAGTTTACTAAGTCAGGCTGCTTCGGGGCTGGACGATTAGCAACCGCAGTCGACATTTACCAAAAAATGCTCGATGAAAAAGCCACAATTATTCTTGGTTTAGCCGGAGCAATGATTCCCGCTGGCTTCCGAAAAATTATCGTCACTCTCATTCAAAAGAAACTGGTTGACATCATTGTTTCAACCGGAGCTAACATGGTCCACGACGCCCTAGAGGCATTTGGTGGAGCACATTATAAAGGAACCTGGTTAATTGATGACAAATCTCTTCATAAAAATAAGGTCGAGCGCATCTACGACATTTTCATTCCCGAAAAGCTCTTCATTAAAAAGTTTGATAACCCAATACTGGAAGTTTATCAAGAAATCGCTAGCCAATTCAAGGGACAAGTCCTCTCAATAAAGGATTTCATCTGGGAAGTTAGCAAACGAATCAAAGATGAAACTTCAATCCTCTATAATGCCTACAAATATCAATTTCCAATATTTGTTCCAGCTATCCAAGACTCATGCTACGGGCTTCAAGCTTGGGAATTTCAGCATCGAACTAAAAACGCGCTTGTCGTAGACGCATTTAAGGACATGGAAGATTTCATTGCCCTAGTTGCAAACTCAAAAAAGGTAGGAGCAATTTTAATCGGCGGCGGGGTGCCAAAGAATTTCATTTTCCAAGCCGCTTTTAAGACCAAACGGGCGTATGACTACGCAATCCAAATCACGATGGATCGACCTGAACCCGGAGGATTATCTGGCGCAACTCTTGAGGAAGCGGTATCCTGGGGAAAAGTGCACGAAGAAGCCAGCAGAGTAACCGTCTATAGTGATGCAACGATCTGCTTTCCGATAATAGTTGCAGCGGTGATGGAGCGACTTAAGATTAAGTGAAAAATAGGAAAGTTCTAAAACTTATCTTTCAAAATCAAATCCTGATATGTCTCAGCTCCTCGAATTACCCATGATTTGCCCCTATCCAACATGGCAACAGCAGGTCTCCCATAAGAAAAATTGCTACTACAAGTTGTAAAGTAAGCACCTGCATCCATAATGCAAATAACGTCTCCCTCTTCAAGCCGCGGCAAAAGCTTGTTTTTATAAATTGTATCGCCAGTATAGCAAATCCTTCCAACCAAGCTGTATCGAATCGAAGGGGATTGGTTGCCCTTATTGGCGACAAGAACTTCATGATACTCAGAGGTTAATGGTGCTGTAATATTGGCTGCGCCACCATCAGTTATAGCCCAGATCCCAACGTCTTTTACTTCTTTCAAAACTCCAACAGTTAGAAGGAGGATCTGAGCAGAACTCGCTATGTATCGGCCAGGCTCGAGGAAAAGTGTAGGCTTTTTTAAGCCAAATGCATCTGCTTTTTCCTTTAATGTTTTCCCAATCGTGCTTGCAAACTCTTCAATCGGAGGGCACAATTTTGGATCGTGAGGAGAAGCTTCACCCTCTATCATATACCGCAAGTACTCTTCTTCACTATACTCTTTAGTCATTGGAACAGGAAACCCACCACCAAGATCTACAAATTCAGTTTCAAAATCAAACTGGTCTTTAGCAAGCCTTGCTACAGACAACAGTTTCTCAATAGCCTTGGCATATGAATATGGATCCAAAACATTTGTCCCAATATGCGTGTGAAAACCACGAAATCGTAAGTATCTAGAATTCTTCATCAACTTTAACGCTTTAACGATATGCCCCGACAACGGATCCAAACCAAACTGCGCCTTCCTCGACCCCGTAGCCACAAATAAGCTCAAGTCTGAGGGCTTCACATCTGGCATAATCCGCAACCCAACATTAACCTCGCAACCCAGTTCCTCAGCAATTTTTTTAATACGGTCGATTTCGGTGAGGTTATCAACATTAATAGTACGAATACTCTTCTTAATAGCTAACCTTAGTTCATCGTTTTGCTTGTTGGGACCATTGAAAACAATCTTTAACGGATGAACTTTAAGTTTCAAGGCTAGCCATAACTCAAATCCAGAAATAACCTCAGTGCCTAAACCTTGACGATGCAAAACCTGCAAAATACTAGGAACATTATTTGTCTTATATGAGTAAAAAACTTCAACTTCATCATACTGTTGTTTAAACGCTGTCACAAAACGCTTGCAGTCTGCAACGAGTTTATTCCTGCTTACAACATGCAATGGAGTCCCATACTTTTTGGCTACATCCACTAGGTCGCAGTCATCAAAAACTAGATGACCTTTGGCATTTGCTTTGAGATTCCAATAGTTGTAATCTATCAAAGCTTTGTCCTCTGCAAGAATGGATGGTATTCCAAAACTGAGTTTATAAAAGTCATTATTGTCATGTTCATTCATTGCATAAGGCATTTTCCTCAAATATAAAAGGGACAACGGAAAATTGGTTTTCAGAAACACGCTAGGATGTGATGTGCAATGGAGTCTGCATTTCGGGAATCCTTCTTACGAGCGTTAAAGAAGGCGCTTACCCAAGTGGTTTCTGATCCGCTAGTTCAGAAAGCTGTAAAGAACGCGCTTGATCAGACCATGAAAAGCGAAGGTGTTTCAACGAATCTTACGGACGAACAAATTCGACAGCTTTCTGCATATTGCCTCGGCACCCTCGCGGCTGATGCAGCGCTTCGAGCGATCTTTGAAGATGAATCGGACCCTTTTCAATTGTTTCAAAAAAAATTCTCTGACGAATTTCTTCGGGTTACGAGTGACATGACGTTAGGTATCGTTCTTGAAAATTGCAATATTAAGCGAGCTAAAACTCAATTTGGGATAGAATCTACTGAGGATATTGCTGAAAAATTATCTACCGAAGATATTTATCAAACACCTGAGTTTGAACAAGCGTGTGCTGTTCTTGAACAAATAGTTAAAGCTGCGATTAAGGAATCCTCGAAAACACCTTAACATCGAGAGACTTTCAAGGGTTTAAGTTGTTCACAAAGCGTCTTTTTAATAATCCAGCATTACAAAAATAGTATGTTGATTTTTATGGGTATATATAGATGCGCCGTTTGTGGAAAGACCTTTGACAGCATGAGTGAAGCAATGCAGCACACCGCCCTTTGCGAGGGCAAAGCTACGAATCAGCGTGAAAACGCGGAGACTTCAAAATAAAGCAAAATAGTTTCTTCGTACGACAACAGTTACATGCATGCTCAGCTCGGAGTGCTTTCATATGAGTGAGGTTCGCTTCAGACGGTGGAATCCAAAAGAGAATATGGTGGAGAAATTTGGAGATTTTCTTGAGAAGAGTAGTATCCTCAGCGTGATAAATAATGGCGATCTCGTTGCGATAAAACTGCATCCTGGAGAGTTGGGGACTCCATATTATATTAAGCCGATCTATGTGCGAAAACTTGTTGAGAAGGTCAAAGAAGCAGGCGGTAAGCCCTTCTTAACAGATACAACCACTTTGTACACCGGAAAAAGGCATGATGCTTTGGATCTTTTACAGACCGTTGATGCACATGGTTTAGGCTTGGGAAGCGTAGGTGCACCTTTTGTTGTCGCTGATGGAGTGAAAGGTGGAGAGGGCATTCAAGTCAAGACAAATGGAATAGTCAAAAGGGTTGGTGTGGCGTCGATCTTCGGTGAAGTTGATAGCATGGTTGTTCTAGCTCATGTTAAAGGGCATGGAATTGCTGGCATTGGCGGAGCTATAAAACAGATTGGAATGGGCTGTATCGACAAAAAGACGAAGTTGGCTGCACATCGTACTGTTGGCCTAAAGGTTGACTATACTAAATGTACTGGATGTGGTGCTTGTTTCAAAATTTGTAGAGATAAAATTCCGCGTATTAAGAATAAGAAAGCATACATAGATAGCCCACTTTGCATGCGTTGTCCTTATTGTCAAAGCGCATGTCCTGTTCAAGCTATTTCCCTAGTAAATCGAGAGAATTTACAAAAGGCGCTCGCTGCAACTACACAAGGAGTGTTAAAAGTCGTTCGAAAGAATAAGACGTGTTTTATCGGGTTTGCGATTGACATTACGAAATTATGTGATTGTACACCAGCGCCCGGCCCTCGAATTAGAGATGATATCGGCATCTTAGCTTCTTTTGACCCAGTTGCAATCGACAACGCAGCGATCGACCTAATATCAGAACCGCTAATCCTGCAGCATAACGGCGTATCCCCGCGGGTCCAAATTAGAGAAGCCAAAAGACTAGGTATTGGAAAAAGCGTTTACTCGCTTGTAGAGCTCTGACCAAGTGAAATTTATTGAATAATTTTACTTTAATTCAGTCATAATTGCAAGGGAATGACTAGTTCCAATTCTAGTGGCGCCAGCTTCAATCATCGCCACAGCGTCCGCAAACGTGCGGATGCCACCGGCTGCTTTTACCCCCATGCCTTCGCCGACAGATTTTCGCATCAACTTTACGTCGGGAATCGTTGCTCCTTGGGAACCAAATCCAGTCGAATTACCACACCAAAATGGCTTTCCAAATCTACGAACATATATTACGTGATTAGGAACTTCTACGCAATGCACATGACCAGAATAATTTATTATGGAGTACCTCTCCTTCTGATATCTATTTGATTGTTCCTTTCGACGATGAGTAAATAGTACATTAGAGTATTGGTGACCATGTGTCGGAATTTTTCTGCTCCCTATTACCCTATCTCTTTCGGCTACAGTTTTGATCGTAGCAACATACCCACATTTTAATGTAATCTCTTGTATATCGTCAGCTAAACGTCTTGATACCGTAAGATATTGTGAAATTTTACCTTGATTGAAGTGTCCATCACCTTTGCAGAGTGCATGCAATAGCAGTCTTAGAGTCTCTTTGTCAAGCATTTTTAATTCATTTGGAAGATATCTATGCTCATCACTACTAAATTGGGAAAGATAATGATACAACTGCTTCGAATATATTGTAATGCGCCAACACTGCTTCTTTCGGTCATAATATATCACTGGATGGAAACCCATCCTTTTTATCAATGCGCATATTTCGTTAGTATACTCAGGATTTTTCTGGGTTATAGACACTTCATATGAAACTTTCGAATGGCCAGGTGATTGCTTGCGAAAGGAATAACAACATCCCTCAGAAATATACCATCCAAAGAATTGTATCCAATCCTTCATAGGTATTGGTCGTGGAGGTATTTGTATAGGGCCATTCTCACAACTACGAGTTTTAGAATTATAGTGCTTAAGATTCTTGATACAACTTGGTAAGATAAAATAATCTAGTTGTTTTCCGTTCCAGTTCGCATCCCTTTTGATGCAGATTATTTTGTTTTTGTAGTATAATTCGTGGGCAGGAATCAGTTCATACTGTTTTCTAGGTGGCTTGTGTCGCCAACGTCTATTAAACATATCACAATATATCATATGATTCGGGGTGACAACAATTTCTGTGCCATTTCCCACGATAATTTTAATCAGTATTCCTGAATATGGTTCATTAACGATTCTTATCGGCTTCTGATACTCTATATATCCAGTTTTTGGATTTAATGTAACAATTTCGTCCTCCATCGTAAGATCTTTGAAATACTTCCATCCATCCGCCGTGAGCACCTCCGTTTTATCATCATAGCAAGTCTTCACGAAGTCTGCACCAGCCTCCTTTACGATCGAACAAGCCTTAACTTTCTCAGCGTCTGTTAAGTAACCAGTTTCGATGATCACTTTAACTACTACGCCACGACGTTTTGCCTCTTTCACAACTCCTTCTACATCCTCCTTCACCAGCTTATAATTGCCAGATTTCATCGCTCCAATGTTCATTACCATATCTATTTCCCGAGCCCCATTTTTGATCGCGGTTTCTGTTTCGAAAGCTTTCACCTCAGTCGTAGTAGATCCAAGCGGGAAGCCTATGACTGTGCATACTTTTACGTCTGTGTTCTTTAGTAACTTCGCAGCTAATGGTACATAAGTTGGATTAACGCAAACAGTTGCAAAATGATAGTTTTTTGCCTCTTGGCAGAGTTTTATAACGTCCTTTTTTGTCGAGGTTGGTTTTAGTAATGTATGGTCAATCATTCTCGCCAGTTGTTCTTTAGTAATAGTCATGTTTGTGAGCCTCCCTTGCCTTTCCTAGCTAAGCATTAATCAATAATTGTTCCAATATAGGACTTGATGTCGGTGAAAGTTATGCATGCAATTGTTAAGAAAACCATACGTGACATGGAAATCGGGACAATTACTGGGGCAAGCAGCGTAGCTAGGGCTTCGGTGAAAGCTATCAAAGAACTTGCGGAGCAAACACGCTTCCGAAGCGAACAGCAATTTCTCAAGGAAATAAAATCGGCGGCTAAGGCTTTTGTAGACTATAAACCTTCAATGGCTTCAGTAAAAAATGGGCTGGCTTTTGTTCTGTGCGATCTATTGAAAGGGGTAGGTGAAGGTTTGGCTCTTCCTACGCTAAAAAATATAGTTATCGAAAGAGCGGATGGGTTTATTAAACAGTCGCTAGAGGCTTTGGAGAAAATCGGGGAGTTTGGTTCAAGAAAAATATCTAATGGCGATTTAATCTTAACACATAGTTTGAGCTCGACGACTCTTGAAATTTTTAAGAAAGCCAGAACCGCCGAAAAGACTTTCAGCGCTATTGTTACTGAAAGTCGACCCGGGCTAGAAGGTCGTACAACTGCATCCGAATTATCCAAATTTGGTATTCCAGTTACGCTGATAGTTGATTCTGCAGCAGGGTATATGCTGAAGGGAGTTAACGCTGTATTAGTAGGCGCGGATTGCGTCCTAGCAAATGGATCGGTTGTTAATAAAGTGGGTACTTACCTAGTGGCGTTGGCTGCAAAAGATCAATCTATTCCATTTTGGGTAGCTACTGAGACATTCAAAATCAGTCCTACTCCACTTCGCATTCAACCCATTATAGAAGAGGGACCATCATCTGAAGTAATTGACTTAAATCGTTTCAGAACTCTGAAAATTCGCAATCCATACTTTGACATTACTCCACCAAAATACGTCACCGAGATAATTACCGAGAAAGGAATCCTTTCACCTCAAGCCATAAATGCAATAGCCCAGAAATTGCCATCCTTACCCGCAAATTTCCTAAAATAAATTTTCATTTTCCAAAAAATCGAACTACCATTGAACTGTCCATTTTTTTGGAGCTTACCGAAAAGCAGCCAAGAAGCTAGTTTCTCAGTAACGTTTAAAGTATTCTCATCGGTTTCTAACGATTTTAACATCAAAGAAGGTAGCAAAGGAAGTGCGCAGTTTTCTTTGCGAGGCAATTATTGCCAAGGCTTTGGAAGAATTTTGGTTTCTCATTTATTGCTCATAAATTACTTTTGCTGCCTCAACAAGCGCAGGGTTTCCAGCAACTATCAAAGCCACAGCCGCAGCTTCCTTTATTTCTTCTTCTGATACGCCCCTTTCTCTTGCCAGTCGCACCGTTCCCGTTATACATGTTGGGCATTGACTGACCACCGCAGCCGAAATAGCGCATAAGGCTTTAGTTTTGGCGTCTAGCTTTGCGGGACCCAGAGATGTCATGAAAACGTCGAGCCAAGCGTTGAGCATATCTCGATTTACCTCTCCGAGAAGCCTAAAATAAAGTGGTAATTCCTCGATGGGTGCAGTCTTCATTTCCTTTAAAGTTAATCTTTTTTCTCCTGACACGAAAATCGCCTCCTCATCTAATCGTCTCAAATACGTAAGGAATGCAATGGACACTGAGTTATAGTTTGTCCAAAATGGCATGAGAACTGAAATTAAGATTTAGTGAAGTTTAAAACGTTATGAAAAACCATAAATATACACCAGAATTTACGGAGCCTGCATATTTGTGTGTCATGCTTACATTATCTATTTTTAAGACTTTATGGAAAAACTCCAGTAGACTTAAATAACTAATGGAAAGTTTTGTTTTAGTTTCTTTTTGAAAACTGGTTTTATGGACAAAACGCTAGAAAAATCAATTGAATACTGTAGTTAACAGCAGAAAGAACAATGGGGCTTGGAGATGGTTTGTTAGGGATGGATGCGAGTGGAACCGTAAACGCGGAATGAACACCAAGCAGATGAACGCTCCAGAAGCAAAAATCCCATTTGTTTTAACCGTGAGACTATCAGGGGGTGAAATAGTTTATATAACGAAGAGTTTTCATTCTTTTTAATTCATTGTCGGGGAACGTGATCTTGCTCACATTATGGAGCATTTTGTTGGTGGGCTAAGTGCCAACTCCTAGGAAAGAAGAGGTTGCTAACATTCTTGCGGGAATAGTTGGCGAAGAAAACGTCTCAGCAGATGAAGCCACCGCATTTTGCTATTCTTGTGACTCGTCAACTGTCGGCTGGTTTGCACTTTTTTCAAAGAGCTTCAACTTTAGACCTGACGTCGTAGTCAGACCAAGTAGCACCCAAGAAGTTTCCCAAATAATGCGTTACGCCGCCAAGCATAAGATTCCTGTGACACCCCGTGGGGCTGGAACCAGCGTTTCTGGAAATCCCCTACCTACCCGAGGCGGCATCTTACTCGATATGACCAGAATGAACCACATTAAGGAAATCAAGCAGGATGACTTATTGGCCGTAGTAGAAGCAGGCGTCATGTACTATAAGCTAAACGAAGAGCTCAAGAAAATTGGCTTCTTCTTCCCACCAGAGCCTGGGAGTGCTGAAATATGTACCATTGGCGGAATGATTGCTAATAACGCCGCGGGGATCCGTGCCTGTAAATACGGTTCAACTAAAGATTGGATCTTGGGTCTAGAGGTAGTTCTTCCTAACGGGGAGATTATAAAAACTGGTGGAAGAACCCTCAAAGCCTCATCAGGCTATGACTTGACCCGATTGTTTACAAGTTCAGAGGGAACTTTGGGAGTTATAACTGAAGCCACAATTAAAATTCATCCACTACCTGAATGTGTCATCTTAATTGTACCATCTTTTAACAATGTTGAAGATGCCACAGAAGCCATGGGAGTGACTTTCAAGCAAGCAATCATCCCGGCTACGATGGAGCTCATCAGTGGGGACTATATCAAAGCTATGAATCAAATTTTGAAAGACGACGAGAAACTACCAGTCGCTGAAGTAGTCTTATTAATTGACGTTGACGGCAACAAAACTGTAGTAAATGAAGAAATCGACCGTATCGTAAACATTTGTAAAATGTGCAAAGCCGTAGAAGTGAAATTGGTCAGAGATTTAGCGATTAGGAAGAAAATATGGCATGCTAGACACTATGCCGCATTTGTGATTTCACGAGTTCTTCCTCCTCCTGAAAAAATCAAGTTGTGGGGAACTCACTTTGTGGATGTCGGTGTTCCTCTCTCTAAGGTCCCAGCAATTATAGGATACCTAAAGGAGCTCTCAGCCAAGTATGGCGTTACTTTAATTCCCTTTGGACATATCGCTGACGGAAATGTGCATGTATCTTGGTGGGCTGACCCTCGCGATAAAGAAGAGCTGAAAAAGGCTCGGGATATTGGTTTAGACCTACTTAGAAAAGCAAAAGATCTTGGCGGAACAATTTCTGCGGAGCATGGAATAGGAATCTTGAGGGCCCCGTACATGAACTTGGAACATCCAACAACCCTCAATCTGATGAGGCAGCTCAAGAAGCTTATCGATCCAGATGGCATAATGAATCCGGGGAAACTTGCCCTCGAAGACATTCCTGAAGACCTGTTCGCTCGACTTCTGCGTGAACTTTATCCGGAAAGTGGAGAGGCCTGATTATGCTTGAGAAATTCCGCACAGAAGCCAACCGGTGTAATCTCTGTGCCGCATGCCACCTCTCTTGTCCAGTATACGATCACCAGAGCTGGGAATATAATTGTGCCAGGGGTAGGTCTCTCTTAATTTTAGCTTTATTAAGAAATCAGATTGGAGTAACTGATACTGTTCTGAACTCGATTTACTCATGTACACTGTGTAAACGATGTGAAGTCGACTGTCCACCCGGTGTAAAATTGACGGATATGGTTGAAGCGGCAAGATTTGACTTTGTACGCATGGGAAAAGGACCCTTAGATATCTACAAACAACTAGCTGAAAACCTAAGGACTAAAGGAAATATCTTGGGCGAAGACCCTTCAACTCAACTAACCATCTTTGACGAAGTCAATGTCGCTCAGAAAAAATCGGAAAATCTCCTTTTCGTAGGTTGTATGGCTACTTATGTACACAAGAATATCGCGCAAGCAGCGGCTAAAATCCTCAAGGCAACGAATTACGACTTTACCTACTTAGGTTCAGAGGAAATTTGCTGTGGAGGGCCGCTATACTTGCAAGGGCTTGAGGATGACTTTACAAGGATTGCTAAGGCTAATGTTGGGAAAATTGAAAAACTTAGAGTTAAACGAATTATCGCCATTTGTCCGATGTGCTATAGT
>Ga0315310_10000507_pt1 | contig 24913 bp, 14 predicted proteins | sample TDP5_MG_FD_203630 | JGI IMG/M metagenome (GOLD analysis project Ga0315310, IMG submission 203630) | Freshwater sediment microbial communities from Lake Towuti, South Sulawesi, Indonesia - TDP5 | ecosystem: Environmental > Aquatic > Freshwater > Lake > Sediment | place: Indonesia: South Sulawesi...
GGCACCTGTCATCCGAGCTTTAAAAGAGCAGTCTCAACCCTATGTTTTCGTTCACTGTGGACAACACTATGACTACAACATGTCACAACAGTTTATTGACGAACTTGAATTGCCGAAACCTGACTACGGTTTCAAGGTGAAGGCTTACTCGCCAGGGTTGCAAACTGGCAGAATCCTCACTATTGTGGAACGTGTGGCAAAGAAAGTTAAGCCAAGAGTTGTGCTCGTGGAAGGTGACACAAATGGTGTGTTAGCTTCTGCTCTTGCTGCTGTAAAGCTCAACGTTTTAGTTGGTCATGTGGAGGCTGGACTCCGAAGCTTCGACTTGCGCATGCCTGAGGAACACAACCGTCGCTTAGTAGACCACTTGTCCAAATATTTGTTTACGCCAACAGAAATAGCGAGAAAAAATTTAGAGAGAGAAAATGTGTGGGGCAACATCTATGTAACTGGGAACACCGTCATCGACGCGGTGATACAGCATATGCCTTTGGCTGAGAGAAAGTCAAGTATTATGGATAGAATTCGTTTTAGGCGGTTTGCCCTGGTTACTGCACACCGAGCTGAAAACGTGGATGACTCGGCTGTGCTCAAAAACTTTGTTGAAGCATTTGCTGAGGCGCCTATCCCTGTAGTGTATCCTCTCCATCCAAGGACCAAAAAAAGGTTGCGTCAACAAAAAATGTGGAAAAAGCTTTCAAAAACGGAAAACGTTCACCTCTTACCGCCTTTGGGTTATTTTGACTTTCTTGTGCTTATGAAAAACTGTGAAATGATCATCACCGACTCTGGTGGAATACAGGAGGAAGCCACGGCGCCATCTATAAGAAAACCCGTTTTGGTTATTAGGTTATCAACCGAACGACCCGAAGCTGTTGAGGCGGGCTTTGCAAAACTGGTTGGTGTTGAAAAACACAATATTTTGACTGCTATGGAGCAGACCTTAAACGAAGAGGAAAGACTGCCCAAAACGTCACCATACGGAAACGGAACAGCTGCCGAAAAAATCGTTGACATCCTAAATCAAAGCAATTCAGTATTTAGAAAGCCTTATACATGGAGGAATCTTCTTGACCAAACATAAGCATGAGAGATGACGTTAAGAATAGACGCTGGTTTTCATGAAACTCTTTTCTAGAAGATTGTTCCGAAAGAGATATTGACGTTGATTGCATATAGGATAATCGAGTATTCAATTAGAAGGGGGGAGAGGAATGCGTGCAAGATCATTATTAATGACGGTGTGCTTCTCGGCTTTAATACTCTTTGGATTTCAAGTCCTAAGTCCGCCAGCTATAGCATCTACTCTGACTGCCACGATTGATATTAAACCTGAGACGCTTAACGTCAATATGAAGGGAAGATGGATAACAGCGCACATAAAATTGCCTGAAGACTACAATATAAGCGACATTGACATGTCAACGATTCTGCTAGAAGGTTTGTTCGGAGCCGAGTGGAGTAACATTGAAGGCGAAAAGCTAATGGTCAAGTTTGATGCGTCCAGCATAATAGACTATCTGTGGGGCAAGTTGTATCACATGGGACTAAACCGAGCTGAAATCACCTTAACAGTTGAAGGCCAGCTGAAAAGTGGTATACCCTTCACAGGAAGCGACACAATAACCGCGATAAACCCGAAGATAGAATAGGTGCCACATATTCCCTTTATCCATCTTTCAACCTAGTGTATATGATTTACTCTTTTCTATAACTAAAAACATACAGTTTTCCATCACCGAAAATACCCATAACCGTTAGCTGCCCATTTTCGAGGACTCTTGAAACCACTTGGTTAAACTCTTCAGTGCCAAGTCTGGGTTCAGTGACAATAAGGTAAGCTACTTTGGTGTCTGCGCCAGTTTGATTCATGGCTTCAACCAAAACTTGAGGAGATGGATCTTTCCTCATTTTTGCAAATAAGTCATATGCTCGTGGGTCGTTTTCTCCAAAATAGTAAGCTCCAGGATTTTGGATACCCACGATCATTTCGCCTGCAAAAATTGTCCAAACATCACCGATCACAACGTATTTTTCTTTGGTGTTCTCTTCGATGTATTTCGCGGCTTCCAATTCGTACCATGTTGTCTGTAGAGGAGCAACTTGAGGGTAAGCAACGCTTAAAGAAGCTGTAATCCATCCTCCTAGGAGCAGAGAGACCAGAATGTTTATAATAAGTGATAGACTGAAGACATTAGCGTTTGAAAACACCTTTAAACCAGAAATGGGTATGATGGAAGGAGATTTTGCTTCTAGAAAAGCTTTGATTGATGAAACAACAGCATAAATTGCGAGTGCCACAAAGGGAGCGGCTATGAAATCACGGAACACCCACAGCCTTTCTTCATTGATTGGGAGCCCAACCATAAAGAGCTTCAATATTCTGTAGTCGATCAACATCATGAAGAAAGCTGCAAAAAGGAAAAGAGTGCATATTCCAAATTTCGTAGGTTGCCCTTTCTTTAATTTATACGAAAGGTATATCATCCAGAGGAGACCCAGCAAGGGGCCTGTAATAACAAGAATTCTGGTTTTAAGGTCAAAGTGTATTAGCTCTCCAATTAAAAGCAAACCGACGATCTCTCCAGTGGATGATTCATAAAACTTGTCCAAAGAAAAAATTACGTGGCTACCTGGAAGAAAAAGTTGCAAGTATGTAAAAGACAATGGCAAAAGACTTGTACAAACGAGAAACGCAACAAACATCCAAATTTTCGCGGTGGTTGACGAACCCCTATCTTCTTTCATAGATGTCTTGAACGCAAAAGCTAGGACAACAAGAGAAAAAGATACAACTCCCGTCAAATTGTGTGAAAGAAAAGAAAAGAAAGAAAAGACTAGCATCCAAGCCGTATTTCTAGGACTATCAATGGTCAAGTACTTCATGCTGAAGTACAAGGCGTAAAAAAAGAAAATGAACCCTAAACTGTTGGGAACCGAGATTGCTCCAAAATAAATCGTATACGGGAAAGCTGAAACAAGCAAACTCGAGAAAGCTGCAGCTTTCTCGTTTTCGCTGAGAATCTTCGTAGTTAAGAAAGCCGCGATTGGTACGAGGACTCCCCACAAAGCTGGTACTAGAAACATGTGGACCCAAAAAATGTCTAGACTAAACATTCGAGCAAAAACCGTGCTAACCGCGGCTTGAGAATTTATTTCGCCGAACCATTGGTAAATCTGTGTCTGTATAGTTTTCGGAGGCCAAGGTGGCCATCCATGAATAACAGTATTATCGAACACAAGTCTAGTTCTACCAAGGATCATCTGTTGGCCACTCAAATCCCCCGCAGGAAAGAGGATAGAAAACAAAGAATGGAGAAGAATAGAATGGACAATTATGAATAGCAATATGTAAGAAACCTTCTCTGATGTGAATAGAATTGCGAATAGCAGGATGGTGGCAATAAAGAAAATTGGAATGAATAGAGGATGTAAGACTTCCCAAATGGTGTGCGCTTCTCCTGCTCGAGAAGCAAGAAGTAGGTAGAATGAAAGACCGACTAGGAATAAGTAAAAAAACTCGCCCATGCAGAGAAGCTTTTTAGACTTTCGCTGGCTATGTAACATTTTTGCTTATCGCCTTTCTATTTAAAAAAGAAGAAAGTGTTGCTACAACAAAAAGGACTAAGGTGAACCTTACAACATCTAAGTTGTAGATGATTACTGAGAGCCAACCAATAAATTCTAAAAGCATGATCAGCAGCAGAATACCAAACGTCAACCTGAAGAAAGCGGCTTCTTGCTCAAAGAAGGCATGCCCCAAGAACATTCCATTTATCAAAAAATAAAAGATGGAAGCCATGAAGCCCAAAACAAAGGATCGTAAGACCTGCAAATTTATGTACATTGCTAGAACAAGAAAATAAGAAGCCAAAGTAAAAATGAGTTTTTTATCCAGAATTATGAATGTTTCCAGTCTGCTGATTTGGCTTGAAGCATCCACTTCTCTATCACCGAATAGCACATGTCAATTAAGGTAATTGTTTAACGTGATTCCTAGGCATTATCTTTTACGCCTCCAATAGAATGTCCATGCGAGCCAATATTTGCGTTTAGTAGTTTTTCAACATCGATATTTAGGTTTTTATGGGTTTTGGAATAACATATAAGTAATTGGATTTGCGATTATTACGTAAGAGTGAAAGGAGCTAAAGCAGTTCTTCCTTTGGCTTCAAGGTGATATACGTGAGGAAGTTGCTGTGGGCTACGATGATTGCAATGTTGGTTATTCCTTTGTTTTATTTTTCATTCTCAATTTCAAAGGCGATGCCAGATGTCCCACCTTTTACTCCTCATGAAGTCAAGGTTTTGGTTGTTTCTCCTGCGCTTGTATATTTGAAAGGTGGGCACTATTTGATTTCTGATCTTGCAAGATACGGATTTAATGTTACTCAACATATTTCAGACGATAGCAAGGTTGACTATAGTTTTGATCCAAAGACCGCTGATCTCAGTCAGTATGATGTTGTAGTTCTTCATGGAAGCCATATCGGTTATCCACCTAGTAAAGTATCGATGGAGGAGGTTAATCATTTCACAAATTATGGTGGTGTCCTTGTTGTGATAGGTAATGCCTTGTTTGCCAACGAATCAAGCCTGATTTGGCCCCCTTTTTGGGATAACTTCGAAAGTACACCCGTTCGAAAATTGGAGCAACGTTTGGGAGTCGACTTTACCGCAAGCCTAGGAAACAACAACGGAACTTTCATTTTAACAGACAAAACCGTTGAAGGCCCATCGTCTCTGTCATACGTCGCCCCTTCAATCGCGGTAAATTTTCAACTTACTTTAAGTCTGAATGGAGCCAGAGAAATCTATTCTTTTACCACTGCCAAAGGAAAAGCGACAAGTGGCGTGACTTATTACAAAAACTATACTGGAGCAACGGGAATCTTCATTCAAGGCTCCTATATATATGCCAGAGAGGAGCCCGAAGGTTCTCGTCAAATACGTTATTTTGGGTTTACTGACATTTCAAAAAGGTCAAGCCTCTTGGCTTCTCTGATAGCTCATGCACTTGGCAGAGACATCAACACAATTATTAAGCCTCAGCCTCTGGCAAGCATAAGACTTGATTGGCTCGGTGGGCGGGGTTGGGACGAAACCTATCTGAATACAAGTCTCCTCAATTTCAATTCCATTGTCAGTCAGTATGGCATCATGCCAACAATAGGATTCACGGATTTTCTTTACCGTAACTATTGGCAAACTGTTCCTAACATTCTGTCTCAGCTAAGAGGCAAGTACAGAGATTGGGAGTATAGCTCCTCTCTTCGGAGCAACAAAACTGTAGGCTCCATGACGCAAAGCCAGATACAAGCTTTGATACAGATCATAAAGGGCAACTACACAGCTCTGGGAATGGATTTGTTCAGCACGATAGCAACCTTTGCTGGGTATTGGAATCAGACAACATTAGATGCTATGGTTAGTGAGAACTTGCATCTTTTAGATATCGCAGATGAACCTGAAAGTTTGGAGAAGTACTATCTGGATTGGTGGAATATCAGAGTTTTGCGTGCACTCAATTCTAATGTTGTTATGCATAGCGCGGTAAAAATGGGTTGGTACGGAGAGGCTGAATATTTCACTCAAATAAACTCAGACCCAAACGTGGCAAAGAACATCCTTCATTACGAATACTTTAGGGATCGTGATAAGTCGGCGCTTGCACTAGTAAATGGATTTCCGGCCTTTGCTTATGGTGTTTGGCACTTCAGAAGGAATGAAGTTGGAACATACAGTCTACAAACGGTTTTTTCAAATCTTACTTCCGAAGTCCCTGACATTCGATTTGTTCCGCTTGTGGAAGCTGGTTTGTACTTTGGCAACAAATGGATGAAAATAGAAAATCCTGTGAGAGTAGGTTCAACAATCGAGTTTGACTTGGATGCTTCCAGTGTTCCTGATGTGGTGAGTATAGGTAAAGGCATGTTCTGGTTAAGAATAGGTACAAATGAAACCATCCAAGAAGTTTCGATCAACGACAACCCTTGGTTTTATTTTGATGACCACACAATACGGTTGCCTGCAAGCTCGGTGCACGTGAAGGTTACGTTGGGAGAACGAGTCAGTCCCACCGTATTAAGGACCGCCCATATTGTAAATGAGACTAGTTGGAATGGTGAGCGTTTTGTTGTCTCCATGTTGGCGACTCCAAGTTTAAACGTCTCAGTTTGGTTGTCTATCCCGCTCTGGGACGCTTTTTGTTCCGAGGTTCAATGGAATTACAATTTTGATGCGTCTAAGCGTCTTCTCAAGTTTTGGGCGATTTCTGATGTCGATGGCTTGATTGTTTTTCAAGTTGGGGCTGATGTTTCGCCGCCTGTTATTTGGACAGTGGAACGTTCGCCTACATGGTATAATGTTAGTGTCACGGTTACCGGTAACATTACAGACTTTGAGACCGGTGTGAGGGATGTGAATTTGGGTTACACTAACGGTTCTGGATGGATAAACATAACCATGGTTAGTGAAGATGGCCTTTACAGAGGAGTGATTCCACAGTTTCCCTATCGAACAATTGTCGACTATAGGTTGAATGCGTCTGATGCAGTTGGAAATTGGAGAGTTACTGCAAACTTTACTTATGAAGTGGTGGATTCTACTCCGCCGGAAATAGGGATTCCTCAGTGGAGCCCAGCAAGTCCGTATGCCGACCAGCCGGTGTTTGTGGTCGTTACCGTAGACGAGCCGCAGTTTGCAAGCGGTGTTCAAGTTGTCCTATTATATTATTATTTGGACCAGAATTTCTTGGACACGTTAAATTGGGTTAATATGACTTTTGTGAACGGTGTTTGGCAGGCTACTATTCCAGGGCAGAGTAAGGGAACTCTGGTTAGCTTCTTTGTTCTGGCTTATGACAGGGCGCGGAATGTTCAGCAGACGCCGACTCATTACACTTTTACTGTTGGTGGAGGACGCTTGGCTTTTGAATTGTTGCCCTTCTTGCTGTTAGGTGGGGTTGTAGCGGCTGTTGCTGCAATTGGGACTATGATTTACTTCGCTAGGTTTAGAAAAGTTAAGGGGAAGAAAGCTTGAGGCGAAAAGAAAAAAGTTTAGAGTTTTGTTTTTCCGTAGTTTTTGCTTAGGTTGAAGAGGTCTGATGTGTCGATTTTGCCATCCCAGTTGAAGTCGCAGTCTGGGTTCCAGTTGGGTTTTGAGGACTCAGAACCGTAAGCTTTGCTCAAGTCAAACAGGTCAGAGGCATCTACTTTGTTGTCGCCGTTGACATCGCCTGGAATCCTCCAGTCAACCAGTATGCTTGCTGGACTGGCGTGTACCACGTTTAATGTTAATATTGTAGTGGAAGCGTTGTAACTCCATGCTAATGTTCCGTTGGACGTGCAAACCGTCATTGGTTCACCCTTGTCGCCACAATAGACCTTTGATATGCTTGTAGTTCCAGAAGGAGCAGAAACAGTGAAAGTTAAATGTTGGTTGGCAAACTCCCAATTCATGAGGCTAACTTTTTCTGGATTATTGTGAACAACAAGTTTTACGTAAGTTGAAACAGAATTTTTAAAGGCGTTCCACCAAGAAGGAAGAGGATTCCTTGTTTGGACGAATGTTTTGTAGATGTTTAAGATTTGTGCCGATGAGAGTGGAGATAGAGATTCGTGTTGAATTGCCATGTTTTTTAGTAGGAAGAACACATCGTCCGAACCAGAAAATCCGCTCCATCGGTTCAGGTATGCAATGGTAATGTTGTAATCTGTCAGATCAGCGGTAAACTTATATGTACTTGAATATCTGGTGAACACCCATGTATTTCTTTTTAAACAACGAACAAACGCTGTGCTACGACTTGCTTTTGATGTGTCATTCCGCCAAACCATAAAATTATTGCTTAAGACCTTTGTACCATTGCTCATTGTTTCCAAGTTATACTCCGTCCCGTTTTCCACTCTTAGTCTTGCGTTAGAAGTGATGTCGCTCAAAACCATGGCTTGGCTTAAACCAGTAACATTAGTGAAAATTACACCGGTTGGGTAGTAATAAGTCAAGATTTTGGCGTCTGTGTAATTAGCCCAAGCTTTGAAGGAGCCGTCGAGTTCGGTGACGCTTCTTGTTAATGAACCAGATTTCTTCTGTAACAAATAGTATGGATATTGATACCATCCTATGTTCCCATAGATATCTCCGACAAAGAGGGTGTTTCCTTGCAACTCGAGGCTCCAGCCTTGCCAGTAATACCTTCCGGTCGTGAAATTGTTAAGGTTTATTTTTGGGTTTGTAAATGTTGCCAGATTGGCTGGAAGTGGGTAAAGCGAAAACATGGCGCCCACAAAGAGCTGTTGCCATCTATAACCGAATGGATAATCGCTAAGACTTACGGTGAGTCCTCTTTCAGAAGGATGCATCAGATTGAGATTATAGTACAGATAAGTTTTTGTAATATCAAGAAAAGTCTGGCTTGGTGAAGAGAGAAAATTCGATTTGACCGCCATTGAAAGGGCCGCCGAATAAATCCAGTTGGCAAGATAAATTGTGCTTCCTACCTTTTCACTTAACCACGTAAGGCTATTGTTTATTTTGGTCATAAGAGTCTCACCAAACTGCTGAGGAACGTTTTGATAGCTATTAAACGCAAAGAAAAGGCTAAATGCTGTGTATTCGCCTCCGGCTGCACTGTCGCCTATGTTATAGCCTAGCCCGCCATTTGATACTTGAGCTCTCCACATCCAGTTAAGAATTTTTGGAACGGAAGAACCGAACGTTGAATTATATTGGTTATATAGTGAGTAGAAATACGCGAGGCTTCCTTGCCTATTAACACCTATTTTAGCAGTTGCTTCATCTCTCGGAGTTGTGTAGTACCCAGGGACCCAAGCCATGTCTGTGCTGTTGTTCACTGCCTGAAACTTCAAAGATTCTGCGGCTATTTGGTCGGCTAGATTTTTGTATTTTGCTTCGCCAGTCCATTGATAAAGTTTGATGGAAGCAACTCCAGCTATTGCTGTCAACAAGCAGGATGGGTCGATTTCATGATTATCAAACCAGTATCCTTCAATGTAGAAAATTGTGCCTTTGTCAGTAGTTACTCTAAACCAATTATTGTCAATGAAAGCATCTATTATTGTTCTGAGCTTATTCAAATAGTATCGGTTGCCCGTAGATGCATAGAAGCTTATTAAACCAAGAATGTAGTAGCTCGCTCCAGAAAGTGTAATTTTGTCCCAACCATTGGCTCCTCTCGAAAAATCCCATGGGTCGGTAATTGTTCCGTTTATGCTGAGGTATCGAGTCAAGATGGCGTCCCATTTTTGAAATTCCTCAAGCATCAAGGCATTCAAGTCGGCAATAGGAATTCTCCACTCAACCACTATTTTTGCGGGACCAGCATGTACAATGTTCAATGTTAAAATCATGGTGGAGACGTTGTAACTCCAAGTCAGGATTCCACTGCTTGCGTTAACCCTTACTGGTTCGCCTTTAACGCCACAATAGACTTTAGTTGTGCTTGTAGTTTCCAAAGGAGCTAAAACGATGAAACTAAGACGGTTATTGGCAAATTCCCAGCTGCCGAGGCTGACTTTTTCTGGACTATTATGAGCGACGAGTTTTACGCCAGTCGAAACAGAATTCTTGTATGCATCCCACCATGAGGCAACCGGACTTTTGCTTTCCATCAAACCCTTGTAATGGTTAAGAATTGAGGTCAGTGTTAATGGTGTCGCCGAGTGATACGCAGAAGTGATATTACGCATAAGGGAAAACGCATCGTCCGGAGTTGAAATGTTCACCCAACCACTAAGGTAAGATGCCGTCATGTTATAATTTGAAATATCGGAAGTCATCATGATGCGGTCCGGTAACCTCGTAAAGTTATAGGTGTTTGTTTTGGGGGAATGCACAAAAATCGTGTAGCGGGAACGAGGGTCTGTTTGATTTTGCCACAATAGAAAATCATTACTTAGTACTTTTGTTCCGTTGTTCATAATTTCTAGATTGTATATTGTGCCGTTCTCAGCTCGTAACCTAGGTTTGTAGGTTGTGGGGAAAGCACTTGAAATGAAAATTCGACTGAGACCAGTGACATTTCCGAACATCACCGTTGTGGGATAGAAATAAGTTAGAACCTTTGCATCGGTGTAGTTCGACCACGCTTGAAAATAATATCCGTGTTCAGTCACGTTTCTTGTGACAGCACCTCCTTTGTAACTGACAAGGATGGTGAAAGGGTGTGGCGCCCAGCCTGTTTGACCATAAATGTCGCCGACATACATGGGGGGAGCAGTTGAGATTGCCCAGCCTTGCCAATGATATGATCCTGTGCGATATTCTTCGAACGAGATTTTTGGAGATAAGAATACTTTTAGATTGTCTGGCAGAGGATAATTTGAAAAGAATGCTACCATAGGGGAACCTTGAAAACGGTAACCAATGCTGTAGTCATTAAGAGCGATGTCAAATCCTTTCTCTGCATATCTTGCCAACATCAAGCTTCCATAAACATACGTTTTTGTTTTTTCAAGATAGTCTGATGCTGGAAAGGCAATTAACCCCGATTTCACCGCTAAAACAAGGTCGGCGGTTATAAAGTAGTTTTCAGCAGAAAATTGACCACCTGAAACTTTTAGCAAATACGTAAGCGTCTTGTTTAACTTCGTCTGTAAGTCTTCAGAAAACTGCTCTGGAACGGTCTGGTATGCTTTCAATGCATACCAGAAAACAAATGCCGTATAGTATTTCGCTTCGACAGTTCCACCAATATCATAACTCAACCCACCGCTGGCTAATTGCGCACGCCAAATCCAATTTATAATTTTCGGGATGTAAGAAGCATAAGTTGAATTAATATATTTTCCATAAACAGAGTAGAACTGGGCGATGCAGCCCAACATATTTACTCCAATTTTGGCATCAGCTTCTGTTCCGTTAAAGCAATATGTTGACCTCCAACCCATATCCGTAGCGTTATTCACAACCGCAAAACCCAGAGATTCTCGTGCGATTCTATCTGCTAAATTCTTGTATTTTAACTCCCCAGTCTTCAGATAAAGCCAAGCCGCAGATACACCAGCGGGCATAGTATACAGTGCTGAAAACTCAACTTCCTTTTCTGGTGGAACATTGTAGCGATAAGTCCAAACATAGAAGATTTCTCCCTTATAACTGTCAAAAGTGTAGAACCCGTTAGGTCCACTTTCTTCAATTAGAGAGTCTATCATTGTCCTTAGTTTGCTCAAATAGTATCCGTAGTTGAAGGCTTCATAAAAACTAATCAAAGCATCGGAATAAATCATCGCGCTGGCCAATGTTGGTTTACTATAATCTGGAGCACGAGAATAATCGTAATATTCCGTCAGAGACCCATTTATGCTAATGTATCGAGTCAACATAGTATCCCATTTTTGAAATTCGTCAAACATCAAAGCATTTAAATCAACATAGGCTCCATTTTCCATGACTTTATCCCTTGGACTTGAAAAAGTCTCTACTAGTGGCATGTAGTTTAGAATTAATCCCAACAGGAGCAATATCGACAGCGAAGCTGAAACAATCCTACGCAATTCCGATGCTACCTCCCCTCTCTCCCTTCCAGAGCACACATTCAATGTTTCGGTTGTCAGCTACTCACATCTATTATAGAGGAAGCATTACTTAATCGTTGAGTTGATAGTTGTAGATTCAATACGACCCGCAATTTTCTCATGACCCGCTTCAGAATTTACAAAACAGTATGCTTATGAAGGAAAACAAGTTCATATTATGCTATGTCTAAATGGAACTTGACCGCATCTCTGTTGAAAAACAGGCTTAACCTCTTCTACGTCTTAGCCTTCGCACCCATATTGCCAATCCAATACTTCGGCTATGTTGCACGCCGCGACCTCTTTGCCGCCCTAATCCCAATGTACGGATTTCTCCTCTTACTAATAAAAAAAGACAAACTCTCAAGCTTCGCAGAATCAAGACAAATCCCCAGACTCATTGGCTCAATCCTAATGCTGACCAGTTTCTTCATCTACTACGCCGTAGCCCTCTTCTACCCTCAAGCCCAGTTATACGGAGCCACCAACTACACAGTCTATCTGATTGGCTTATTCCTCGCCTTCTACCAGATATCGGCACTGAAAGAATCATTCACAACCCTATTTCTCATAGTTGCAACAGCCTCCACCTGGTACATTGGCGAATGGATGGAACTCTACCTAGAACCTTTTGTGCCATTTTTTGCACAGATAATAGGATCAATTCTATTGATTCTGGGCATTCCCTTCACATTTGACAATCCGAACATCTTTATTCTGCGAACGCTGAACGGAGAAATCCAACCTCTAAGCGTCGTACCCAGATGCATCGGCATCTACAGTTTTTTGACCTTTGCTATTATAATCGTTGTCACAATGATGGAAGACCCAAGCAACCTGCGTACCAAGCTGTTATGGTCAGTTGCCGGAATCATTGGAACCTTTGTCATAAACATCATTCGAGTCAGCTTTATCTTCGTTGGAATTTATTTTTACGGATTTGAGATATGGAGCGGAATACATTCTGTAATTGGCTACATTCTATTTATTCTGTGGCTCGCAATCTTCTTCTTAATATTCTCAAAGAGACAAGCCACCCTCAACAAGTTTCAAGCGTTTCGGCGAAAACTTCAATGAAAGGATAAATGACGTCGTCTAAAATTTTGTTGAACCGAAAGTTGTGAGAGCTATTTTCCAAACGTAGGCAGCACGGTCCGCAACCGAGTAATAGAGAAAGAGTTTGCTCTTCTCTTTAAAGAGAATGGGAGAGGGCGAATCCAAACATATTTCGCTTTTCATGTTTGGTATTATCTGGGACTTTTCAGACGGCCCATCTATCAGTTTTTCAATGCGCGTATGAGATTTGTTAAAAAAAGGAGTATTACTGGACGCTATCCCGATGTACTGCTTATATGGGAATCCAACGGAGTAAGTTGACGCCGCCGGAACCATAAAATGCATTCCATTCAGCTGGAAATATCCGGGGCAAAACACCGACTCATTCCAGTCGCCTTTAGCGCCGTTCAAATGTTTCAACGGGTTTGCCGAATGCTTGTATACTTCTATCTGGGAAAGCGATGGCCCTCTAATCCTTATCTTGGCTATGCCGATTCTCCTTATTGGGTAGCGTCTAAGAAAGGCAAACATGTCAAGTTTTGAGTTGGTCATTAGGTTACTATAGAAAAAAAGGAAAGTTGTCTCGTTCAACTTCACAAGTGTGGGTCCGTTGTCGAGGTGCACCCCTTCCCATATGTGGGTAGGCTTTAGTATTTCGCCTAGTATATGCCAAGGACCTTTAAGGTCCTCAGCATACGCTAGACCAATTCTCCTTGATTTGTTAGAAGAGCGTCTTCCGGAAAACACCATGTAAAACCTGTTACCAACACGTATTACAGCGGGTGTTAAAGTTTCTCTATGGTTGAATGATCGTGAATTTCCCTCAAGTATAGGGTTCTCACTTATCTTTTGAAATTTGAACCCGCCATGTGATCGTGCTAATCCTACTCCTGAACGTGACCATTGGGCGTCACTAGTGCCAGAGTAAAAGAGAAATACGGTGTCAGGATCATTCTCATCAACAAAGATTGAACCGAAATCAACCGAACATCTGTCAAATCCATTGGAAGACACATCTAGGACTATTCCGTGATGTATCTTGTCAGACAATCGGATGGGTTTGCCCTCTATTCCCGCTCGAGCCAGATCAGAGATGCTAAAACCTCCACTACTGCTTTTTAAGTTGATGTTGATATTATAATGTAGTCTTCGCTTAACGTTTTCACTCCACATATGTGCCTCGCTTTTGGATACCAATGCTTGGCATTGCAGAGACAAAATTTCATTCATGTACCTCTAATTCGCATACGAGTCGAAGTGGGCAAATCTACATGATGATCAAGCGGACAGATTCTTTCGATCTGGCTTTCCAATCATCAATTAGAAATGGATTTATTTCAAGGGTTTTACTCATTTTGTCGATCTCTTCCATTAGAAGTTTTACTTTATCTTTCTTGAGCCCAAAGTAGCCAAAAACATAAGACGTACCTAATATGGCTGGAAAGTATATTAATAAACGCGGATCCTTCACGAGTAGCACTCTGTAAAATGCTTCTTTCAAAAGAAGAAGGGGCACCCCAAGGTATATTATCGAAATGTATTTGCGTCTTAACCGGTCCGAGACCCCTGACCGATATAGCGCATAAATATCGTGAAAGAAACAGTCAGGAAGATGTAGACATAGCGCACTAGTATCAACTAGCACTCTGTAGCCCTTCGACTTAACGAACTCGAAAAGAACAGCGTCTTCTCCCGCGTGAATATCTTTGCGAAGCCACTCTGTGCACTTGAGCACGATATCTCTCTTCAACAATGCATTTGATAGTGCAATACACCCCTGTTTCGTGTACTTTGAAGTCTTGGAAAGAGCATAAGAATCTAGTATTCGGCTATGTTCAAGTGTAAGTCCCTGAATCCATGCAACGCGCGGAAGCGCCCTCCGTCTCTCTAATTGTTTGTACCATAAAGACGAAACATACATGTCGGAGTCAACGAAACAAAACCACTCAGTTTCAACTTCAAGTACACCTTGATATCGTGCAAAAGCGAGGTTCCGCGCTCCTTTTATTATCCTCGCACCAGACTGCTTCGCAATACTCAAAGTCTCATCCGTGCTATCGCCATCAACAATTATTAGTTTGTTGACTGCAATGGCATTGAAAATTCCATGCAAAACGTGTTTGAGAGTTGCTGCACTATTCTTCGTTAAAACAACAACGTCAACTTTGTCCATGTCTTTAATATCCTCAAAGACTACAAGTGTCTTTCTTTCACATATCACGTATTGCTTATGCTCTACATAAAATGTGGTTCATGTCTCGCATCATAAATGGTCTGGCTGAGAAGCCTTCAACTATAGCTCTTTAAATTGATGTTGATATTAGAATGTAGTCTACACTTAACGTTTGCACGCCAGATATGTTCCTTGCTTTTAGGTTGCTTATTCCAACCATTACATATGTGACCCTTACATTCTTGGGCAGCTCAACAACGGTCACCGTCCAGTCGATGCTTTCACTGCCCACAGGAACAATCTCAACACCACTCCCCAACCCTAATTCATAGTAGTAGGCTACCACGGCGATTGGACCTGAAGACTTCCACCTCACTACAATAGATTGGTTTCCACTTGTTGAAACATCAACCGTTTTAACATAATAGTAATAGGAGTACGGTCCAGCCGTAAAGGAATATGACATATTCAAGATGTTTCCGTCAGCGACAATTGTAGGAACAATAGTGCCTATATACACATTGTGAGTCTGCCAGCCTTTCTTAAAAGAGTCTTCCTTCCACACTGCAATTGGATACTTGCGGTTCCACCGCCACTTGACAATCAGTACATCATCTGGTTTAAGCCCTTTCACATATACGAAGGAATTTATGTCACTAACATCATCAAAAGACCTAGAGACATTGTTAACGCTCAAATCTAAGAAAACCCAATGCATCGGATACTCAGTGATATTATAGCTAATGTGCCCAGAGAGTGTCAAAGTTGAATTTATTTCCGTTTCAAACATATACGTAAGCCTTGTTTCAACGTATGCCGTTGAGTTCCCATCATCAAATATGACCTTTACTGCAGGACCTATCTGTTCCTCGACTGGAAGCGGATACTTGAATATGTAGAGTTTTCCATCGCCAAAAACTCGATTTACTGGCAATATTTCTGATGTCTGTCGAACAATTTCGTCAAAGCCTGGATGCCCCACCCAAACAACAAAATAACTTAAAGTAGCGTGGAAGAAATCCATGGCCTGCTGCATGATACTAATGGAGGGGCTCTTTGTCATGTCCCAATACATTGATACGGAGGGATAAGTCCATTCTGGTTGCCCGAAAACCCCCCGAACACTCGCATTCCAACCGTAGTCAATGCCAAGAAACCCAATGGCCACGCTTGAGATAATAGGATCACATAGCACAACATATCTGGTAGGTGCATCAGCATTAATATACTCTACAGCCTCTATCATATAAGCCGCTGGCTGTTGGTTTACAGCCTCTTTATGAGGATATGCCATATACAATGCTGATGTGGCTTGTGCAGATACAAACAAAGAAATCAATGCTAAGGCGATCAAACGAGAGTTCAAATTGAGTTTGACTTTCTTCGAAGACAAACCGAAAGAAACATCGCCTTTACCCTTTGCCAAAGCTCTTCTCAATACGTCTGCCATTGCGAGTAGCCCTAACGCCACGAAGGGCACAAGGAGCAGATCTCCCATGACAAGTATTCTCTGAGGCCCATAAGGCACATTAGTCATTCCAAACTTTGTTAAATAGTACTCAAACAGTATAGTTAAATAGAAAGCAAAGACCGTTAGGGCTACCTTTAAGTTAATATACTTCCCCCTAACCCCAAGCACCAATCCCACAAGTCCAAACACCAAAAGAATTGTGGTTATCTCTGATTGAAAGGATAGAAAGTTCTCCAGAACGAAAAGCCCTAAAGCCGCAAAGGAAGCTCCGTCGAAATATAACACCACAGGATATAGGGTAAACGCCAAAAGCAAACTTCCAATCTTTAAAATTCTATGCGAAGACCTTTGAACAACATTTCCCCAGAAAAACAACATCAGTGCGAAAATGCCAGGTTGAGGATGAGCCAAAATTGTTACGCCGACAGCTAAAACGGACAAAAACCAGTTCCATTTACCCCCGTGACTCATCCACTTGAGAAGCAATACTGTTGACAGAAAGAAGAAAATAAACCCGAGTGAGTTGGGCACCGAAACAGTTCCCCACAGGATCAAAGACGAAAAGAGGCCAATCGACAAAGCAGTCAATAAGGCAAAAGCTCTGCTCTTTTTCATAGTCAACAACTCTCCAATTTTATAACCCAAAGAAGGCATAAAAATTGACCATAACAAAGGCACAAAAAAAACGTCCACCCAATATATGTCAATGGTAAGCATCCGTTCAAGGAATATAACGAGCGCAAATTGTGCTCTGTAAGAGATAAGTGGTACTATCATAAAGTTACTAGTCAACCAGCCGTATGCGTAGATTGCTCCTGTTCTCGCCGTATACCTTGCTGTGCCTAATTGCACCAAAGGGTCACCGTACCGACTAGGATACCAAACGATCAAAAAGAGGCTATGTGCCAAGAAAGTGTAAAGAATTAACAGAACCAGCTTTAGGCTATCATTTACGGGTGTGAAGAAAAGTATCAACGCAAGAATTAAGGAAACCACAGCGAACGCGGGAATAAAAAGGGGAGATACTCCTAACCATACTGAAGCCCCACCCTCGTCAGTTCTAGCCAAGAGAAGAAAGCGAAAAGCCACAACTACATAACAAAGGAATACCAGAATCATAATGTAGGAAATCAAAACGTTTCTTTTATCACCTCTACTAACAGAAGAACTTTCAGGAAGGTTTTGAACTTGACCCCGCTCTCCTTTTAAAGCAATTATTCCAAAGAAAACACCCATTGCAACCAAAAACCCAAGTGATAAGATTTTTGAAAACATTCCGATTAACATTAGTCCAAAACCAGACACGGCTAACAAAAGAAGAAAAGTGGCCAAACCGAACAAGCATTTGAAAAACAGATTTTCACCCGAATAAAGCACTTCTCCTACAGCCAGACAAGTAAAAGATAAAAATCCTATGGACGCTATTGTTCCCATCAGTGGTGAGTTAAGGATCAATGAATTTGCCACTAGGACAGCAGAAAAAGCAAGTAAGATAAAGAGGCGTATTTGCTTACTTTTTTTCTTTAAGAAAGATTTATGCCAATTCATCTCTTATCACGGTTTTGGATACAGTTCACATCAGCATTGCTCTTAAGAGACTCTAATAGGGCTTTCACCGCTGTTTTCATGATGGTTTTTCTATCATAGTTCCTTTCTATAAACGAATGGCGCAATTTTCTCAAATTCTCACTGAATAGATTTTCTTTGGTTTTCAAAATGCCGCTAATCGAAGCTGCAAAATCCCCAGCGCTTGGTTGAATGAATGATCCAAAAGCTGGACTGCCTGAGAAAAGTTCATCGAGTTCTCCTCCCCTTGGTCCGCTACTAATAACGTAGAGCCCAGAGCTCAAATATTCGTAGAGCTTTGTTGATCTGGCACATAAGAGAAATTCTTTATCATCAAACGGAAGTAATCCTACGTCGCAAACGGCCAAAACTTCAGCTAAACTTCTACGAGGCAACGGGTCCCGAACGTCCAAAATATTATCCTTAATTCTCAACCCCCTTATCTTTTCTTTAAGTTTATCGGAACCGTCGTAAACATAAAAGACAATAAACATTCTCTCTTTCACTCCCTTAAAGAGAAATTTCACACTTGCGAGAACTTTATCCAAGCGGTAGTAGTAACTTGTTCCGCTTCCGGAATAAACTGCTATGACTTTATCCAAGGGGAGACTGTACTTCATTCTAATTTTCACTCGCAAACTTTCACTTTTAGGGACAAAAACTGAAGTGTCTGCGCCGTTTGGCGCTAGAATAGTTGGTGTTGCGATTCCTCGCCTTCGAACCTTGTCGGCTATGGTTTGTGTGGTTGCGAAAATGACGAATGCACTTGAATATACTTTGTTGGTGATAGTTGTTAGAACATTGAACATTGCTACCGGAAAGAAGCGTCTAAGTTCCATGCCCGCAGCGGATTCCCAGTCATCTCGAAGGTCAATAACCAAGATGGACCCTCTACGTTTTGATAAAAGCCATGCGCTCAAACCGGTTTCTAAAGGTGGCATCGAAGCAAATATGCACGATGGTTTGTAACGTTTAGACAGTATAAAACCGTGAACAAGTAACACCAGAAATTTTATGGGATCGAAAATATCCGCTAAAGGATAGAGCATTCCTCTTACAAAATTAACGGCGTAAAGTAGAAACACGGAACTAGTTTCCTGCCTATGCTGCCGGAAAGAACCACGCTTCATCCCGCCGCGCAGCGAAAGCACAATTACATTTTCAAAAAAGGAACTACCTGCCGAAGCCATATAGAGAATCCTTTCACCCGATGGACTGTACGACTTGGGCGGATGATCGGTTATGATCAGAAGGGGGCGTTCTCTTTTCCTTTTCTGGAAGTTCAGCGATGCACTATTAGAGTTCATGTGTTTGATTCAGCTCGCTAAAATCTGCTGCCATTGGCTTAGTGTTCGTTCCAATGAAAAGTTTTTCTTAACCCATGCAGATGCGTTTTCGGCTATCTGGGAAAGCAGTTCAGATTTTCCAAGGAGTTCAACTATTTTTTCCGCTATGTAAGTAGGCTTTGTAGATTCAAGTACAAAGCCGCTGAAACCATCCTTTATCACAGATGGAATGTCACCAGCAGGCGTCGCCAAAACAGGAGTGCCGCAAGCCATCGCTTCCAAAACTACCGAAGGCAAACCTTCCGTTTTAGATGGAAGCACCAGAAGCCTCATCTCGTTAAGATAATCTTGAACTTTGGGAACCCACCCAGTGAAAATTACATTCGAGAGCACTTCTTTCCGACCCAATGCCTTTTTCATTGGTTCAAGTAGAGATCCATCCCCAACAACTAGGAAATCCAAGCTGATTTTTTGTATTGTAAGCTGAAAAGCACTAGCTAGTTCTTGAACACCTTTTTCGTCTTCCAATCTACCAACATATCCCACAATGTTCTTTCTTTCTGAAAATGGCTTGGTGATTCTGAATTTTGCATCCAACAGACGCGTGTATGCATAATGGGCCTTCTTCTTTGTCCTGAAACTGGTTAGTATGTTGGGCGCAATGGTTACGACCTCTGTTGCCAAGCGAATCTGAATCTTCCATAGCAGAATAGAAAAATAACCTAAAGGCTTTAGAAAAACCGAGCGAGATTTGAACAATGTTTCTCTAGGGTTCCCTCCAATGTAAACGATAGATTTCTTTTTCATGAGCCTACAGAGAAAAAGCGCCGTGAGGCTCAAGGACTGGAAACTTAAGACAAGATCTACATCTTTCCGTAGGCAATAAAGAAAACGGAGTGTCTGACATTCATGTTCTAGGTACAGGAATATCCTTGCAAAGGGGTTCGAGGATACAACTCTTTGACCTATTTTCATATTTAACTTGTAGCCTATTGCTTTGTCACTCTTCGGAGTTTTGGTCTGCGCTCCAATAGGGATAAGTATATGAACTTTATCAGTTAAACGTTCTATAATTTTTGCCAAGTCCCAAAATGCAGGTATTACGTAGTTGTCAGCCGTAAAAGGAAACAACAAAACTCTCAGCGATGCTTTCTCCTAATCGATATTTCGTAGCACTTGGTCAGATCGTCAGCAATTTTTCCTAAAGTGAATTTCTCTTCGATCAATTTCCTACCATTTCTGCCCATTTGTTCCGCTTCCTTCGGCTTTTCGATCAGTTTTCTAATTCCATCAGCAAGTTTATCTTGGTCTTTCGGTGGGACAAGAAAACCTGTTTCTCCATTTTTTATGATTTCTGGCACTCCGCCTATATGGGTTGACACGATTGGTTTTCCAGCGGCCATGGCCTCTAGGATAGCATAAGGAAATAGCTCTGCAGACGAAGGAAACACATAAATGTCTACTCTCTTCAAAAGTTTATAGACAGTTTTATGCTCAATTTTTCCGACGAACACAACTTTTTCCTCGACGCCCAACTGTTTCGAGAGACTTTTTAGCTCATGCTTTAACGGTCCATCGCCTCCTATGAGAAGTTTGACGTTCGGATGGTCTTTCGAAACCTTAGAGATGGCGTCTATCAAATATTCATGACCCTTATTTGGAACTAGCCGCGCAAAGTATCCTATCAAAATATCTGAGGAAAATTTGACTTTTCCTAGTAGTAAAGAACGATCATCATGATCTTTGCATAAAGTCTCTTCGACTAACTTTGAATCGATTCCGTTATAGACGACTACAACTTTGTTTCGGATGAGCCCACAGTCAATCAATCGATTGGCAAGTAATTTAGAAACTGGCATGGCCAAGTCAGCACAAAGGTTTAGCAGAAGACTCTCAATAAACAGCGTTGCCTTCTCGTATGGGGTGCCCGCCAAAATTGAGTGTGTGCTCGCAACAATGGCTACTTTTTTCCCAGGCGAGAAGATTCTGGATGCAAGGAACGCAACAATCAGTTGACGCATGCCTTGGACATGTACAACGTCCACGTTTTCATAATCAGCTATCTTTCCAATTGTTCTCGCTGCTTTTACGGTGTTTTTGAGGGATAATGCATCAAGCCCATAAAAAGTGTAGTGTGCTATCCCTTTGCGCTTCAGTTCTTCAGCTAAGCCTTTTTCTTCTTCTCCAAGTTCCGAGACCGTGACCACTTTGTGGCCTATTTCTTTCAACGCTATAGCGAGACGACTTAAATTGAATGTTAATCCCATGTTTCTCCCAGACGCCATAAACAATACACTGAACTTTTTCATGTTAATCTCCACCTCAGCGGCTATGGACTCCTATCTGCCATGTAACGCTCGGCTCATAATAGCTTCATATCTATCTACACAAGCGGTAAACGAAAAATGTGTTTCAACGTGTTCTCTGCCTCTTTTTCCCATTTCTTCTCTTAGCTGAATATCGCCGTAAAGCTTCAGAATCGCTTGCTTAAATTGTTCCGCGTTTCCTGCTTCCACCCAAATCCCGCAGTTGGCTTGGTCTATTATTGCATGAACATCAGATCCTTCAGGGACATTCGCTATTATAGGTTTGGAACAAATCATAATGTCTAACATTTTAGAAGGCACGGTAGGAGAAGTGTAACTTTTTTTTAATGAAACCAAACACACGTCTGAAGCTTGCAAGATCTCGAAGTAGGTTTCTCTTGGCTGCAGTGGAAGGAATCTCACATTTTTCAGTTTCAATTTTCGAACCTTTTCTTCAAGCAACTTTTTTTGCTCCCCTTGCCCCACCAACAAGAATTGAATATGGTTAGAGTCTTGAAGTAGATTAGCACTTTCGACTAGGGTTTCTAGGTCTTGGGGCCAAGACATTATTCCAGCGTAGGTTACTACAAACTTATCTGACAAACCCTGCTCACGTCTGAAGTTGTCAAGTTTGGTGGAAGTCCTCATGCTGTCTACATCAGTCCAATTTGGAATCAATTCAATTTTTTGGCGTCCGATTCCTTTAGATATGACAAGCTTTAGGCAGCCTTCTGAGATGACGGTCATCTTTGTGACGCATTTGTAAGTGAACTTCTCGAGCAGTTCTAGAAAACGAATCAGCAACGAATTCTTTATTATACCCAGCTTAACGAGTGCATCGGGATGAATATCCTGCAATCTTAGCATTACTGGCACTCTTCTAACCTTGCCAAGAAGGCATCCGCTGAAGGCGGCAAACAAAGGAGGCGAACTGCAGAGAACTAGATCGCTTTTTCCAGCCAACAACCCTCCGAAAAAGAGAGATACAGGCACCACGATGTACTCAACAGCTCGAGCCCAAAGAGGGGTGTGAGAAAATTCCGGCTGAACCCTAATAACTCTTACGCCGTTCATCGTATCCCAGTAGAAGAATCCACTTTTGCGGCTTCGAATTTTTTCAGACATGAGATATCTTCTTGGGAAGACAGTCACCACAGTGACTTCATAACCGCGTTTAACGAGTTCAGACGAAAACTCGTAAGGAAGACGTCCAGAAGCCAGTTCAGGTGGGAAACCCACCTCCAGACTTGTAATCTTCATATTAGATTGCCAACTTTAAAACAAAGGTATTCTAGCGATTTCCTTAAACACTCAAAAGGCGAGTATACTCGCTTAAAAGAACATTTGCTGAGTTGTCCCAATTATATTTGTTTGTCACGAGTTCCAAGGCTTTATTTCCACATTCCTGTGCAACATGTCGATTTCGAAGCAGCTCCAAAATCCCAGATGCGAAATCTGAGGGATTATCTTCCGTAACTATGCCAACTTTTTCTTCTCGTATGATATTGGTCCATGTACCAATATCGTTTGCTACCACAGGCAGCCCAACCGACAAGTAATCGAAGAGCTTGACTGGTGTACCCATTTTTCTAGCCAAGTCACTGGTTGATGGAAGCGCTCCGACATGACATGCCGATAAAAACTCATAGAAATCACTCGCGTTAGGATACCAAAAAAAAGATACATTTACTCCAAGTCTTCGAGCCATCTTCTTCACTTCGCCTAAGGCATCCCCTTTCCCTGTGACGTAAAACCTCGTCTCTACCAATTTGTCGCGTATTACCGGCATGCTCTTCACAAACAAATCTACATGCTCCCTAAAAGCAACTAATCCCGAATAAACTATCTTAGGTGAAAACATCTTCTCCTCCACTTTATTTATTCTAGGTCTTCCACCGGGCGGAACTACAATTATACGATCGGAAGGAACATGATAGTTGAGGGCAACGTAATCCTTCATTTCATTACTCACAACAGCAACACAGTCCGTCTGTCGAAGAATTGCTCTAAAAAATTGCTGCAGAGCATTAAATTCCTTACCTCCTCTCTCAATGGTATGCGCTCCAACGAGTTCTTCTGCAGTTATATTGTGCAAATCTGCCAAAACTGGTAAGCCCGTTTCTTTTTTGATTTCAATAGCTGCTAATAATGTCATGTCCTGTTCAGCTTGAATTAAATCGGCATCTAACTTTTTCAGGACATTGACAATTGTTTTTGCTAGTCTTCGAGCTATTTTTGCTTGTAACTTTTGATTGGTAAGAAAATGATTCACTAAGAGCTTATTGTAGTAAGCTGATTTGGCTATCTTGTATAAGTAATTACTCAGTCCAAGATTCAGCATCTTGTCTGCAATTGAGACTACATTTACGCCTTCAGCAATGTTGGAGTTGTTCTCGAATGGTGTGAGGATGTAACTGGTGACCCCAAATTTACGCAGACTGATTGCTAATTCTCGAACTCTAACCGTTGACCCCAATGAACCTGAAAAAGGATGCAAAAAGATTGAAGCGACTTTCACTGACCATCAATCTGGGAGGCGGTATAGTCTTAGAACCTTGCACTCTCTTCTATTTTTTCTCTATTCTCTAAGAACCAATTGACGGTTCTTTGTATTCCAGTCCTCATGTCAGTTTTTGGGTTGTAGCCAAGAATTCTTCGGGCTTTTTCAGTAGAGGCTCTTCTTCTAATAATCTTATCCCAGTTCCTTCTTGCAACAAACTTAACTCCATTGTTATTACCTGTAACTTCGTTGACCATCATAGCTAAATCAACAACTTTAGTCTCTGTTTCAGAAGCTATGTTGATAGCCTCACCCACGGCTTCAGGGATCACACCCATACTCATGAGCCCATTAACAGCATTGTCAACAAATGTAAAATCTCTAGTTTCCTCACCCGTCCCTGTGATGGGCAAAGGCTGTTTATGTAAAGCCCAGTAAATAAAGTTCGGTATCACATTCCTGTATTTACCCGGTATCTCACCCGGACCATAGACATTAAACAGGCGTGCGATAGCCACTGGCAGCTTATAGTAATCGAGGAAGAAGTTACAGTAGAGCTCACCTAACAACTTAGTTATCTGATAGGGAGTATCCAAGTGAAGAGAAACGAAATCCTCCATCATGGGCAATGGAGCCTGACTACCATACACGGAGCAGCCGGAAGACGCAAACACAAACTTTTTGACGTTGCTGAGTTGAGAATACTGTAAGATTTTCAGAGTACCCAGCCCGTTCACCATGAGATCGGTTTCTGGGTGATCGATAGAGTTTTGATTTGCAAATAGGGCTGCCAAATGAAATACATAATCAGGTTTCTCTGAAAAGACCCTTTCTAGCACCTCCTCGTCAAGGATGCTTCCTTGAACGAAAGTCACGTTTGGATCATTAGGTATGTTCCATGCATTCGCAGACGAAAGGTCGTCAAGAACATAAATCTTATCAACATTAACCTTGAGCAGAGCCCGTGTCAAGTTCGAGCCGATGCAACCTGCCCCGCCTGTCACTAATACCCGTTTCC
>Ga0315310_10000508_pt1 | contig 24911 bp, 23 predicted proteins | sample TDP5_MG_FD_203630 | JGI IMG/M metagenome (GOLD analysis project Ga0315310, IMG submission 203630) | Freshwater sediment microbial communities from Lake Towuti, South Sulawesi, Indonesia - TDP5 | ecosystem: Environmental > Aquatic > Freshwater > Lake > Sediment | place: Indonesia: South Sulawesi...
GGACGCTGATGAAGCCGTTGACGGTGAAGAAGGCGGTATTGACGCGGGAGAGGTCGTTTGGCTTGACGAGTGCATGCTCGTAGGTGAGCAGTGCGGCCACCACCGCTAGCCCTACGTAAGTCAGCACACCAGCAAGTGTGAGCTGCGCCAGCCAGAGCAGCAGCGCCAGCATCAGCAGGTGCATTGCCCGCGAAGTCCACAGCGCCCGCGCGATGCCGAGGCGTTTGGGCAGCGAATGTAGGCCCACCTGCCGGTCGAAGTCCACGTCCTGGCAAGCGTAGATGATGTCGAAGCCCGCTACCCAGAGCATCACGGCGGCGGTGAGCACGAGGACTTGCCAGTCGAGCGTGCCACGGATGGCGATCCAGGCGGCTGCGGGCGCCATCCCCAGGCAGAAGCCAAGCGCCCAGTGCGTGAGCGCGGTGAAGCGCTTGGTGTAGGAATAAAGCAGCAGGATGGCGAGTGCGGCAGGCGAAAGCTTGAAGGCTAGCGGATTGAGCTGGTAAGCAGCAAAAACCAGCAACGCCGCCGAGACCAGCGTAAAGCTCCCGGCGAAGCGCACGGAAAGCTTGCCCGTCGGCAGTTCGCGACTGGCTGTGCGCGGATTGGCGGCATCGTAGTGGAGGTCAACGATGCGATTGAAAGCCATAGCCGCGCTGCGGCCGGCTACCATAGCCACAATGATCCAGAAAATTTGCCAACTGCGGGGCAAGCCATCAGCGGCGAGTAGTGCGCCCAGCAAAGCAAACGGTAGCGCAAACACCGAGTGCTCAAAGCGAATCATCGCCAGAGTGGCGCGAAAGTGCTCGAACCACTGAGTTACGCGGGAGAACATAAGCGCAGCTCACCTCGGCGCTATACCTTGGTGCTACCGGCAGAACTCATGGCGGCGACTCAAGCCATCTTAGCCACCGGCTTTGGCGCGAGTCAAGAAACGTGCGGTGAGCAGTGTCCAATTTTGTTCATCCCAGCGGCTCCTGCCGCTGGGTCGTACGGCTTGAACCCTTCGGGGTTGAGCCTTGATGCTCTAGCTAGACACGCAGCATACCAACCTTTCCGCAAACTAGGACACTACTGTACCCTGTGGCTTGTACCTTGTGCCTGCGCGCTCGTGTACAATGACGCGTGGCAAGTTCTTGCCCTAGCTGAGTTCTGACTATGACTGAGAAGCAGCTTCGGGAAATGTTGGAAGCGGTGCGTGCGGGTAAGCTTTCGCCGACGCAGGCGCTCGAGCGGTTACGTTATCTGCCGTTCGAAGACCTTGGCTTCGCCAAGCTGGATCATCATCGCAGCCTGCGCCAAGGTTTTCCCGAGGTAGTGCTAGCACGCGGCAAGCGCCCTGAGCAGGTGGTAGCGGTAGTACGGCAGATGCTGAAGCACGAGGGTAACATTCTGATCACCCGCGCCGACCGCAAACTTTACACGCGCATCAAGCGCTTGGCGCGCCCAGCACGCTTCCACGAGTTGTCTGGCACCATCTCTATCCAACGCGACACGACCATTTACGGTAAGGGCACCATTCTCATCGTCTCTGCTGGCACCGCGGACATTCCCGTAGCGGAGGAAGCTCAGGTGACTGCCGAGGTAATGGGCAACCGCGTGGAGACGCTCTACGACGTCGGTGTGGCTGGCATCCACCGGCTGATGCGTTATCAGGAAAAACTGCGGCAAGCGCGGGTGATTGTGTGCGTAGCCGGGATGGAAGGGGCACTACCGAGCGTGGTCGCGGGGCTGGTAGCCGTGCCGGTGATTGCGGTGCCCACCAGTGTCGGCTACGGGACGAGCTTTGCGGGACTGGCAGCGTTGCTGGGCATGCTAAACAGTTGCGCCTCGAACGTCGCCGTAGTGAACATTGACAACGGGTTTGGTGCCGGCTACGTCGCCAGCGTCATCAATCGGCTTTAGAATGAGCGGAAAGGAAGGCCAGGGGATGGCACGTGTGTTTGACAAACAAGTCTTCGTGTGCACGACTGAAGGTGAAGGGCGCTGTGCGCAGAAGGGCGGGCGGGAAGTGTACGAGAAGTTTCGTGCCGAAGTCCGAGCGCGCAACCTGACGAATATCATTGTCACCAGTGTAGGCTGCACCGGACAACATGCTACCGGGCCGACTGTCATTATCCATCCGGATGGTATCTGGTATCAGCGCGTGACGCCGGACGACGTCGGGGAAATCATCGAGCAGCACCTAATGGGCGGCAAACCCGTAGAGCGGCTCATCAACCCCGCGATGCGGGTCAAGGCATAGCAGAAAGTAACGGCTGCGCCGCGTGCATCTCCTACTTTCTGTTTTCTATTTTCCAGCCGCTAGCTAGTGAAGACGCGGGCAAAGATAGCGTCCACGTGGCGTAGTTGGCGCTGGAGGTCGAAGGTGGCGTCGAGTTCGGCAGCGGAGAGAGCGGCGAGGATGCGCTGATCGCCACGGACGACCTCGCGAAAGTCTTGCCCAGTTTCCCAGGCCTGCATGGCATCTTCCTGCACCCACAGGTAGGCGTCTTCGCGGGGCACGTCTTTCTGGATGAGGTCGAGCAGTAGCTGTCCAGAGAAGACTAGGCCGCGGGTCAGCTCCAGATTTTCCCGCATGCGCTCGGGATAGACGCGCAGGTTGGCGATCAGGCTAGCGGTTTTGTCGAGTAGGTAATCGAGCAAGATGGTAGAGTCGGGCAGGATGATGCGCTCGACGGAACTGTGGGAAATGTCGCGCTCATGCCACAGCGGAACGTTTTCGAGCGCCGCCTGGGCATTGGCGCGTAGCAGGCGCGCCAAGCCGCAGATTTGCTCCGCGGTGATGGGGTTGCGCTTGTGCGGCATGGCTGAGCTGCCCCGCTGGGCTTCGCCGAAGGCTTCCTCGACTTCACGCACTTCGGTGCGTTGCAGGTGGCGAATTTCAAGCGCAATCTTTTCCAGCGTAGTAGCAATCACGGCCAGCGTAGCCAGGTAGTAGGCGTAGCGGTCGCGTTGAATGATCTGTGAAGAGATAAGCGCCGGCTTCAGGCCCAGGCGCTGGCAGACGCACTCTTCGATCTCGGGGCCGAGATGCGCGAAGGTGCCCACTGCGCCGGAGAGCTTGCCCACACGCATTTCTTCCGCTGCGCGCAGCAGCCGCGCGCGGTTACGTTGGATTTCGCTGTACCAGTTGGCAAGTTTCAAGCCAAAGGTGGTGGGTTCGGCGTGGACGCCGTGCGTGCGGCCGACCATCACCGTGTCTTTGAACTCGTAGGCGCGGCGGCGCAGCACTTCGGCCAGCCGATCGATATCGGCGAGCAGGAGGGCGGAGGCTTCGGCTACCAGCAAGGCCTGCGCGGTGTCGAGGACGTCTGAGGAGGTAAGCCCGTAATGCAGATAGCGTCCCTCAGGCCCCAGCTTTTCCGCTACCGCCAGGGTGAAGGCGATGACGTCGTGGCGAACATCTTTTTCGATTTCGGCCACCCGCGCGGGCGCGGGCGGTTGGGCTTTGAGGCGCAAGCTGGCCGCGGCTTCTTTGGGGATCTGGCCAAAGTCCGCCAGAGCCTCGCAGACTGCTAGCTCGACTGCGAGCCATTGCCGCAGCTTGTTCTCTTCCGTCCAGATGCGCCCCATCTGGGGCCGGGTGTAGCGCGGAATCACGCTTGTCTTCCCTCCAGCCGCAACGCTCTTTGCTTCTGCCCCGGGCCAAGTGCAGAGAGAAAAAGCATCACAGGGAAATCTCTCCCGGAAAAACGCAAGACCTAGGAACCGTTACATCATACCTGATTTGCGGTGGGCGTAAAAGCAGCGGCAGAGAGATTCGGCCTCGCGCACGATGAGGCGAGAATCAGCTCAGAGGCGGATGGGGCCGAGCGGGGTGCGCTGGCTGGTGAGCAGGAGTTCCGGCTGGCGAGGCAGCGAGAGCGGGAAGCGCGCCTGGCGGCGGGCTAGAGCCTCGATGGCGCTCATGCGGGCGAGTTCAGGATAGTTGTTGTTCTCGCTCAGGTGGGCGAGGACGAGATAACGCGCCACGCCGTCGAAGTCTTCTTCCAGGAAGCGCGCTAGCTCTAGATTTGACAAGTGGCCGAGGCGCGAGAGCAGGCGCTGCTTGACGCACCACGGATAAGGCCCGTGGCGCAGCATCTCCAGGTCGTGATTGGACTCGATGACCAGGCAGTCGGCACCGCGCACGTGCTGCTTGACCGAGTCGTTGATGCAGCCGATGTCGGTGGCCATTGCCAGCTTCAGCCCTGCGGCGTGGAAGGTGAAAGCGACGGGTTGAACGGAATCGTGTGGACTAACAAATGGCGTGATTTCGATGTCGCCGATAGCGAAGCGTTGCCCGGGGCGGAACTTTTCCACTTTAGGCAGGGCTTTAGTCCACTCGAGCGCCTCGTAGGCGCCCGCGGTGAGAAAGGTGGGCACGTTCCACTCCTGGGCGAGCGCCAGCAAGCCTTGGGCGTGGTCAGCGTGCTCGTGGGAGACGAGGATGGCTGTGATGGCGTCAGCGCACTCACCGGCCGCAGCTAGTCGCTTCAGCGTTTCGCGCTTCGACAAGCCGGCGTCAATGAGGATGCCGGTGCGCGCAGAGGAGAGCAGGGCGGCGTTGCCGGATGAGCCACTGGCGAGGATGGTAACGTGCACGCTCGTGAGCGCCCTCGCGTCCCGAGAAACGTGAACCCTCAGACTCTTCGCAACGTTTAGCAGGAAAATCGGCGGGCGTCAACCCGTCGCGCGCCCAGGTCCGCAGTGAAGCGTGATTGACCCCGGAGTTAGAGGGGGAAAAAAGTTCCGAGAGAAAATCCCGCTCGTAGCCGAACTCAGTCTGCGCTAGAAGCGAAAGAAGCAACCCACCGTCAGCGTGAAAAGGCTGAAAGTATTACTTTGGACGAAGTTGCCAGTATTCGGTCCGTGGGTGCCAGGAGCAAACGGCGGGAACCGGGTGCCACTGACGTCCACAGTTTCAAAAGTATGAGTAGTCTGGTAGCGGGCAAAGATGTTTCGCGCTTCGAAGCGCAGGCCGAGGTGGCGGCTCGGATAGACTTTGACGCCGGCAGCCAAGTTGAAGGCGAACGAAGCGACGTCGCGCGCCGAGCGTACTGTCGCACGGAGGCGATTTCCCCAAATGTCCGCATACTCGATGTCGAGGTTGGGGCCGTTGCGAAAGCGCACCCAGCCGCTGCCGCCGCCAATGTAGGGCACCACGCGCCCGGCCTCCCGCAGGTGGTAGTTGGAGTTGAACTGATAGATTTCCGCGTGGCCGCGGCGGTCGCCTTCGTCGTAGATGTAGAGAGTAGAGAAGCCGGGGAAAGTGTTGCTGACGGCTTCGTCAAGTCCCTGCTGGCGTGCGGGCTCAGGGAATTGCAGGTTAGCCGGTGAGTACTGGTAGAGGAACTCGAACTGCCACCGGGATGAGGTATCTACGCCTAGGCGGGCGCCGTAGAGCGCCCCAGAGCGCAGCAGAAGGCCGGGGGCGGTCATGAAGCGTCCGGTGCCGCTGCCGGAAAAATTGAACGACGGGGTACAGCCATCGGGCACCGCCGGGTAACACCGGCCATTGATCTGGCCAAAAATGTCGCTCAGCGTGCCACCACTGTGGAGTTCGATTTCAACCTTATCGGCTGGGTCGCGCCCTTCTTGCGCCCACACCTTTAGGGGCAGAAAACCGATAACCAACACCAGCGAGAGCAAAAACCACCAGCAACCATACCGCTTCATCACTTCCTCCTTCGCGCTAGTTCTGCGGGTCGCTTGCAGATAATCTCGCAGCGTAGGCAGCCAACTGCGTTTGCAGCGACTGGCTAGCCGTAGCATTCGCGGAAGAAAATCGCGCGCAAGAAACGTGTACCCTAGCATACTGCCTGCCGCCCGGCAAGCCGCTTCCCACACTTACGTGCGTCCCCGGGCAAGAATTTCCTTCATTGACTCGCGACTCAGATAGAGAGACGATAAGAGCGACAGCTGAAGCGTCAGAGGCGCCTTCCTGGAGAGCTGGTGAAGTGGTTGTCTGCAGCTTATGCCTGCCTCGTTCGGCAAAGGAACGGAACCTGCCTCTTCAGCCCATCTCTTCCATTGCGTGAGAGAGGAAACTATCGTGAAAAGAATCTACGTAGGCAATCTACCCTTCGACGCCGATGAGGAGGGGCTGCGGAACTGGTTTACCCAGGCGGGTATCGCAGTCCAGACTCTGACCTTGGTGCGTGACCGCGTCACGCGCGAGCTGCGCGGCTTCGGTTTTGTGGACCTCTCCGACGACGATGCTCAGCGCGCTATCGCCACGCTCAACGGACAAACCTTCCAAGGTCGCAACCTAGTGATCAACGAGGCACGCCCACAACGCGAGCGCGGCGGCTTTCGGGAAGGCGGCCGGGGGCGTGGCCGCGGCCCGCGCCGATACTGACCTCACGCGCTCTTCGCGTAGGCATGGCGTAAGAATCGCGGCGGAAGACGTACCCACGGCGGCGGAAGCCGCCGCCCGATGCCCCAGGCACGCTGCTTTACATCCCTGCCTCGACTCCTGACCCGGCCAGCGTCCTCCCGGCTACCCCTTTGCCTTTTGCCTCACCAGCCGCAGCGCGCCCGCGGCTGGGCACCGGCCGCGAGAAGCCCTAGGGCGCCACCCTACCAAGCACTTCCCAGCCCTCAGTAGATTCGCAGGTGGCGCACCACATCCTCAGGGGTAACCTCCTCGACGCCGTCGTAGCTCACCGCGTAATAGCCACCCCAGTACAGGTAGCAGAGGTAGCCGACACGCTCCGGCTGCGCGGCAAACTCCCGCAAGTACTCCCCAATGCGCCGCCCTGCCTGCCGCAGGCAGGTCAGCTTCCTCCGCACTGGCGGCGAACAGCGTGTGGTGAAACGGAATCTCACCCTCCCCACAACGAAACTCAAAGTGCGCCAGATACAGCTTGGGTTCCTGCATTAGGCTATCTCCGCAGTGGGAATTCAACTAGGCAGGAATTTCTAGCTCACTCTCTAAATCCTTATACGCACGCTTGCGCCTATACAACTCCTCCACCTTGTCAATCGGCAGAAACTTCAGCCGCGCACGAATTTCGTGAAACATCCCGCTCAGCAACTGACTGACCTCGGCGCCTTCGCTGCCGCTGGCGACCAAGAAAATATGGCTATTCCACAGGTCATAGGCGTGCTTTAGCTTGCCCAGGGCGTGCTGAATGTCGCCGCCGACGTGCACTTCAAACACATATGCGGCTTTGAGACCGCTGGGGTACGGCTGGGCCGGACGCATTAGCTGCAAGGAACGCATTGAATATAAAGGGGATAATGTCCGGAAGGTTTTTCGAAGAATTCCCTTGACATTACCGGTATAATTATCTTAGGGTTCGTCACCGCAATAATGAACCCCGTAGTTCCTTCGGGTACTACGGGAGAAAATTAAAGCCCGTAGCTGGGGCTACGGGCTTCTTTCTTAGAGGCGGGACATGGGAGTGGCAGCGGTATTTTTGGACGGGGGCTACTTAGAAAAAGTCCTCCACTACGACCACCAAGAGCCCAAGATAGACTTCCAGAAGCTCGCACGCGTGATGGCTGAACCCGATGAGCTTTTGAGGGCGTACTATTACCATTGCTTGCCTTACCAAAGTAATCCCCCTACCGATGAGGAGCGAACACGCTACGCTGCAAGACACCGTTTTATTACTGCTCTCTCATACTTGCCGAGATTCGAAGTCAGGTTAGGACAACTAGCCTATCGGGGCCTGGACAGCGAAGGAAATCCCATCTTCCAGCAAAAGAGAATTGATTGTATGGTGGGTGTGGACATGGCCTTGTTAGCGGGAAAAGGCAAGGTCACACACGTAGCTATTTTCACTGGAGACAGCGACCTTATCCCGGCGCTTGAGGCAGTAAAAAGAGAGGGTGTACTTGTTACGTTGTGGCATGGGAGTTTCTGACCCAACACTAGGCCAAGCAGGGAGCTAGTCGAGGTAGCAGACGAAAGGTGCGAACTAACCAAGGATATCGTCAGGAAAATTCTTTTGGAGCGCAAGAAGTAAAACAGTCTTGCCATAATCGACCTGGTTCCTTCCACGTTGGCTGCCCACAGCGTCCTGCCTGCCGCAGGCAAGCCTCAAATGCGCAAGTAGCGCACCACATCCTCAGGGGTAACCTCCTCGACCCCTTCGTAGCTCACCCCGTAATAAGCTTGCTTTCTCTGGGTTGCCAAATGCTGGAACTGCCCTTACAATCGGCCTCAGGAGCGAGGCGCACACCGTGAGCCCTCGAGCCAAAACCTTGTTCGAGGCCAGGAAAAACCAAGGTGTGACTGATGTTCTTGACTGGGTCACTAACAGAGAAGGCCAGAATCTTGGGCTCAAGTTCTTCGATGATGTTGGGCAGATCTACGAAATCCAACTGGCAAAAATGGAGTTCACCTCCCTGCCCAAGGACCCCGCAACCCTCAAGAGAAGACTAGCCTACTTCGAAGAGGTACTTCGGGAAAAGACACACCACTACTACCTCTCCAGCGTGCGCGGGAAAGGACAAATCGGGCACACAAATCAGTACCTGACTCACTGGTTTTACCCGTACAAAGGGAAATTTCACGGCCAAATGATCAAGGCCATTCTGAACTTCATGGGTGTCAAAGAATCGAGCCTAGTCCTTGACCCCTTCGTGGGATCGGGCACGACTCTAATAGAGTGCGCCACGCTCGGTGTACCCTCAGTCGGAGTGGATATCAACCCAGCCCTGTGCGTGGTGTCCCAGATAAAGTGTGACGCACTTTCGCTCGACTACCCCGCCTTCGAGGAATTTGTCCGCGATGTTACACCAGCACGCATTTTTCGGTATTTCCATCGAAAAGAAATGACTCCTCTTTGGCATCTCACGTTCTCACGGTTGAACTACGATGCCAAGGACCTCATCGACGAAGCCTGGGAGCGACGCTTCCAGAAGGAGGAGTTCAAGAGTCCAATCGAGTGGCGCTCTCTATTGATGCTTGTCTACTTGCACGCTCTCTCTGACTACACATACCTAAAGGGCACGAACAAAGAAAGGACATTGGAACAGTTCTTTATGCGTGATTTAGAGGAATACAGCGATACCGTAGCGGGAACTTTCAATGTGTTGCGCAAACTGGCCCTGCAGATTCCTAAACCAAGGGTTGTGTTTGGCGATGCACTGCACCTCCCCATGGACTCAAATTCCGTGGACGGAATCGTCACGTCGCCTCCCTATAGCATCGCCTTAGACTATGTGCGCAACGACCAACACCTCCTCGACTACCTGGGCATAGACGCAACGGACTTGAGACAGCGGATGGTTGGCCTCAAAGGAAACGGTGAACAAAAAATCGCTTTGTACGACAAGGATATTCGCAGGAGCCTGATCGAGATGGCCCGAGTTCTAAAACCCGGATGTTGGGCCGCCATAGTGCTGGGGGACGTTGTCGTTGCGGGCATCCGAACCAATTTTTGCGACCGGATAATACAACAGGCTTCTGATACCGGCTTTAGCGAGGCCTGGGCATTGAAGCGTCCGATCCTCGGTGGCTACGCACGACTACGCTACGAATATGTCGTCATGCTAAGGAAGTAGCTCGTGACTGATCCCACGCGCACCAAGGTCAAGGAATTCATTCTTGATTTCGCCAAGAATATACTGGGAAAAACCCAAATCCCATCCATCAATGAGCTAAAAAGGGCATACCCCTTTCACACGCTTTTCTTCGGGAACCGTGGATTGGTAGGTTTTAAGATCCAGCGTCGAGTCACCAAGAGGATGGGAGAGCGCCTCTATCCAGTTATTGCGAAATTGGTCGCGGAAGATAGGTACGCTAAGGTCTTCTTGGGTGACCGAAGGAAGAATAATCCTGCCCGCATAGGCGGTGAGCTGGATTCGAACCGGTGCAATGTCATTGAGCGAATCGTAACCGAGCTCCGGGAAGGTAGGCGCAAGCCCAACCAAGGTGCAGAGCTTGACGAAATATTTGCCGCGACAGGAGGAGGACGTGAGTCCCGGGAAGTAATCGCGGACCTCTATGTCGAGGATCACCCAGGCGGTCCCCTGTTTCTCGAAATTAAGAGTCCCCTTCCCAACATAAACGTTTGCGAGGGAGCAAAAAGAAGTATGTTGTACTTCTTGGCATTAATGCATGAACGAGGAGTACATCCACGTCAAGCTTACTTAGCCTTTCCTTATAACCCCTTTTTGACCAGACAAGCCTACGCACACACTTATACTAGGCGTGTAATGGACATGGACACCGAAGTGATCATGGCGGAAGAGTTCTGGGATCTCATAGGCGGAGCTGGCACGTATCGGGAGCTACTCGACATAGTGGAACAAATCTCCCCCGAAATAGAGGAACACCTGCCCACATATTGACTACACCGTCGGCCCCAGGATTCGAATTGCTACGCTCGGGGACCTAGGGCACACTACCTTAGCACGCCAGGTGGTCGCGGCGCAGTCGAAGGCGCTCAGGTTGTTCCTCGCTTGCCAGTCGGCAACGCCTAACCTACGAGAACCTTCGCAGGCTAGCGCGCGGAGCCAACAGAATGCGTGGCTATCGCGAGAGAAAGTTTAGTAGTGAATCCCGGTCAGGGAAGGCTTTCGTGCAGTAATACTTAAAAAACGGGCTCCTTCCGTACGGAAACAGCGCGTAAACAGGCTTATTGTTTGTGTAGGCGTGCATCATTTCCGAGAGCACGCCAAATGACATGGGCGGTGGGGCTCCGTTGGTTTTGTAATACACGACGACCATATCGCTTTGGTCAATCAATTGGTAATCTCGAGCAACGGTCTGGTCATCAATGTATCTCCATCCGGTTTCACTCACCAGTTCGGAAGGCAGCTTGAATTTTCCCATTGCCCATTCGATGTCTTGCACTGACATCGGATCGAAGACTATAAATTGCTGCCTCAACTCCTGAATAAATGTCCTGACCTCGCCCAGCAGGTCTGGCTTGCCTTCAAGCAACGTAATCGGATAGGCCACATAGATTTTTTTGCGGGCCGGATCCGACCCTAGCTGTACCAAAGTCTGGACGGGCTCTTCGGTTGGTACGAGGTAAAAGCCCTTCTCCTCGTACTGCGCAATCATCTTCGTAAGAGCTGCTTCTTCGTCGCGCCACAGCAAAATTTCCTCGATACCAAGTCGATCCCTCCACTGTTTCGTGGCCTGCAGGCGGGCCCAGATTTTCCCAACAGTATCTGTAAAGCAGACATACAGAAGTTCCTGGCCCCTGGCCTCAGCTTCCTTGGTGATTTTTTTTAGGTAGTAAGGATTGAAGCCTAACGTCAGCGTACCCCGCCATCTGAAGCACGCGTGTGTCGCAAGCAAAAGAAGTTCTGAAGGGTTTGCCTTAGGCATTTCGCCAATGAACTCTTCCATCGCCGCTGCCCTGAGAGCGGTCAGGGTACCCTCGTGCATATCAAGAATCTTTTCAGTGCTCGTTGGTGTCCCCAGCTTCTCGGCGAGCCTGAGCATGCGCTCACCTACATCATGGATCCTGACCTGCTGGTGCTCCTGCTGAAGAGAAGATAAGTACTCTCGCTTACCCACCCCGCTTATTCCGGTGCAGACAATGATCACTTCATACACTCCAAAGTCCGGAACTCAGCCGGCACTCCGCTCGGTTACCGACTAGTGAGAATGTTGGCTGCATTGTACCGCCGCCACCGGAGGGTGTCAATTAACCCGGTGCACTGCTAAAGCGGCCAAGTTGCGGCTACTCTGATGGCCAGCAACGGCTTCGTTGAGAGGGGCAACACTAGCCGAGCGTTGTTGACAGGTGCAAACTCCGGAATAAGATAGGGATGTGTTCAAGTGCCCCCATTGCGGCAAAGGCATCCCGAACAGGCTGATTTCCGCCCACGCTGGTAGCATAGGTGGGCAAAAGACGGCGAAGCGCGGGCCAGAATACTTCCGGTGGCTTCAGTCTAGGCGAAGGCACCGTCGCGGTGGGAGACCCCCGAAGGAACCAAAGTAGGCCATTGCGGCCTGTTGGCGATATAATGAGTAGGCTCAGGTTTGTGCCATGTGCGACCGACACGCCTTCTTCTTTGAATTCGACAAGGCGTTCACCCGACAGCTCATAGAAAAATTCGAGGCAAGCCCAGCCCACCCACTCACAGAAGAGGTGGCTCCGCCACAAACGGGTGTGTACGCCCTCTATAGGCGCGGAAGGCTGGTTTACGCTGGGAAAGCCCTTCAGACCACTCTGCAGAGGAGACTGGCCGAACACGCTAGAAAGATAGCGGGACGACGAAACATCAGCTTGGACCAAATGACCTGCCGTTTTTTGACGATCGACAGCGAGTGGTTCGTAAGGGCTGGCGAGCATGCTCTGATCAAGAGTTATAACCCCGCTTGGAACAGAACCGGCTTTGGCAGCCATGTGCCCGGTAGAGGCAGACCCGGAATAAGACGCTCACGCTGGGATACGGAATTCCCGCCTAGGTAGGTACCTGCTTCCTCAGGACTATCGCTGATTCGTACAGAACAGTTTTGCTCTGCGCTTTCTCCGTCCGGACTGAGGATTGGATGATGCTCGTTCCGGTGCGCTTTTTCCTCAGCAAGAAGGTATCCTCCAATGTTAGGCCACAAAGCTCTGCGATCTTCCCGAAGAAGTAATCCGGTTTGACTTCCACGCCTTGAATGATGCTATTGCCTAAGACAATTATGGCGACACTCTTGGCACGAAGCAGATCAGCAAGAATCTGGCAAAAACGGTGAGTATCGTTGAAATAGGTGGCTACGTAGTTCGCCCATCCAGGCCCGCCATAAGGCCCCTTTTCTCTATTCAGATGCCGGATTGCCTCGATGATTTCCCGTAGGGCGGGGAGTTGGAAAGAGAGACTGATTGGCGGCAAATTCCGCACGGTCTGCCAGAACTTGCCGAAGCTTTCACTTTCATGCGCCCCGTTATAGCCACGCCCAGATGCGAAACCCAACCAATGAATCTGCGGCCTTGTATTCCGAGGGTAGTGGTAATTATTCAAATAAGGCGGGGACGTGACTACCAAGTCAATAAATCCGGTCCTTTTTAGCATTTCACGGGCAGAGAAAATACTGCTAGGAATAACCACCGCCTCTGGATTCCGGCTGACTTCCCGCATGCGTTTTTGCAGCCAATCAATGTCTTGTAGCATCAACCGAAGCTTGGCAGAGACAACTTGTGCCACAGGGGCGTCGCTTATGTCGGGCTTGTCCACAGCGGCACGCCTAGCCAGGCTTGGCTCATATGAATAGTTAGACACGCTTACCATCACAGACCCAAAAGCGACGCGAAAAAGGTCCTTAATCGTGGGCTCTTTGATAGAACCAATGAAATCTAACGCAAAAAGAACCTTGCGCTCTACTTTGGGACTGAATAGCTGCGTCCGGCCGGAGAAGCCGACGGGTGGCTTAGACAGCGGAACTCCATTGCCCGAACATTTCCGCTCCATAAAACGCTCAAACAACCCAATGTAGTCCGCGAAGCGAGCGGTTGAGATTTTGCCAGCTTGAAGTTTCACCTTGGCCGCCAGAGCAGCGTACGGATTTATCTCAAACCCGATGACATTCAATCCATGTGTATAGCCTTCTACCAATGTTGTCCCCACGCCTGCGAACGGGTCCAGAATCCAAGCCGTCCTCTTATCTGACAAGTATTTGTTCAGACAATCATCTACAAATTCCGCGGAGAATCCAGCAATCCACGGTACCCATCGATGCACCGGGAGGCCTCTGTTTCTGGTAAAGGCTGAGTCTCTAAAGCCGTTGCTTATATTTGATACGTCGAATAGAGGCTGAACTTTCACGTTGTTTCATCCTTTTACACACGAGACACGAAAAATCAAGCCCAAAATGCACTTACGTCTCTGCTCCGGGCACGCGCTACATCGGCTTCGTTTGGCGCGCTGCGGTTAGCCCGTAAATGCCGGCAAGTTTTTTCACGCCTCCATGTCTTCCTCTCATTACAGCGTCTTCCAATACAACGAGGCTCGCTGTTTGTCAAGTAAAATTTTTCCGCGGATGCCTTCTGTTATAATTTGAAACCAATAAAGGTATAGCCCCGGAGGAACGAAAATGCCCTGCTGGGAAACAACCCCGTATTGGTCTATTGACCAAGACGTTTACCACGTCTGCGGTAACTGCTCCGTCGGGAACAATATCGAGCCGGACAAGCGCAGGTCGGGAAATCCCGGGAAGCGAAAGCTCTGCCGAAGGTGCAAGGCCATTCGTGCTGGTAAGGTTTCCCGATAGAGGCCCTACGGCCAACCAGTAGCGCCTTCTGGACATACACTGCTCCTCTCGATTACTGACCAGCAAGAATGTTGGCGGCATCGTACCGCTGCCACCTGAGGGTGTCAATCAACCCGCCGCGCCACCGACACGTGTAGGTTAGCTAGCGGTTGACGCACGGCAACCGCCTTGCTTTGGGCGAAGTGCGGGTAGTGTCTAGTTTCGTTCAACCCAGCCCGTACGGGCTGGGCCCGTGGCAAGCCATACGGCCCGTATGGGAGCTCGTGCGAGTCGTATGACCACGGGTTGAACCTTGACGCTCTAGCTAGCCACGCGGCGCAACAACCTTTGCGCAAACTAGGACACCACTCGGCGGGGGTAGGGCGCTAGTCGGAGCCGCGGATGGGGCAGCCGGGGCGCACGTCCTCCAGGAGCTTGCCGGCCTCCACCACGATGACCCCGTTTACCAGAACGTAATCGAAGCCTTCGGAGTAGGCGGCTGGGTTCTGATAAGTCGCGCGCTCGCGGACGCGCTCAGGGTCGAAGATGACGATATCAGCGTCGGCACCAGCCGAAAGCCGCCCTTTGCGTCGCATACTGGGCGCCGCCTGTACCAGGCGTTGCGCTGGTAGGTAGCTCATCTTGCGTAAAGCTTTCATCAAGCTCAGGTGCTTCTCCTCACGCACGTACTGGCGCAGGATGCGCGCGTAGGTGCCCGCACCGCGCGGATGCCCACGGCCATCGTGGATGCCGCCGTCGCTCCCGACCATCACGTACGGGCTGCGCAGCGCGGTAACGTTGCCTTGCTTGGGGACGAAGTGCGCGATCACCGGGGTGGGCTCAGAGTCTTCGCGGTACTTCTTGAACGTCTCCTCGGTCAGCCGCTCGCCGGTGGAGACCAGCTCGATGTCTTCGTATGAGATTGCCATTCTTTCTTGCCAGCCAGGGTCGAACACAGCCGATTCCAGCAGCGTCGAGCCTGCTTCCCAGGGGTAGGCATCGGCCATGATGTCAACCCCGTGCGCACGCGCCCCGGCGATCAGTTTCAGGGCGACGTCCATGGAATGCCCGGCGACGGAGTTGATGTGCACAATCTGCGCTGAAGCACCCGTAGCGGCAGCATCAGCGATGACTTCCTGAATCCCTTTCAAGTCATTCTCCGGCGGCTTCGGGCCGAGAAAGCGAATGTGCACGTGGCAGGGGACGCCCAGTTCCGCCGCCACGCGAAACAGCTCCAGCACTTCCTCCTCCGACGCCCCGGGCACGTACTGGATGCCGAAGCCGATACCGAGCGCGCCTTCCTGAATCGCGCGCCGCGCTAGCGCCACCAGCTCATCAAGCTGCGTCCGCGTCGCTGGCACGTTGCGGTCCTCGATGCCGACGGCGTGCCGCAAGGCCGCGTCGCCGACAGTTGTGCCATAGTTGACGCTCCGGCCTTCGGCTGCCTGCTGCTCGTACCAGCGCGCTATTTCCACCGGGCCGCCGTGCATCGCCAGGATCGTGGTCACGCCATCGGTTACTTTGTAACGATTGCCCTCCAAGGTAAAACCACCGCTCAGAATGTCAATGAAGCCCGGCGCGACTACTTTGCCGCGAGCGTCAATCACTCGCTTTCCTTCTAGCTCCGCATCCGTCACCACTTCCACCCGGCTGCCACGAATGCCGACGTTAGCGCGGCGGTCAAAGCCGGTCTCAGGGTCCATCACCCGCCCGTTGCGAATGACGATGTCGTAAGGCTGCGGAGTTTGCGCCATGGCTGGCGGCAAGTAGCACACCAGCCAGATCAGGCTCAGGGCAATTAGACAACGTTTCATGCGCTGCCTCCTATGGCTCAATAACGTAGTGCTTGCGCTTTCGGGTGCGAATATATCGGATTGCGGTGGGCTGAGGCCAGCGCATTGAAGCTGGCTTAGGACTGGCTAGCACTCGAGGTGTTCGCGGGCGAGTCGGAAGGCGTCGAGGTTGCCCAGCACGGTTGCGGCCACCAGTTCCGGGCGGAAGAACTCGCGGGCGATTTCCTGGACTTCGGCGGCGCTGACGGCCTCCACCTGGCGGGCGATCTGGTCGAGGGTGTGAAACTCGCCGAAGTAGATCTCCTGGCGTGCCCAGTTAGCCATACGCGCGCTGGTGGATTCCAGCGCGAGCAGCATCGCGCCTTTGAGGTTGTCTTTGACCCGGCGTAGCTCCTCGTCGCTAACGGGATTAGCTTTGAGGTCGGAGAACTCGGCCGAGATCAGCCGCACTACCTGCAAGGCGTTTTCGCGGCTGGTGCCAGCATAGACGGTAAGCACACCGGCATCGCGGAAGGCGTTCAGGTCGCTGAAGATAGCATAGGCCAGGCCTTCGCGCTCGCGAATCTTCTGAAACAGCCGCGACGACATCCCACCACCTAATAGCGTTTGCAGGATAGCGCAGGCAAACCGGCGCGGATGGGGCAGAGGATAGCTGGGCACGCCGAGACAAATGTGAATCTGTTCCAGCTCGCGTTTGCTGCGGGTAGTGATGCGGGCGTGCGGTACAGGTTGCGGGTCGGGGGTAGAGTCTTTGCGCGGCTTCAGGTGACCAAAGGCTTTCTCCACCAGCGCCACCACCGCTTCGTGGCGTAGGTTGCCCGCAGCACTGATGATCATGCGATTGGGCACGAAGCAGCGGCGAAAGTAACCCAGCAGGGGCTCACGCGCAAACTCGCGCACCGTCTCCCGCGTGCCGACGACGGGCTTGCCGATGGGGTGGTCGCGCCAGAAGTTCTGGGTGAAGATTTCGTGCACCAGGTAGTCGGGGTTGTCGGCGTCCATCTTGATCTCTTCCAGTACCACCCCGCGCTCTTTGGCGATGTCGGCCTCCGCGAAGAGCGGATTGAGCACCATATCGCTGAGGATGTCGAAGGCCACGGGCAGGTGCTCATCGAGCACCTTGGCGTTGAAGCAAATCATCTCTTTGCTGGTGAAGGCATCTAGTTGCCCCCCAATCTGATCCACTGAACGCGCAATCTGCTCCGCGGTGCGGTGCTGCGTGCCCTTGAAGACCATGTGCTCGATGAAATGCGAGATGCCGTTCAGCTCTGCCGGCTCCTGGCGCGAACCTGCCGTGACCCAGATGCCAATAGCCACCGAACGCACGTAGGGCATGCGCTCGGTGATCACCGTCAGACCATTAGCCAGGGGCTCCTTTTTGACATTACGCAGGTCGGTGGTCATCCTAGCTACTCCGCCGCGCCCAGCGCCGCAAACCTTACACTCCGCCTCGCGCACTGGGCCGTGGATGTTTCCCTTGAGGCTACCAGCCTGGCAGCCTGCCTGCCGCAGGCAGGCTTACCTGCCCCCTGTAGGACAGCTATTTCTAGCATAACCTAAGAGAAATTGCTAGTGAAGTAAGTGCTTAGGAATCAAAGAGTTGGCGGCACTTGCCCACCCTCCGCGTACATGCTAGCCTGCTCCCCGGAAGCACCATGCCAGTCGCACTCCTCGGCCTCACCCAAGATGAGCTACGTCGCCTGGCAGCCGCTTGGGGCCAACCAGCCTACCGTGGTAGCCAGCTCTACCACGCCCTATACGCCGAACGTCGCTGGGACTTCGCCAGCATGAGCACCCTGCCACACGCACTGCGGGAGCGGCTGCTGGAAGAGGCTTCAGTCAATTTGCCTGCTATCGAGAAAAAATACACCGCCAGCGACGCCACCTGCCGCTACCTCCTCCGGCTCGCCGATGGCCAGACGATTGAAACCGTCTGGCTGCCGGAAAAAAAACGCCAAACTATTTGCATCTCCACCCAGGCCGGCTGCGCCGCCGCCTGCCGCTTCTGCGCCACCGCGCGTCTCGGCCTGCGCCGCCAGCTCACCGCCGGGGAAATTGTCGCGCAAGTGCTGCTAGCCCTGGAAGACAACCGCGCTCAGTTGAAATCGCAAACTAACGTAGTCTTGATGGGCCAGGGCGAACCGCTGCTAAATTACGCCAACGTCCTGCGCGCCATTGGCTTGTTGGCTGACGCCAACGGAATCAACATACCGCTGCGCCGGGTTACGCTTTCCACTGTAGGCATCATCCCCGGCATCCGCCGCCTGGCACTGGAAAAACTGCGCCCCAAGCTCGGCGTCTCGCTCAACGCTACCAACGACGCCGTCCGCGCGCAGCTTATGCCCATCAACAAGAAATACCCTATCGCTGACTTGCTCGCTGCCTGCCGCGAATATCCCCTGCGGCCCAGGGAACGGCTCACCTGCGAGTACGTACTACTTGCCGACGTCAATGACTCCCCCGCGGACGCCCGCCGGCTAAGCGAGTTGCTGCGCGGGCTGCGCGCAAAGGTCAATCTCATTCCCTGGAATCCCGCTCCGGGGTTGCCCTTCAGCCCCCCTACCGAAGCCCGCCTAGCAGAATTCCAGCAGATTCTCACCCAGCAGCGCCTACTAGCCTTCATCCGCCGCTCGCGCGGCCAGGACATCAACGCCGCCTGCGGCCAGCTCGCTGCGTAGCCGCTGCCTTTACTCAATCCAGCGCGAGATTTCTTCCAGCGGCTTGCGCTCGCGCCGCTCGGCCACAGCTTCTCCCGGGCCGACTGGCAGTAGCGCCACTGGGCGCAAGTTACGTGGCAACTGCAACAGCTTGTGCACCGCTCCTTCGTCGAATGAACCCACCCAGCAGCCGCCGTAGCCGAGCGCAGTCACCGCCAGCAAGATGTTCTCACAGGCCGCAGCGGTATCTTGCAGGACGTAGAGCTGTCTGCCACGCGCACCATACCACGTGGCTGACTCTTCCGCGTTGCCGCAGACCACAAACACCGCCGCAGCATCCGCCACGAACATCTGCCCGTACGCCGCACGCGCCAATTGCTGTTTGACGCTAGCGTTGGTCACCACATAGAAGAACCAAGGCTGCACGTTGCCCGCCGACGGCGCCCACTGCGCCGCCTCCAGCAGCAGCTCCAGATCGGCACGCGGCATCGCTTGGCGGCGAAAGTTGCGGCAGGAATAGCGGTTCAGGATGAAAGCTATCTTCTCGCGTTCCATAGCAGGCGTTCCTCCATACCCGGACACGACTCTAGTCGTGCCCCGGCACCATTCCGATCACACCCATCATACGCCCAGCGCCGCCGCCTTCTGCACGATGAGAAAAGAACAGGTCGTTGCGACAGCGCGTGCACAGCAGCGCAGCGCTGATATTGCGCCGACGTAACCCCGCGGCCAGCAACTGTCGCCGGTTGGCTTCCACCAAATCGAGAAAGAACACCCCCGCCGCTCCCGGCGGCGCCGTAGGCTTGACCGGCAGTTGCCAATGCGTCTGCGTGGATGAAGGCTCGTCCCGGACGAATAAACCCGCGCAGGCAGCAAATTGCCCTTGGTATCGCTCATACACTTCTTGGCCAACCGTGTAGCAGCACCGGTGGATACCAGGGCCGATGATAGCAAGCAGCCTAGCCGGGCTGCAGGCGAATCGCATGCCCATCACACCTACGGTCTTCTCGCTGATACGCCGTAGAGTACCGTACCAGCCAGCGTGCACATTAGCGACGATGCGCTGCTTCGGGTCCACCAGCAGAATTGGCAAGCAGTCAGCCACCTGCGTCGCCAGCAGCAAACCCGGCTGGTTGGTGACAAGCGCGTCGCCAGCAAGTTCCCGCGCCCCACGGCCGGGCCGACTTTCAACCACGCGAATGACGTCTGAGTGTAGTTGCCGCAGGGTGACGAGCTGAAGGCAGCCGCGACTAAGAGTTGCCAGCAACCGCTGCCGATTCTCTTGCACCACCGCTAGCGCAATGCCCCGACGGTAACCCAGATGGAACTCGTTGGAAGAGCCTCGCGCCGACGCCTCACCTGCTTGCCGGCGCCAGCGCGTGGTGAACGCGTGTACAAGCCAGGGATAGCGCCGCAGCCGACGCGCCTCAAGCAGTGGCAACCCATGCCGCCTCACCAGCTCAAAGGCAACTCCGCCGGTTAGCGTTTCGCGGCTCACCATTCACGCTAGCTCAAACTTCATTCCATCGCTAGCAGCAACGACTTCAACACCAGTTTCCCCCGCCAGCTTCTCCGCTAACTCCCAAGGCTTGGCACGCACCATCGTCATCCCGAAGTGCGTCAAGATAGCGGTTTTGGGGTTGATGGTTTTGATCAGCGTCCGCGCGTCGTCCACGGTGAGATGCTTGATGCTGGGCTCACCTGCTTCTTTTGCGCCCGGCTTTAGCCGCACTACGTTCATCACTAGCACCCCGCCAGCACCACGCGCATAAGCCTGAGCCAACTCTGGGAAGTAGAGCGTGTCCACGATGTAAGCGATGCGGTGGCGCCGAGCCTCAAAGAGAAAGCCATAGGTCTCCGGGCCGTGCCGGTGGGCGATAGGCGTCGCAAACTTCACCTTGTCACCCAGCGTGTACTGGCCGCCTTCCTTCAGCAACACAATCTCCTCCAGGTAGCGACGCACGTAGTGCAACACCACGGGATCGTCTTCCAGTGCCTCACGCGGCGCAAACAGCCGCCCGCGACGCTTGAAGCCGCCATCGCTCATTGCCTCGATCATGATGTTGATGTCATTGGCATGGTCTAGATGGCGATGAGAGAGAAGGATAGCCTGGAGCTGCGTGGGGTCGAGCTTAGGCTTCGAGCTATGACAGCGCACCAGGCAGCCCGGCCCGGGATCAACCAGAAAGTTCACTCCTTCGAGACAAAACCAGGTGCCGCCGGAGGCTCGTAACTGCTTCATCACCACAAAGCGCGCCCCCGCCGTCCCTAAAAACTTGATCCAACTCTCGCTCACGGCTTAGCCCGATAAACTACACTTTTGCTCAGCGGCGCTACCGGCACAATGCCCGCAAACAACAACCTCCGCGCAGCTTGCGGCCTTCAGCAATCCTGCCGCCGATGATACACTACCATAACATGCTGCCAGCGGCGGAGCATGTGTCACGATGATCGTCGGTAGCGGGATTGACATCGCCGAACCAAAACGCCTGGAAGCGGCAGTGCATCGCCGCGGCCAACGCTTTCTCGAACGTGTCTTCACCCCGGCCGAGCGCGCCTACTGCGAGCGTCGGCGAAATAAATGGGAGCGCTACGCCGCACGCTTTGCCGCCAAAGAAGCCGCTTTCAAAGCCTTGGGCACGGGCTGGCGTGGGGACGTGCGTTGGCAGGAGGTCGAACTCATCAACCAGCCCACAGGTCAACCCACCTTGAAGCTCACCGGCCAGGCCAAGCAGCTAGCCGCGCGCCTCGGCGTCAAGCACATTTCAGTTTCCGTCACTCACACCCCACAGTTTGCTCTTGCCCAGGTCATCTTCGAAGGCTGATTGTCACCAGCCTCAACCTCCCGGGATGGGAACCTTTGCCAACTAAGCTTCGTATTCCTTGGTGGGCGCTGGCTTGGGCCAGCCGCGAAGGCTGGGTTGAGAAATTTTTATTTCACCTGCTCTCCTCAGCCGCTCACGAACGTCTATTAGGAGCGGAAGAGTTAGATGCACGGGCACGTTGCCGCAGAGAAAGAGAAACAACGAGCCGCGACCGCCGCGGCTCGCGTACATAGACCCTAGGGAGGGACCCCATGAAAAAGCACTTAACCATCATTGCTCTGGTGGCGCTGCTCGGCGTGCTCCTGGCTCAGCCCACTTGGGCCGAGAGCTACACGTTCAAGCTCAACACCAGCGCCACCTTAAACGGCGTCCAGCTCAAACCGGGTAGCTACAAGCTAGCACTGAATGGGACGACCGAAGCCGTGATCTACCGCGACGGTAAGGAAGTCACCCGGGCGCCGGTTCAGGTCAAGCCGCGTCCGAAAAACGTTCACCAAGGTTCGTTGCTGTTCGCGGCTGACGGCACTATCCGTGAGATACGCGTAGGCCCACACGTGGTGGTGTTCGAGCGTTAGCTGCTCGAACCACTGCCTCAGAGCGGGACGGCTTCTGCTCCCGTTACCGTCCCGCTCTTATTTTTCTGGCGGCTTCTGCGGCAGGGGCCGGGGCTTGGGTTTGGCAGCCGGAGGTCGCAGCTTCACCGGCGCTACCGCCGCAGGTTTCTGCAGCTTAGGTTGTGGGCGAGGCCGGTATTGCTCCGGCCGCTCGCGCTGCCGCCGCAGCAGCTCTTCGCGCTGGCGCAGTTGTCGTTCGAGTTCCCGGCGCAGCAACTCCCGCTGCACAAAACCCGGCTGCAAAGAAAGCTTCGGCAATTGCTCGAGCGGTGGGTGGCGCTCGCTTTGTCGAAGCAAGTCTTGGAGCCTTTCGCGCACTTTGGGCAATTGCTCCGGGGGAATGTCAAGCAGCAGCCGCGTGGGCAGGGTGCGCGCCAGTTCGATGCGCACGGCCTGGTCGCGCAGGGCGCGCAGAATCTGCCGGGCGCGCAGCAGGTGGCGTTGGCGCGTGCGCACATCGAGCACTTCTAGCTCACCGTCCATCACAACAAACTCGCTCTCCTCTTCACCGCGCACATGCACCATCCCTTGCGTGCCGCGCAAGCCGCCTACCGCCGTGGGGGTAACCAGCTCGGTCTCCGTACGGAAGCTGCGTTTCAGCTCAAACCAGACATCGCCCAGAAAGATTTGGATCCGGCGAAGAATTCTCCAGCCTCTGGGCTGCTCCTCGGTCTCGGTGATAGTGAGGTTGGTACCGACGTCAAGAACCAATGTGGAGCCGTCGCGCCAGAAATAGATTTCGGCGCGGCCTTGCTCGGTGGCTACTTTGTCGCCGTTGTAGAGGTCCACTGGCACGGTGTCCACCTGGAGCCATTTTTCTCCCTGGCGGACCGTCACCTGGCCGGTAGCATGCGTAAGCATGGCGATAGCGCGCTGCGGCTCCTGCGCCAGCACCGGTGCCGCCAGAAGTAGCAATGCCAGCAACAGAACGCCTTTTTTCATCAGCTTCTCCCGCTAGCGGAGATATAGCACGCCGTCCCAGTCCGCCATAGGTGGATTCTGGACGAAATATTCGGCGCGCCGCAAGTAGAATTCTGCACACCCGTCAGCCGGATTGCGCGCTCGTGCCGCGGCAAAGGCGCGAGCAGCGCCTACCCAGTTGCGCTGGCGATAGGCAGCCAGGCCTACGGCGAAAGCTGCCAACCAGTCAGGGTCAAGAGCGGCTTGCTCGGCGCGCGCCAGCAATTCATACACTGCCAGTGCCTGCGTGCGTCCACGGACACACACCTGGTCAATTTCCCGGAAGATAAACTTCTCCCGCGCCGCCGCGTAGGTGGCGGGGCCGACTAGGATGTGCGTGCCATAGAGCTTGTTGAGCGCCTCCAAGCGTGCGGCTACATTGACATTGTCGCCAATAACCGTGTAGGCGAACCGTTGTGCGGAGCCAATGTTGCCCACCACCATCGGCCCGGAATTAATTCCCAACCCGCAGTCTATGCTGCGCTGATGTTTGGTTTCGCACTGCTGCCGCACCCGGGCGAATTCCTCCAGCATCGCCAACGCCGCGCCACAGGCGGCCGCGGCGTGTTCACGACATTCGACCGGAGCGCCCCAGAAGGCCATAATCTGGTCGCCGATAAACTTGTCCACCAGCCCACCACTGGCGAAGACCACTTCGGTCATGGCCGTGAAAAACTCGTTGAGCAGCTCCACCGAGGCTTCGGGCGGAATCCCTTCTGCCAGGCTGGTGAAGTTGCGGATGTCGCAAAAGAGCACGCTCAGGTCACGCCGTTCGCCGCCTAGCCCCAGACGCTCCGGTTGCTCCAGCAGTCTGGCCACCACGCCGCGGTCGAGATAATGTTCAAAGCAACGCTCCACCTGGCGCCGCTGCTTCTCTTCCGTAAAGTACTTCACCCCTAACGTGCCCCCGAGCATGGTGGCTGTGGCCAGCAACGGCGAGACGAGGTTCAGGTAGTAGCCGGTGTGCGTGAAAACGAGATAGTGGCCGACCACTAGAGCCACGACAAAGACCACGGTTACGATGCCCAACTGGCGCACACTACGCCCAGGCAATACCAGTATCCCCACCAACCCCAGCCCCGCTAACAGCAGAAACGTCAGCAGGCGGGTGAACCAGTTGCGTACTAGAAAGCCGCCGTGGAGCAAGTTGTCAATGGCGTTGGCGTGAATCTCCACCCCCGGTAGCAAAGGGGCGGCGAGCGGTGTGGACCAGATATCAGCCAAGCCTGGGGCGGTACTGCCCACCAGCACGATACGCTCGCGCAATTGTTCGCTGCGGACGCGCTCGGCAAGCACGTCGGCCACGGAAACCTGGGCATAACTCCCACCGGGCCCGGCGAACCCCACCAGCAACTGACCGTACTCATCGGTAACCACCTCGCGCTGGCCCAAGCGCAGGCCTTGTACACGATGCCGACCTATCAGTACCTCGGCTTGTTCTTCCTCGCCGAGATAGGTACGCGCTACCTCCACCGCAAAGGAAGCGTAAAGGTCGCCTTGGTAGCGGACCACCAGCGGAATCCAGCGCACGACACCGTCGCGATCAGGCAAAAGATTGAGGTGGCCGTAAGCACGTGCTGCGACCGAGAGTTCAGGCGTGTTGGTCTGGACGGCGTTGCCCTCGTGTAGGGGGAGCGGCTTGGCCGCTTGCGGGGAAGCACCGGAAAGATAACGCAACCGCCGCAGCCGCCGGTGGCGTAGGTCGTGCACTGCCGGCACGCGCGGCGCCTCGGACACCATGCCAAAATCGAAGTAAATACCCAGTACCACTTTTCCCACTCGCTCCAGGGCCCACAACAGCGGCTGCTGGCTGGCGCGCGCCTCCGCTACCAGACTGCCACTGGCCTCCCGCTCTCCCGTAAACACCATATCGAGCGCAATTACTCGCGGAGCATAGCGGTCGAGTGCAGTGATGAGTTCAGCCATCT
>Ga0315310_10000509_pt1 | contig 24908 bp, 21 predicted proteins | sample TDP5_MG_FD_203630 | JGI IMG/M metagenome (GOLD analysis project Ga0315310, IMG submission 203630) | Freshwater sediment microbial communities from Lake Towuti, South Sulawesi, Indonesia - TDP5 | ecosystem: Environmental > Aquatic > Freshwater > Lake > Sediment | place: Indonesia: South Sulawesi...
TCCCCCCTCCCCAGTTGATCAGGTAGTCTGGCATCCCGTTTGGGCCGTCCTGCCAACCATGGCTTGTGCGGATGATCCACCTGAAATAATCCGTGTTCTTCCAGAATCCCGTAACAGTCAGTGTAAAAGCCGCGACCTCCCCTTCGCTCAGGGGCTGTCCCTGATCAGGCCGGGTTATACTGAATGGAAGCTTCTGGGGCAAACCGCGGGCCTCGGTCTTTTCCTTGCACGAGGCACTGAGTATGACTGCAACGATCCAGGCAGGTATCAATACTGCATTTATTAACCGATTCATATGTTTTTCTTTCATATTTGCGCCCTCCTTTTTTTCAGAGTATAGCAGAACATGCCCTATAGGGCAAAGCCGTATTTTGGGCTATAATTCAATCTTCAAATTTTGACAGATAGGGAGCTTTTGCTATAAGATTTCTATATGGATCAAACCCTCCAACTTTCATCCAGACCCTCAACAAAGGGAAATTTTGAAATTTTAGAAGAGATTGCCACTGGAGGGATGGCTATTATCTATAAGGCGCGCCAGAAATCCCTCAATAGGACCGTCATCCTTAAAATGCTTCAGAGAGATTTCAAGTACGACACCGAGGCAGTTGCCCGCTTCAGCCAGGAGGCAATCGGCATAGCAAAACTTCAGCACGAAAACATCATCAATGTCATTGATTATTGGAACGAGAAAGGTTCTTATTACATCGCCATGGAGTATCTTGATGGAGCTGATCTTTCCAAAATCATCAACAGGCTTGGTCCCTTTCCCCTGAATATAGGTCTCATTGTCGGATATCAAATAACAAAGGCCCTTGAATATGCTCATGAAAAAGGGATCGTCCATAGAGACATCAAGCCCTCCAACATCCTTCTATCAAGGGAAGGCATGGTAAAGGTTACCGACTTTGGCATCTCCCACATGGCGGAGGAGCTGGGGGGAAAGAAACTGACTCACGCCGGCGATGTTTTTGGCACGCCATCATATATGTCTCCTGAACAGATTGAGGGAGAGCCGATGGATTTTCACACGGACATCTTCTCGTTCGGATCGGTCTTGTATGAAATTTTCACAATGCATAAAGCCTTTGAGGATGACCAGCAGATCACGGTAACCAAGAAGATAAGAAAGGGAATAATCACGCAGCCCAGGGAGTTTAATCCGAACATCCCAAGAAAATTGCAGAAACTGATCCTTGGCTGCCTCAAGAGGAAACCGAAGAGGCGCCCCTCTGCCTCAATGCTCAGGTCACACCTTCAAGCATGGGCTGAAATGGAAAACAAGGGTGAAAATCACTCAAGGATATTAAAGGAGTATCTTCTGAAACGCAACGCCTTTGACACAACAAGGGTGATGAAAAGATCTGAGCCAAGCAGGGCCTTTGGAGGCCTGTTTAAAGGCATAGCATGGGCTGCAAGAAGGTCTGTCCTTTTCGCAGGAAAGATCACCCTGCTCCTGTTCGTAGGAATCTCTGCCTATTTCATCGCTCAGAAAACAGCCCTTGAGCCCGTCTCTGACGCCATTGAACAGCTCCATGCCAGGGCCTCCCCCCTCCTTGTCAGGAGCGAAACCATCCTTAGAGAAGGCCCGGAAAAACTCAACAAGATATTTGTGGATGTATTAAGGCCGAAATCTGTCCCTGAAACCGTTGCTTACGGTCACATACGGATCACGGCCATCCCGTGGGCCTACATTCGTATAGACGGCGGTGAAGAGATATGGGTGACTGACAGGGTTTTTCGAGCATCGGTGGGAACACATACACTTGTCTTCAAGAATCCAAACTATAAAACCGTGACACATCGCACGACCATAACCAAGAAGAACGAGCAGAAGCACATCAAGATTGACTTCGAAAAATCAAAGCGCGGAATATCAATCAAAAAGAATCGCCGATAAGTCCGCCCGAATATTTACTGCAAGTTAGTGACTGTATTAAGGCGCTGTATCTGCCCGATCACGGAGGATTGCCGCAAGTGATTCCTTCTTTATGATCCGCCCATCCTTCATTGCTACCGCCATCGGATTCAAGGGGAGGTATTCCTCCGGGAAGTGTGTCACGAGTATGACCGATGTGCGTGAGGATATGGCTTTTTTAATGAAAGAAAAGATCATGGATACGCTCTCTGCATCAATATTCGAGCCGGGTTCGTCAAGCAGGAACACCTCCGGATCCACTATGAGGGCCCTTGCGATGGCCAATCTCTGAGTTTCGCCGCCGGAAAGGCACTGCGCCGGCGCCTTCGCGAGGTCCGCAAGGCCGACGAGCTTCAGTATTTCTTTAACCATCTCCTCGTATGACTTAATCCCCCTTGCCCGAAGCCCATAGGCAGCATTCCATTCGACCGAGCCTGAAAAGACAATGGGGTTCTGCTCGACAAATGTCATCCTCCGTCTTGTGGCAATGACCTCCGACCTATTCAAGCCTTTTGCAGGACGGCCGTCGTAATACACCTCACCGGCATCAGGTCTAAGGAGCAGGTCCATTACCCTGAGGAGCGTTGTCTTGCCCGCACCATTCGGACCGATAAGCACGGTAAAGCTCCCCGGCTCAAACGATAGATTTATACCGGAGAGAGCTGCTTTGCCAGAAAAATACTTTGAGATATTCTCAATGCGGATCTTCACGGCTGGACCCTTCGGACCAACTGAATGGCAAGATTGATGATAAGGGCGACAATGACAAGGACAACACCGAGGGTTATCCCTATTTCGAAATTGCCCTTCATTGTCTCAAGAGCAATCGATGTCGTCATTACACGCGTGAACCCCTTGATATTTCCGCCCACCATCATGGTCATTCCCGTCTCGCCAATGACACGGGAAAACCCGGTCAGAACGGCTGTAATAACGGCAAAACGCGCCTCACGGACAACGGTCATGCAGGTCATGATCCAGCCGGCACCAAGGCTGTGTGCCGTATCAATAATTCGCCGCCCCTTTTCCTGAAGGGCTGATGTAGTCAGGACAGCAAGAATCGGTGTTGCAAGGATCGCCTGTGCCATCATCATAGCTCCCGGCGAGTAGAGAAGGCCGAGCGCACCCATTGGGCCACTCCGCTTTAGGAGAAGATAGACGAGGAGGCCAATGACCACCGCGGGGAGCGCCATCCATGTATTGAGGATAGCAAGGACAACCCGTTTCCCTCTGAAATCCGTCAGCGCTACGACTGAACCCAGGGCAATGCCGAGGATGGACGCAAACAAGGTGCCTGCCCCGCTGACCCAGAGGGACAGGACAATGATATTCATAAGCTCTGGAGAGAAAAGGAGGTCTAAATATGAAGCTGTCATACGTCGGATATTGCCCCGGTATTACTTTCGAGATGCGTTTGGGATAAAAAGTGGCTCGCCATATTTATCCTTGCCGAAATCCCTGATAATCTTCTGGCCCCTGGACCCGGTAAGGAATCTGATGAATTTCTCCGCTGTCGCAGCGTTAACATTTGGATTCTTGGCTTGAGACACGGCTATCACAGAGTAATAGTTAATGAGAATGGGATCCTTCTCTAAGATGATACCCAGGCCGGTCAGTTCCTTTTTGTGGGCAAGCCAGGTGCCCCTGTCCGTTAGGCAGTAGGCGTTCTTCTCGTTTGCCACGCGGAGTGTCTCTGCCATCCCTGACCCCACCTGAATATACGATGTGCCCGAAAGCATGAGGCCTGCCTTTTCCCAGATTGCCAGCTCCTTCTTATGTGTGCCGGACTCGTCCGCACGGGAAGCGAAACGCGCCTTTGAGAGCGATAAAATCCCAAACGCTTCTACGATATTCTTCTTCCCCGAGATCCTCGCCTGGTCGTCCAGGGGTCCTACCAGGACGAAATCGTTAAACATTACATCATATCGCTTCACACCGAAGCCATCCGCTATGAATTTGTCTTCTGCGACCCTGTCGTGGACCAGGACAATATCGGCGCTGCCGTCCCTTGCCAATCTCAAGGCCTGGCCTGTGCCCACTGCAATCGCCTTGACCTTGCACTTGCATTGACTCTCAAATGGGGGCAGAAGGACATCAAGGAGCCCTGTATCGTATGTGCTTGTGGTGGTAGCCAGGATAAGGATATTCTCTGCAGCCCTTGACTGTGAGAGATAGCATACTGCGATCAATAGTGCACTGAAAATGATTTTTATTGTTTTCATGCTTTAGCCCTCAAAAATACAACTGTGTTTGGACAAGGAAGATATCCTTCTTGTCCTCGTTGGACAGGTGGCCCTTTGCATTTTTTTCGTAATGGGTATTGATCCAGTTGGCCCCAATTTTCATGCTGTGGCCCTTAAGGTACCAGTTCAGCCCTGCCGTAATAATCCTTTCGCGCATGTCGCTCTTGTTGCCGTTTTGATTGTAGATTTCATACCGCGCTGCTGGCTCAATGTTCAAGTTTAGGGCCTGGATGAGGTATCCAGCCTGGACGAACCATCCACGGGGAGACACATCCTTTTTTGTCCCGGCAGTCTGGCGGATGTTCCATGTATTGTATTCATACATCACTGTGAGACCCTTGTAATGACCGGACAGGTCATACCCCATTAAGACCCTGTCTTCCTTGATATTGATGTTCGCAGAGTTGTTGTAAAATGCTATGCCTTTTTGAGCGACATAATTTGCACCAAGGGCCAAGTGCTTCCCCACACCCAGTGGAGCATCAATTTTTTTCTTCTCCGCCCAGCCCGGCGGTGACAACTCTATCCGAACAACCGTGAGTGCTCCTGCCTTGGCAACGAGGGTGTCCGCTGTGTCTGTGGTAAAGTAGCTACCCTTCTTATAGATTGTCTCCCCCCTCTGCCATCCGTCGCCGGCTGCAAGCTCATAGGAGAGCACGCCGCCAAACACCCTGCCCTTGATCAATAAGTGGGGCTGATAATAAGGGTCGGTCCCCCCGAATAGTTTTGTCGCAGCATCGGTTGAGCTGGGATATTCAATTAGGAGCAGGGTCTGGTCGGGGATGATTGAGATCCGCGAGTAAGGGAGCTTGGCCTTTCCCAGCCGGACTGAGAAATAATCTGCAGCATCCCACACGAGAAAGGCGTTATACAGTTTTACCGTTGGCGTGGTTCCCCCTGCCTGATCCCATTTATCTGCTGAGAAGGTCAAATTGTAGTTGATGGATTTAGATACAAGGGCGCCAGTCATTTCCAGGCGCGCCCTTCTGAAATAGATATCGTTGCCTTGCACATATGACTTGCCGTCCGTCGCAGTGAAGAGTGTTCCGTATTCGAACCGTGGCACGAGGCGGATCCGTATGGTCATGTTCGCGTCGTCGGTGCCGATGGTGACGCCCTTGCTCTCATCACCGTACATGAACCGTGATGTTGCTTCTGTCACAACAGAGGCTGCAGGCACAATTATTGTTTCTGTTGTGGATGCCCTTGAAAGACGGTCAATCTCAGCAGCTAATGCCTGTCCTCCTGAAATCAAGAATATCATGCATAGAAGTTTCGCTTTTCTCATGTTCCCTCCTCTATTTTGGAGGTATTTTATTGTAATGGAGTAATTATGTCAAGGAATTACCATAACAGACTATAAACCACTTATTATTACTTGAATGAATTAGAAATCTATTTATTAGCCTTCGTGGAGGACCTTGCCAGGCTCCTCTGTATCGTATCCACCCATGTCTTTCGCAGTATCCTTGAACCACCTGGAACGCACAATCTCAAGGAATGACTGGACAGGTGGAATGAAGAAATATGCCTTGGGAATAACAATGTCAAACCGTTCCCTAGCCAGGGGAATAAATGAGAGATTGAGTAGCTTCGCGACCGTTTCAATGCCCAGGCCGAAATCAGCCTCTCCACGCATAATCTTCAGGCCGACCTCAAGATGTGTAGTCACTTCATTCTCATACCCAAGGATTTTATCCGGTTGAATTCCCTCCTTTTTCAATAATTCATCCAGGAGGACCCTTGTTCCCGACCCCTTCTGCCGATTGACAAGCTTCTTGCTTTTTCCGGCAAGGTCCTTGATGCTCTTTATATCCTGTGACATTTCTTTTCTTAAAAGCGCCCCTTGGCGCCTGAAGGCAAAGTTAACGAGAACATAATCCGAAAGGCCGGAGAGGAACGGGACATTGTAACTGTCTTTCTCTGCGCTGTATAGATGTATCCCGGCCATGTGGGCCTTTTTCTCCCTGACAATATCAATGCCCCCCATGCTTCCGCAGAAGGAATAAAAGGACAGGGTCGGAAGGATTTTCATCAGGGTTTTTTCCAGTAGCAGGTCATTACTTCCCGAGACGAGCAGGACATCCGTCAGCCGCGACAGGTGGAAGCTCGTGTTCTGCATGCTCTGTTCAAGCCAGAGGTCCACCAGATCCTTCTTGAAGAGCCACTTTCCAGTGATGATTGTCCCTGGAAGACCTCGTTTCTCAATCAGCTCATAGACCAGTTTTTCGTTGACCTTGAGGTAGGAGGCAAGTTCCTTTGTGGACATCCAATCCTTCATGGATTCAATATAAATTAAGATGCTTCTTCAGGTCAAGAAGTTGTATGCATTAAAGAATTTTTGCAAAAGAATCCAACTCTTCTTTGCTCTGTGCATCAACATCCCACATCGGTCCTTTGGCCGCAGCAATTGTGGGATTTATATATTTTTCTTGAAAGGCTTGCCATTCCTCTTCAGACAGCAATGGGAGTTCCAGGACAAGATCCTGGCAGTTTTCCCGTCCTGTAATAGTCACTGCCTGCCCATGCTGTTTCGCCAAAGCGGTAATTTGAACCTCTTGAGATCCGGTCCATCGCTTTCTCAAATTGATATTAAATGATCCATCCTTTTGAGTGGCCACCATAAACATCTTGCCGGACTTAGGAATACGAACCATGACAAGGGCCCCAGGGAGGGGCCGTTTCCCATCTGTTTCCACAACGACCCCTGTGCAGAAGGGCTCTTTTAAACCTTCAGTTGCCAGATATCCTATATTTGCCGTAACATAAAGTGCTGTCCATATGAAGGCTTCTTCATAGCCACCCTGATGGCCAATGTAGCTACTCTGACCGGGATATTCAGATCTCCTATTTGGTGAGAAAACTGGTTGTAGTTGTATAGGTCTTGACTGATTATAACAGGAGCAAATCAACACAAATATTAGACTCGCAATTAAAACTCTATTCTTCATATACCTGAGACCCTTTGTTTTATATTATATTCACCATTGAGTAGGAGGTAAAGGTGAGATGTTTAAGTATTGAATCAACTGGTGCCGGGGGAGGGACTTGCACCCTCGATCGGGGACACTTTGGGCACAAGAATGGTGGCTGGTCACCTTACGAGAGCTCGCTCACAAAGAGAGGCGGTATATCTAAAAGCACTCTCCTGCCTGTTTTGCCAATAAAACTTTCTGCTTTAGCCAAAGCGCTTTTTATGTCAGGCGCTTGCTCAAACCCAAGAATCTCAACTACATCTTTGTTTCTTGCGCCTGCAACAATCACCTTTCCTATATAATTCATATATCGCATTCCCATGCCATAGGCATAGAAAGGATGAATCCCGTGATACGCGTATTCAAACCTGTATTTTGAGATATAAGCTGGATTTTCTGCAAATTCCATTGCAAACCTATTTTCCAGATCCTCAGGCCTTTGCGTTTTGCGCATTGGTAGGATGCGGTTATAGAATTCAATATATGAGGGATGATGCCTGCTGTTGAATCTCTCAAGCACAGGATTCAGAGCTATAAAAACGCCCCCTTTTTTAAGCACTGGCTTATTATGGTAGAAATTAAAAATATAGCCAAGCAAAAGATTAAAAAACAAAACAGGGTTGATTTCTGAAAAGGCGCTATATGGACAAAGGTTTGGAACCCCAACAATAACAACATCAGCTTGACTTTCAACTTTCACATTTTGCTGTCTATAGAGCTCTTTAAGGGTGAGCTTATGAACCATCTCGGGTGAACCAGCGTTTATTGCAATCGGTTTGTAATAACTGCGCATGAGTCTTCTTAATGCGCCTTTGAGAGTCTGAGGAAAGAATCTAACTGCGCTCATTAAAGGAAAAACAGCTCTCTCATAAGCTCCCCATATGTCATTATTAAGAACAGTTTCTATTTGAAATACCTGAGCCTTTGTTTTAACAAGCATGCCCATGCTATTTATAATTTCATGCATTAGGGATGTTTCAGGCTGCATCAAGGAGCCGCTTTTTTCAATTACACCTGCATTATGATGCTGATTGATGCTTCTTAAGCTGCCCAAACCAACGATTACACTTTTCCACCCGCCATTCATACTCACCCAGTTTACATTTACATATATCACGAGATCGCTTTCAATAACTGCCTTATTGACATCAACATCATAGCCATCATGTGTCTTGTCAATATAAACCATGCCGTCAGGATCCTCTGCATCGTGCGAGACCACATTTTTTCCATAAGCCCTGTTGCCAATAAGATGCGCTATCTCGTGTTTGGTCCATTTTCTATGAAGCCCATTTGCGCAGACAAACCTTATGTTGTCCTCTTTGATACCTTTTTTCTTAGCAATATCAATAACAATATCTATTATGAGTTTTCTTATGTCACTTGCCATTGGAGGAATAGGCAGACACGCATCATCAAAAGCAATTACGAGTTTCATGCCTGGTTTAATTAGGGTATCAATAGCCGGAAATCCAATTGGGCTTAAAAGAGCCTCAAGAATAGTGCTTCTCACATCTCTTAACGGTTCAACTGCTGGCAGGGCTTTAATTATTTCAAGATCAGAAGGAAAATCTACTCCTATAAGGTCATCTCCATAGAATACATAGCTTTTCATGAGAACCCCTCTTCTTGATGGATATTATTCTTTTTACCACTTTTTTAGTTAATATACACCGAACATCAAGGAGTTAAAAGTGAGTTTGGGCACAGTCCAGGCGAAAAATGGTGCCGGGGGAGGGACTTGCACCCCCGACTCCAGGATTTTCAGTCCTGAGCTCTACTACCTGAGCTACCCCGGCACCTTCTCAAAGAGTAAATAAAATAAGGCAAATAGTCAAGTATTATGTTGTCAATGGATGGAAGGAAGCTTCTGGAGCCTTTCCTTTGCCTGCTGGTTGTTCGGATCCGCTGCAAGGATCTCCTCGTAGATCTGACGCGCCTGGGGAAAAAGGTCAATCCCTTCGTATATGCTGCCGAGCCAGAGCTTGACCCCGATGTTCCCCGGATTCACATTAAGGATCTCCTTGAGCTCAATGATGGCCTCGTAATCCATGCCCCTGTCAATATATAGCGTTGCCAGGAAAGCCCTTATGTCCTCCCTCCTCGGCTCCTTGAGCGCTGCCTTTTTCGCTGTCTGGAGGGACTCGATCCATTTCCCTTCTTCCCTGTAAAACACTGCAAGCTCAAGGAAGAATGAGCCGCTCTCCGGATTGTTCTGTGTGCCCTCGCTGAGCACGGCCTGCGCCTTCTCTTTCTCTCCATGCTTTCTGTAGAGCGAGGCAAGGTTGCGGCAGGCGACCAGGTCAGAGGGGTTCCGCGATAAAGCCTGCCGGTACTCTGCAATAGCTTTTTCGTACTGTCCCACATCTGCCAAGAGGTCTGCGAGGAAGCGATGGAACTCACCGTTAGATGGCTCCCTCTCCAGAGCATGCCGCAGGGTGGCTATTGCCTTTTCCTTCTGGTTGTTCTCTCTGTAAGAATCTACAAGGTATTTAATGGTTGTCTTGTCATCTGGAACCATGGCAAGCGCCTTCTCAAGAATTCCAATGGCCTCGTCCTTTTTCCCTCTTGACCCAAGGTAGGTGGCAAACTGCCGGAGGCTTTCAGGGTTGTTCGGAACGATCTCCTGAAGCTCCGATGTCTCAAGCCGGTAAGGATACAGCTCTTCAAGCAAACCTGTAAGCCCGGGAGGATAAATTGAGGCAGCCTTCTTCATCTCCTCGATGGCCTTGTCCCTCTTTCCAATCCTTAAATAGATATTTCCGAAGATCTGATGATAGGAAAGATTGTTTGGGTCAAGCTCAACACAAGCCCTTGTCTGTTCCTCTGCCTTCTCAAGAAGGCCGAGCGTGAAGAACATCCATCCCAGGTCACAGCGGCAGTCAGGGTCTTTCGGGTTAAGCGCTATACCGACTTCCATCTCCTTAACCCCTTTCCTGACAAGGTCATCCCGTTCCAACAGCGGTGCAGGAATGCGATAGAACGCCCTGCCAAGGGAACAGTGATACTCTGCCCTGCCCTTGTCAAGTTCGACCGCCTTGCTGACATCGGCCATGGTGGTCCCCCGTGAAAAATAATGATTTGCCAGGGCAGGCCTAAGCAGGACCCAGCCCCAGACAATTGAGAGGGAAACAACGAGTACTCCAGAGGCAATCCTTTTCCATCCCCTCAGTGGGATGACCGTTTCAGGAACAAGGCACTCATGGGCGGGCCTCAGCCTCGTGTTGATGGCAATAATTGCAAGAGCTGCCTCGGCCGCATATAGGACTACATTGGAAGGAACATGGAGGTTGAAATCCATTAGGTTATGGAAGGACAGGCAAATAACCCCTGTGAGCGCTCCCAGCGAAACCCCTTTCATCTCGGGATCGTGCCTATTGGAAAATGTCTTAAAAAAGGATCTGAAAAAAATATATACGCAGATCGCAACCAGGATAAATCCCACTGCGCCCATTTCTGCAAGGATCTGAAGGTATTCGTTATGAGCATGCTCAACCCTGTTGAATACCTCCATTGGACGAAACCGGGGATAGAGCCAAACGAATGTCCCCATGCCGCTCCCCATCAGGGGATGCTGGAGGAAAATCTGTCCCGCAGCAGACCACATTGAAAACCTTGCTGCACTTGAGATACCCACATCCCTTAGGGAAAATCTCCTTATAAGCGGATCAAGCCCTGTGAGGTATCCAAAAAGAAGGAGGACCATGGGAAATAATAGAATGGTGGCGGAGCGAACCGATATGAGGCCTGTGGAGACCATAAAAAGGGAGGAAATAACCAATGCACACGCCATGCTCACAACCCCGCCCCTGGACAGCGTTAATAGGAGTGCGAGTCCGATGAGAATGGAAGAGAAGAAAAACAATGGCCTGTAGCCCTTTCTATCCCCACGCAAAAAGAAGGCCAGGGAGAGCGAGAGGGGGAGGCACATCTCAAGCCAGCCTGCAAAATGGTTTTGATTGACAAACGGTCCCCTGATAGCAGTGCTTGCCTGTGAGGAAAAAAGCGCAACGATGCTGTATAAGGACAATACAGCAGATAGAATGACAACAGACATTGAAAACCGCAGCGTGTTTTTCTCACGCGAGAGAATCTTCACGCCAAAAATATAGACAATAACGAAATCACAGAGGAGGAAAAGCTCATCACGGGACACTGCCCAATATAAAGAAGTCAATGCATTCAGAATCCCGTAGGCAATAAATAGGAGCAGCGGAACTTCAACTGAGGTCCTTTTAAGGGTTATATCCCCCAAATAAACCCCTTCGAGCATGCTCAAGAGAAGGAGCACCAGGACTCCGAGATGGAGGGCTGTTTTTGACCAGACCTCAACGCTTCCATAGAAAATGGGAGAGAGAATGATTATGCCAAGTAAAAGTATTTCTTCTGAAGTGGTGAAAAACCTTTTAAAGAGTCTTTTCCTCTCTTCTGTAATAGTAACTGCCGTAATAATAATAACCCCCCTTTTCTATCTTAGCCTTGTTCAAAGCAATTCCGCAGATTTTTGCCCGGGCCTTCTCAAGCTGGAGCCGTCCCTTCGTAATTGTATCCCTGGACAATCTGCCAGCTTCAACCACAAGGAGGACGCTGTCAACAAGAGGGGACATGACGATGGCGTCGCTGACAAGGGTAATAGGGGGAGAGTCAAGAACTACCATATTGAAGCTCTTCTCTAAAGCCTCCAAAACCTCCTTCATTCTCCTGGACTCAAGTAGTTCTGTGGGATTTGGAGATGAAGAACCGCATGTCAAAAGGGTCAGGTTCTTTACGCCTGACGGCTGAATAACATCTTCCAAATTTTTTCCCTTCTCCACAAGGAGGTTCGTGAGACCGGGCTCCTGGGGCACTTCAAAAGACTTATGAATCATGGGTTTCCTGAGGTCGGCATCCACAAGGATGACATTGTCTTCTCCCTGGGCCAGGGTGACGGCCAGGTTCTTGGCAAGTGTCGTCTTCCCCTCCATAGGTCCAGTGGATGTGACCAGAAGGACTCTCAGCTCTCCCTGGGGGGATGAGAATTTAATGTTTGCCTTGAGCAATCTCCAGGCCTCTGATTCATGGGAAAACGGATCCTCCAGGATGGAAAAACTTGCCCCCTTAGTCTTTATTTTTACCCTGGGGATCACCCCAAGGAGCGGGAGCTTCAGGTATCTTTCAACCTCCTCCTCATTTTTAATGCTCCTATCCAAAAGCTCCTGGGCGAAGGCCATACCCAAAGCCAGAAAGATGCCAAGCAGAAAAGCCGTGACAATGAACTTCCTCTTATGAGGCCGTATTGGATTTGCTGGGGTCTTGGCCCGCTCCAGGATAGAAATGGGAAAGGACGATACCTCCCCGAGGAGCTTGGTCTCTTTTGCCTCTTTCATTAAAAGATTATAGAGGCTCCTGTTCAAGTCAACCTCTCTCTTTAAGATATCATACTGGATTCGCGCCTTATGGGCCCCACTCAGGCGCTTTTTCTCCTGAGCTATGAGGCTCCGGACATTTCCAATGTCCGAGCGAAGCTTTATTATCTTCGGGTGTGTATCCTTGTATTTTTGCGAGAGCCTCCTGATTTCAAGCTCGTAATTCATGAGCTGGGAATAAAGGGTCTTGAGCGCTCCCGAGTCTCCATTGAGAGAGTCCCCCTTGTCCTCATCTGTCTCGCCGTCGAGGGAAATGCCGCTGTTCTCATCAAGGTATTTCACCAAGGTCAATTCTGATTCCTCGAGCCTTTTTTTAAGGTCCGCTGCCTGCTCTGTGAGCCAAAGGAGGGAACGCCGGGATGCCTCATTAGTCCGTTCAATCGTCTGCTGGATGTAGACCTCGCAATAAGTATTGGCAATGTCCCGGGCCAGCTCAGGAGAGGAAGACTCTACAGAAATTATATATATTCGAGTGTCCCCTTGCCTATCTATCCTTGTTATCCCCTTGATAATATCAATCCACCTCTCTTCAGTGGTCTGCGGATATTTCTCCACAAGCTTAAGGGACCGAATCACTCCAAGTATGATTGGTTCACTCGTCAGTATCCCAACCTGTGTCGGAAGAAATGAACCCTCGGGCAGGGAAAGAAGCTCTTCCAAAGGAACCCTTTGAGGTCCCTCAGGGCCTATGATGATCTTCGCCGAGGCCTGGTAGATAGGAACCTGCCTATATGTGTAGAAAGCCATGAGGCCAAAAAAGAAAATAAAACAGGAAATGGCAACCTTTTTCCTCTTGTAGAGGATTTTAAGATATTCATCAAGGGTGCTGTTAAGTGTCTGCTGCATTGCCTCAGAGCCAACTCTCCGGGACAATTATCAGGTCTCCGGCCTGCAAAGGGATATCCTTCTCCTTTTTTCCCTTTTCCATCACATCTCCCATTTTTACGGTCAGGACCTGTTTCTTCTCACCCTCACCACGAACAAGCTTTGTGCTATTGGGAGATGCCTGCTCACTGAGACCGCCTGCGGAAAGGATCGCATTGAGGATCGTATATCCCTCTTTCATCTCAAAAGCCCCGGGTGATTTGACAGCGCCAACAACATAAAAAACATTGAGTTTCTTTTCAAAAAAACGAGTGGTAAAGTCTCCCCTCTCCATTCTTGAGACATATATGATATCGTCAGATTTTATCGGAATGTTCTGGGAGAGATCACCCTCAAGAAAAAGCTTTTGAATGTTCACGGATATCTGCTCGAGTCTCTCGCTGCCGGCTCCATCCTCCTCGCCTGTTTTTCTAAGGATGGAAACCTTGTCTCCTGATGAGGAGGTCGGCCCTCCAGCATCCAGAAGGATATCCAGCAGCCGTCTTGAACCCCTGAGGATGTAGGGTCCGGGTTTAGCCACTTCTCCGAGGACAAAGGTTTTCTGGCTGTGATATTCCTCAACCAGGACCTTGACCCTGGGTTCTTTCAGAAAGTCTTTTTTAAGAAGAGAAACAAGCCGCTGCTCTATTGCAGAGGGAGTGAGGCCCTTAACATCTACCTCTCCCAGCATGATGTTCTTTATCGTCCCCCTGGGTGAAACCGTGAATGACCCGGAAAGATCGTCTTCACCCCACACCTCAACCTTCAGGATGTCGCCGGGTCCAACAGTGTAGTCTCCCACGGATTGGGACACTGAAAGAAGAAGGCAGAGAGAAGCTGATAGGAAGAATGTCACAGCCCTAATCTCAGAGAGAGACTAACAATATTATTTGTGTATTCTTCATCTTCGTCTTCGCCTTTGGATTGAAAATGAGTGTATCCCGCAGTAGTAAAGAGCCATTTTGTCGCCTTGAAAGTAATCCCTCCTCCCGCTTGAAGGTATTGACGCTTTATAGGAGGCTCCTCGAATTCCTGCTCTCCACCCCGGCCCTCGCACATTAGCTCCACCCTGCTTCCAATCAAAACGGAGAGAGACAGCCCACCCCCTGTGTCCCCGTATTCCCTTCCCATGATGTCAATGGTGGTCCTATGAATGCCATCAAGGGTAACCTTAACTATTTTTCCTCCATATTTTACCTTCGCAAGCGCAACGTTTCCTGTCTCGGTTCCCCCCTGATCCCATTTGATGATCTGATATCCAACGCTAACCTCTCCCTCAAGATTCTTAATGGAGCTTATAAGCCCAACCGTGGGCTGTTGGATCGTGGTATCCGAACGTATATCGTTGTCATAAACGGTGGATAAGACAGCGTACTTCAGAAGAAGCCCAATGGGCCTTATGAAGCCCCATTTAAAGCCAACATCGGCATTATGAGAGACAGACTGGCCTTTTACAGGTTCAGAATAGCTGACTATGGCTGCACTGTATCCTGCTGTAAACGATGTGCGTGGTGAAAATGAATGTTGAAAGGTAATAGAACCCCGGCCCTCGCTCATCTGTGTAATATTCGCAGGGGCATCACTCGGCAGGTAGAGGTAGATCGGAACCGCAGCATAATTGTAACTAAAAGCAAAAAGGAAATCCTTCAGAAAATAAAAGGACAGGGAGGCAAGGGCATCGTATGTTAATGTTTTCAGTTTCTCCTGGTTTGGATAGTCCGTCTCATATTGTTGATATTTCTGTGAATAAATATATGTCAATCCTCCGGATATTTTTCCTTCGGCCCTCTTCAAGGGGATGGTCAAAGACACCTCCGGACGAACTGTGGTGACAGAGTCTGATCCTTCCCCTCCGTAGGGGAGTAGAACATTACTCTCTATTAATTCTGTAACCGTAAGTGAGGGTTTAAATTTTAAAGGCGTAAAACCCAGGACACATTCAGGATAAAGGATTAAGACTACAAAAATACATAAACCCCTCATTACCTGGCCAAATCTTTTCCAACGACGATCGTGATATCCCATTGGTATTCTGAAGACTTTTCAACTTTTGGCCTCTTGGGCAATACCCCTGCAAGTTTCTCTGCCTGATCCTTGAAGCCCTTGTGGTAATACACGGTTGAAGTGCGGTAGTTGGACCTCTTCGCATTACCCATACTCACAAGGTTCATGTCATTAATGAGAAGGATCTTCCCAACGCCCTCCGCTGCCTTCGGAGCGCCGCTTCCGTTCAGGATGGCGATCTCTGCCGGCTTGCCGGAAGGGACCTCTTCCTCTATTGCAGGCGGCTTTGGAGCAGGCGCCTGAGGAGCTGGCGGCTGGTAAGCAGGAGCAGGCGGCTGATATGCAGGAGCAGCGGGTGGCGGCTGATATGCAGGAGGGGGCGGTGGCGTTTGAACCTTAGGAACGATTACAGGGGAAGGAGGGGCATAGGCTGTGAGAAGCAGCCTCTTTGGATCGCTCCAGCAGATGTTTTTCGGATCCACGCCCCTCTCAGGAACAGCTCCAACAAATGGAGAGACTATCTCCTCAATGGCCTGCTGGGCAATCTTATTGATTGGATCACGCATGGCAAGGAATACAGAACCGCTCACTTTAGTAACTGTGCCAGTCCAAAGGACCTGAGATGACGCCACATCAATAAACCGGATCGTAACCCCTACAACAGGTTCCTCATCCTGGGTGGCCCTGCTGGTTTTCTTATAGTAATACTCGTTGACTGTCCCGGCAAAGACCCCTTCCACTCCCAAAACCTTGCCCGTCTCAACGGCAAAAGTTACATCCACCGAAGGGGGAGGAACAATTCCCCGCATCATTAAAACTCTCTCCACCTCGGCCCGTTCCATGACATTGAACTTTCTTGAATTATAAAGCTCCACGCCAAGGAGGTCTGCGGCGATCTTACCAGCAAATGGATACCTTGTAAGATTATCAAAGGGAAGAATCCCAACGCATTGAATAGGGGAAAGGGATTCCGGTGGTCGAACAAAACGGGAGTCCACCATAGTTCCACACCCCTTGAGAACCGCAACTGAAAGAACGACTGCTGCAATAATTGTGACGAGACGCTTCATTCAATTCTCTTCTAAAAGTTAGACCCCACAACAGCCTCCACGGCGGCCTGAGCCACAGCGTTCACAGGGTCTCTTTCAAATGTGAAAACATCGTAGGACGACCTGCTCACGCTCGCCGCCCAGATGATCATTCCAGTCTTGACATCTACAAGCCGGACGCTAAACCCGATCGCGGGTTCAGTCTGCCTTATACCCGGCTGGCTTTGATAGGAATATTCCGTTGCAGACCCGATGAGAACGGCATCTACACCAAGAAATCCCCCTATATCCTTGGCGGTAGAACGATCAATGCTCTTTCCGAGCTTGTAGTTTTTCTCCTTGAGCCTCCTCTCCACCATGGACCTGTCAACAATATTGTATTTTTTAAGCTTGGTCAGTTCGGAAGAGAAAAGATCGGACAGGAGCTTTCCTGCCTCTGCAAACTGAGTGAGGTTCTCAAAGGGTGCAACAGCAATGGAGGCAATGCTCTGTAAGCTCTCAGGAGACTGGACATAACTCCTCTGATAAAAATGGCCGCAGGAGGCAATAAGAAATATTAGGACACCTGATAATATTGTGCGAATAGGCTTCATAGCGGCGGTGGGAGAAGCGGGCTTATGGACTCGCGGTATGGAACTGCAACCTTTTCAGATGGAAGCTTTTCTTCCGGCTTGGGTTCCTCAGGAACATAGAGGCTTTCCCTTACCCTCTCTATTCCCCGCACCACCTGGATTTTCTGGAGGTTGATCTTCGCTTTCTGTAAAACAACAAGCTCCCGTGCGCCGCCCTCTTCCATCTTGAGGTCTTCCAAGGCCTTTATGTAATCTTCCGGGCGGGTGCTCCTCCTGATAAATGTCACAGCGCTTGGAGGCGGTCCCATCTCAACCGATAGCTCTACTGTATGCTCTCCCTGAGGGAATGTCTTTGTAAAAATCTCCTGCCAATCCGATCCGGAAGAAGGGGAAAACACAGATGTTACTTTTCCGCATCCGTCAACTTTATAGCTCCCCCGGGACATTCCTGGGAAACGGGCAGCGAAAGTCAGTGTTGTGGACCTGGCAGCATAAAAAGTATAGGTCAATGCGTATCCACTCCCTCCCTGGGTAAAGGGGAACATTGATTCCTGGGGAAGCTTGCCTTCAAGCTCCAGTGTCTTCAACACTGTTACGGCCTTTGCAGCATAGGTGAGGGGCTCTGTGGCATGCCATGATTCAAGGGGTTCTATGGCCGTAGAACACGAAGAATCCATAAAAAAGGATTGAAGAGCAGACCCCTTGGGAGCCGTGACCCGAATCAGGTGGTTGCCTCTTGAGAGTATAAAGTTTCCTACCTCTGTTGACTCCCATTTCCCTTTTGCCTCTGTCAATACAGATGCCCCTCCGTCAATTGTCCAGAAATGGGGCCCCCCGTAGAGCATGGCCCTGAGGAAATACCGCCCTGATTTCGGAACATTTAAATAGTAATAAAAACTCTCAGGCGCCTCCCCGTACTTCCGTTGGAAAGCCCGTGCATCAACCTCAAGCCTATCCTGTCCGGAAAGAAGGGAGAAATAATCTGCCGCTGTTGCGTTGGTCCGAGGAATCCCGGCTCTTTCCCACCCCATTGTTCTTACAAGGGCCTGGGCCCATTTCTCCTGGGTCACGACCCCCCCCTCTTGGCCTCCGGATTGAACAACAGATCCGAAAAGGATAAGGACTACTGTTATTGGGATTAGATTTCTCATTTGACTGATTTTATACTACCTTAACATCAGTTTGAGAAATATGTCAACAATTTATATAACTCCATTTTATTGTTATCAGGGGTCCTGTAGTAGGTCTTTAACGAAAACTGCAAAGAATACAGCATGTTACAGGAGTTTTGTGGTCTTCGGGCTCCTCTTACTGACTACCTTGCTTCTTCAGCCCTTGCTCAGCTTCAGAAAAGAGATCTCTTTGTCCACCTTGGCCCGAAGATCTGCAATGCTCGAATAATCTATGATAAAGGTTGAGGTAAGCAGTTCGTTTACCCTCTTCATCGGCAAAGGATCCAGAGAGAGAAGAAACCTCAATTCTCTTAGAATCCTTCCCTTGTGAACAACATAATCATGGATCACCTTCTCATCTTCAAGGCTCATCTCGGTGAACTTGACCCCCATCCCTGGTCCCTTGCATTTCTCTCTCCCTTCCCCTTTTCTCAATGTATAGACCACTACGCCCTTTGCCTGTATATTTTTTTGCCGTCCAGGAAATGGAAAAGATAAGGAGAGCTGGACAGTGGGAGGAAAGAGCTTTTCGGTTTCCATATATATTCCCCCCATTCCTATAGTCATGCACGATCCCTCAAAGGAGGTGGTGATTGGGCCGAACTTCACCTTGCTCCTCATAGGGGCTCTTTGAAACCTCCTCATAGATTTAACTGTTTTTTATTAGAGGCTTTCAAACACTACATCAAATTGACAGAAAGGGTCGCCTTTTGATCTGCATTTGGATTCACTCACTTTGACCCCCTTTGCGCCGCAGAGCTCAAAAAATCTTTCTATCCATCCCTCTACATTTTTGCAATGGATTTTTTTCATCTCGGGAAAATCGGAGAATTTGACCTGCAGCTTATTCCCTCCCAAATCAATTAGATCGACATTCCCTGTATCATAATAACTCTTCCACATATTCATTGCCCTTTTCACAAAGAACTTTGTCGGCCCTACCTTGACAAAGGCCCTGTAAACCCCTGCCAGGTCGGCCTCGGCATTCAACCTCCCTTGTTCCCTGGCGAAGCTCATATCCCCTTTGCCGAAATATTTGTCAATAAGCGTGAGGAGGTTGACAAATGTTTTATAGGGATACCATTCCGTAGGCAAAAGCCTCCTCTGAAAGAGCGCCCTATCATCCTCGTCTTCAAGCAGACGGAGGAAATCATTAATATCTTTGTCTTTCAGGTTCTTCTTGACAAACTTTACCAAGCCGAGGATCGCGATACCCTTTACTTGTGCCATATTTTTATACTACAATATATTAGAATTTTGTCAAGCTGTAATGTCACTTAAATCCCCATGCAATCCCAAGAGAAACATTGTCCCAGGAGGCGCGGTATTCCCCCTCTGCCTGTCCCCTCCCTTCTATCCCCGCAATGCTATCCCGGACATACCTATCCGCTTGAAAAATATGGGAATATGCTCCGTCCACCCTGAACTGGCCGATCGTCCACCCGAATCCGATCGTGACGCCATGCTTGTCAGAATCAAGGTTTGAAGCATCCATTGTCCTTTCAGGTATTGCCCCCTGCTCAAAGAAGTATCCTCCCCGCAGGGACAGCCCCTCGACAAAGGATTCAAGGGCATACTCTGCGCCAATTCCCACGCCAATAGTGTCATGCCACTCCTTGGGGAGCGCGGTGTCAGCCAAGGGTCCGAAAGCTTCGCTTGGCGGTATAAGGGAATTATTTTTGAAGTCCAGAGGATACCTCTTTATCCGAGACCACTGCATCCATACGATGTCCAGGACCAAATCCAGTGTATGTATGGGCAGGTAGCGGACCCCTACCCTGACTATCTGCGGAAGGGTTACATCAACCTCTACATCGTCGGATGTGTCCGTAACGCCGTCGGTGAATATGACAAGGCTTTGAGGAATGGAGGCCCTGATCGGACCCTTAGCCTTCACGGGAATAGGTGGAAGGTATGATGCCCCCACTTCAAGCGAAGGGAACGGAGAATAGATGACGCCGGGGCTACATGTGAAGTTATACCTGTCCTCAAGCTTGGTTTCAACGAACACATCCGTGGCCGGATCCTCTCCACCAAGCGGTGCATACATGAAACTGTATGCGATAAAAACATCCACCATGCTCAGGGCAACACCCACGCGCAGGGATTCAAACGGTCTCCAGCCGATCCCGAGCGAATAAAAGATCTGCTCGTTCATTCCCCTTATGACATTGTATCTTTGCGGCCCGTTCCGTGGATAGGTAATCTCCGGCGCGCCATAGGGTCCGTAGCCGCCTATTGAAAAAACAAGATCGTCAAGGCCGAAGTCGGAAGAAATTCCTACAAAGGGGATATGCCCCATTCTGAAATCGTTTTTCACCGGGGGATATTTTCCTGCCCTGAGAAACTCGGCATGGAGGAGTATAACCCCGTCCTCAAGAAGGATATTCGTCCCCTTAACCCTGGAAAGTCCGGCAGGGTTTATGAAAAGGGCAGTGAGGTCATCGGCACGAGCAGTGAATGCGCCGCCCATGGCCATGGCCCTGGCGCCGACCTCTGGTATATAATACCCGCTCGCCAAGCATACCGAAGGAATCATCCAGATGCAGGCCGCCGTCAGCAAATTGCCTAACGATGATCTGTTACAGACCTCTTTCACCCCTCTATCTTCCTTCTCTCCTCGGCCAGATCCTGCAGGGCTTTCCTGGCCTCTTCAGGAGAGGGAGGCTTCCCATGCCATTCGTGATTATTTTCCATAAAGGAGACACCCTTACCCAGGGTTGTGCGGAATAGGATTACCGATGGTTTTTCCGTCACTGACTTTGCCCGGTTGAATGCCCGGATGATCCCCTCTACATCATGGCCGTCTTCTTGAAAAACCTCCCAGCCGAATGACTTGAACTTTTCCCCCAGGGGCTCCAGGGACATGATCTCCTCTGTAGGCCCGTCAAGCTGGATGAAATTCCTATCCACAAAGGCTGTGAGATTGCCCAGTTTATAATGTGAGGCATGCATTGCCGCCTCCCAGGTTCCTCCTTCCTGGCATTCCCCGTCAGAAAGGCTGCAATAGATCCTGTAGCCCTTGCCCCTGGAGCCCAAGGCAATACCCACGGCCTGGGCAAGGCCGTGTCCGAGCGAGCCGGATGATGTCTCAAGGCCAGGAAGAAAGATCGTGGCTGGATGACCCTGAAGCCTGCTGCCGAGCCTCCTAAAGGTCATCAGCTCCTCAACGGGAAAATACCCGGAGCGCGCCATGGCCGCATACATTACAGCACATACATGGCCGTTTGACAGGACGAGCCTGTCCCTCTCCTCCCACTCGGGGTTCTTCGGATCGTGCTTCAAGATGTTGAAGTAAAGGACCGTGAATATCTCTGCAAGGCCAATAGCCCCACCTGGATGGCCGCTCCTTGCCTCTGCCACCATCCTGATGACATCCTGCCGCAGGATGTTAGCCATGAGCTTTAGTTGCTTTATATCCGAAACCTTCTCCATTGCTTGCAACGAATTATACCCCCCGTAATTCTCCAATGTCCATACAAGTCTGGGTGAGAATTCTTGCCTTACCCTGCCTATATTCAGTAAACTAAAGGGGAATTCCCTATGTTTTCGTCCCTCTCAAGCAAGTTCATTGTGCCTGCTGTCCTCATTGTCAGCGGAATAATCGGGGTATCAGCATGGATGACATTCAGAACCCAAAAATCGTTCCTCACGGAACTGGACAAGGACCGGATGAAAGACATTTTCAAGTCCGTGGATTTTGATGTAATCGACCTTATGCTGAATAAGCACGGAAACAACCTCCAGGAAAACATTGAAAAAATGGCCCCTAGAGATGAAATAACGGCCATCAGGATCTTCGACAGCAAGGGAAAGGCAAGCAAATCAAGTAACAGGTCAGATCTCGGGAAAACCCTGAAGGATTTGGGCCTAGAGTCCCTTGCCGCCCATGGCCGCTCAACCGCCCTTGAATTCTGGCGCGACGGGAAAAGAAGCCTTGGGGTTGCAGGCCCGATCATGAACAGGGAATCCTGCCATACCTGCCACAGCTCCTCTAGTCCCGACAATGGCCTCCTTTTCGTAGAAGCATCCCTTTCGAGGAGGGAGAAACAGGTCTCGTCTCTTGGAAAGCAGGCATTCATTTCCACATTCCTTACCATCGCAGTCCTCTCCCTGGCGCTGTGGCTGCTCCTAATTTCTCTCGTCACACGGCCTGTGAGGATCATGATCCGGAGGATGGCAAAGGCCCAGGGCGGCGACCTTTCCGCGCTTGTAAGGTCCACCCGCCGCGATGAGCTTGGGACATTGGCACGGACATACAACTCAATGCTGGAAAGACTCTCCACTGCGCGGAAAGAGCTTGAAAGCCTCTACCGCCAGCAGATACAGAGGGCCGATCGTCTCGCATCCCTCGGGGAGCTCGCATCCAGCATCGCCCACGAGATCAAAAATCCACTCGCCGGCATCAGCGGAGCGATCCAGATACTCAGGGAGGATTATCAAACCGGCGACACCCGGCGCAGCGTGCTCGAGGAAATTCTCAGGCAGATCAATCGCCTCGACAAGACAACAAAAGACCTTTTGAGCTTCTCCCGTCCCAGCCCTCCCCTGCTTGGCATGACAAACATCAATTCCGTGATTGAGAAGGCGCTTCTTTTTGTCGAGCCCCAGGCAAAAAAACAAAGGGTTGAGATAATCACACGCCTTGACAGCAACCTGCCGAACACAATGGCAGACAAGGAACAGATCCAGCAGTGCCTCCTCAATCTGTGCCTCAACGGGATTCAGGCCATGCCTGACGGCGGACAGCTGACAGTAACTACCGAGGCGAGATACTTTCTCATGTCTGAAATCATACTAATCACAATCCAGGACACGGGAACAGGCATCGCCAAGGAGCACATGCCCAGGATCTTTGAGCCATTCTATACAACAAAGGCGCAGGGCACTGGCCTGGGGCTGTCCATTGCCAGGAGCATCGTTGAGGGGCATGGAGGGGGAATATTTGTGGAAAGCAATTCAGGCAAAGGGACCATTTTCTATGTTAGACTGCCCGTGAGGAGCGCGGCAGTCACGGCTGAGGCGCACTGAGCGGCTGACCATCATGGCAAAAAGAAAAATACTCGTCATTGATGATGAGAAGTTAATTCAATGGTCTCTGGAGCAAGAGCTGTCCAGGGATGGTTACGAGGTCTTCTCCGCAAGCACTGGCGAGGCCGGACTGCAGCTCTTTGACAGGGAAAGCCCCGACCTCACTATCGTTGACATCAGGCTTCCCGGAGCCGATGGCATAGAAATACTTGAAAAGATCAAGGCCCAGGACAAGGAGCATCCCATCATTATGATCACGGCATTCGGAGATGTGGGGACTGCAGTCAGGGCCATGAAGCTCGGAGCCTTTGACTACCTCACCAAGCCTTTCGATCTGGAAGAGGTCAAGCTTGTCGTAGGCAAGGCCCTTGAATCACGGATGCTCAGGCAGGAAGTAAGTGAGCTCAGGAAAAAAGAGAGGCAAACAAACCAGATCGTTGGAGCATCGCCCGAGATCAAGAAGGTGCTGGAGGCGGTGCAAAAAATTGCAGAGACAGACGCAACCACTGTACTCATCGTCGGAGAGAGCGGCGTGGGAAAAGAGCTTATGGCAAAAGCAATCCACTATCAGAGCCAGAGGGGAGAAAAGCCCTTCATGGAAATAGACTGCTCTGCGCTTCCTGAGACATTGATAGAAAGCGAACTGTTCGGACACGAAAAGGGGGCATTCACAGATGCAAGGACTCTCAAGAAAGGGCTCCTGGAGCTTGCAGATGGGGGAACGGCTTTTCTTGACGAAGTAGGAGACATGCCCCTGTCCACCCAGGGCAAAATCCTCCGTGTCATTGAGACTAAAACCTTCAAGAGGGTCGGAGGAACACGGGACATACAGGTGAATATACGGATCATAGCTGCGACAAACAAGAGTCTCGCAGATCTAACCAAGCAGGGAAAATTCCGCGAAGACCTCTATTACCGCCTGAATGTCATCCCAATATTCATCCCGCCCCTTCGTGAGAGGAAAGAGGACATACTCCCCCTTGTGAAGCATTTCATAGAGCACTACAACAAAGAATTCAGGAAACATGTCCGAGGCCCGAGCCCGGAGGCAGAAAAACGCCTCATCTCCTATTCCTGGCCGGGCAATGTCAGGGAGCTGATAAATGTCATTGAACGGGCCATCCTTCTGGAAGGAAAAGATATCATCCTCCCGGAACACCTGATCCTTGAGGTTGGAACACAGGGCGCTACTTCCAAAGACTTCCGCCTCCCCGAGCGCGGGGTGTCGCTGGATGATGTGGAAAAGAACCTTGTCATTCAGGCGCTTGAGATGACCTCGGGAAACCAGAGCCGCGCTGCAGGTCTTCTCGGCATAACCCGCGACACACTGCGCTACCGGATGAAGAAATATCACCTCAGCTGATCCGGACAAATCAAATCTGTTAGGTCTCTAAGCTGTGCTATTGGTTGTTCCCAGGGCGGAACGCACACTCTCCCTGAGTTCCTTGATATCAAAGGGTTTATCAAAAAATTGAAGGACGCCTTCCTTCATGGCCTCATCCCTTACCTTGGGCGTGCCAAAAGCAGAGATCATCAGGACCTTGCACTGGGGAAAACGTCTTTTAATTTCACGGAGAAGATCCATACCGTTTAGCTGCGGTAGCCTCAGGTCTGTAACAACAAGGTCGAATTTGCATTCGGTCATGATATCGAGCGCCTCTTCTCCGCTCTGCAC
>Ga0315310_10000510_pt1 | contig 24888 bp, 35 predicted proteins | sample TDP5_MG_FD_203630 | JGI IMG/M metagenome (GOLD analysis project Ga0315310, IMG submission 203630) | Freshwater sediment microbial communities from Lake Towuti, South Sulawesi, Indonesia - TDP5 | ecosystem: Environmental > Aquatic > Freshwater > Lake > Sediment | place: Indonesia: South Sulawesi...
ACCTATCTATTCCCCCTCGTAAAGAAGCTTGTTCCATGCTCCTGAGACCGGAGGCTCGCTTGCGTACTTGAGCTTGTTGAAGGCCCCTGTTGTCGGTGGCTCACTCAGGTATTGTAGCTTCCTCCAACCAGTAACAGGCATTACAACATTTATGACTAGGTATGAGGCTGAGATGTATACCGATGCGCCAGTCTGAATCCTTATCCTGCTGCTATACTCTTTCAGATCTGCCATGCTCAGGCTTGCCGACCTCAGCCAGATGTAAGGGACGGAATATGTCCCTAGCGCTGAGTCGGTTACTGATACCGAATCAGTGATGTTGTAAAGGTCTGTCTGCGCCAGATAACTAGCGTTGCTCGTGTGGATGATGCCTTGGTAGTAGTAGGTCTGATTAGATGGCAGCTTTGATTTGTCCAAGTAGATCTGTTGTTTTCTAAGCGACCACACATCCCCAGCAGCCAAATATCTGTATGTCGCTATCTTCTTGTGGAGCTGGGTCTTTGTTATCGTCCCGCTCTGCTGGATTATGATCTTGGCGAGAGAGAGATGAACTGTCCTGCCTGCCGATGCACAGGTTATCTGGACAGCGTAATATTTGCCATCGGTCATCGTTATAATGGAGCTCCTTACACGAACTAGAACATTTGCGCTCGCTGGGGCCACAGATACCTCAGATCCGGTTAAGGCAGTACCAGCATCGCTCAGGTCTGGGTTCGAGTGCCCTATTAGCCTCGCCTTGACCGTCTTGCCTGCCGTTCCGCAGCCAAGGCAAGCCTCGAAGTATGCCGTTAAGGTTCCATCGCGGGGAGAGGTCTCATACTTGTAAATGGGATGTTCGGCAACGGTTTTCCATAGGTTAGCAGTAGCAGGTGTATATGATTCAAAATCTCCTAATTCCACTGCCTCCTCCCCCTTCGTCCAACCAGCCGAGATGTTGTCCTGTACGATGATCCTTCCTGCCCATATGTTAGCGCCGTAGTTGATGTTGTCCGTCTTGATTTGAACCCTGAACCTGTGCCCACTCGTCAAGCTCAAGGCCCCGCTTCTTAGCCTTACTGGGTCTGTGCTCTGCGTTGATAGGACGCTTCCAGTAACCTCAGTTCCCCCGTTGCACACATCTGAGGTTCCTTGGTCTACCAAATGGGCTGATGCTGTAGCTATTGCGTTGTCTATTGAAAGGACAACCTCAAAGTAATATGCAGGATTGACGAACTTGCTCGAATCTATCAGGACGCATCCCTTGAAGAGTGTAGGCTCAGACCAAGTAGTGCTATAGCTTACGAAGGATCTCCCTACAAGATCGATCTGATACTCTACCGGATCTAGTTTTATAATCCTTCTAATCGCGCGAAGCTCCCTTCTCTTCCTCCTTGGGAGATGGTAAACCGAGGGAGGGAAGAGGGACATCTTAGACCTTCTCAGAGACGAGTTTCGAGTAAGCCTTTAAGAATTTATTTTTCTTGGAAGGCGTGAGTACGCCATCGAACCAGACTTCTAGCTTCGTGTGATCGGGCACGTTGGGGAATATCCACCTTATCTTGGCCCCAACATCCTTTTCTAACTCTGCCCAAGAGTCGAACACGTCCTCTATGATGAAGATGGTCTCGCCTTCCTTGGGAGGATAGATGCCTGAACTGGGGTCGGACATTAAAGAGTCGAGCTTGCCCTTCTCATCTGTTGTAAGCTCTCGTTCTGAGTGGACGAATACCTTATCCTCGCTCCCAGAGATGCCTTGAAACCAACCAACGTCAGAGGGTCTAAAGTTGAACGCGTTGTAGAGCTTAATTGTGAGTATCAGGTAGTCCCAATTCACTTGCTTGGGATACTCGTAAGTAACTTGAGTGCCCAACCTTAAGCACCTTAAAGTTCTACTTGGCCTTTATCTCTGTTGGCTTTGCCTCTGATAGTGGAACTGAACCCTTCGGTATGAGAACGTGCCCCATGAACTCCTCATACTCTGCCCTGAGAAGCTCCCACTTCACTATCTCCAAAGCGAAGATAGCAGCAGGAAGGCTAACCCTTTCCTGCTTGAGAGCCCTAGCTATCGCGTCTCTTGCTTGTATGCACTCCCTTGACTTCTCTTCCTCAAACTCCTGCTCAAGCTCCTTGAACTTACCTTTGAGCTTGTTCAGGAAGGAGTCCCAAGAAACCATCTGCTACACCTATGCAGAGACATAGACGTAGGGATGATCGTCTGCTGTGTTGTAATAAACTTGGCCGTCTACAGGAGTGCTTGGGGCTGTAGCTTGGGGATCTATGACTGGGTTCCTTAGAGCTTGCTTGGCGAACTCCACTTCACCTGTAGGATCTGCAAGCTCATTAAGGGGCGAGGCCGAGAGGTCTAAATTATGCTTGTGGTCGTCCCTTGAAGCTGCTGTACCTGTTCCAGCGGAGGCCGTCTGCTTCTTGACATCCTGCGGTGCTGCGTTGCTGAGGGTCGCAACCTCATCTAGATACGCTATCTTTCTCCAACTCATGCTCTAGGCTAAACTACGTAAATATATAAGCGATTTTCTACGGTGTGATACCAGAGATCCCCTTCCGTTGGAGACGGAGGGGGGGTAGGCCCCCTGTATGGCACTTCAGGGACAGCGCCCAGCCTACTTAGCAGTAAAGACTTGCTAGTAGTGACCCCAACGAGCATACTGATCTTGTCCAGCGTGGCATCGTTGAGCCCGAAGCATATCTCCTTTGCGTAGACGGAAAAGACCTCGCTCTCAAGCGTTTTGCCTGAGTATTTAGAGCTCTTCTTCCAAAGCTCTTCGGCATAGGCCCTGTAGCTTATCCTGCTCGAAGATAGAACCCCATCATCGTCTAAGATCTCAGCTACGCGATCGTACAGGGAATCTATGTTGGAGTATGTGACTCTGATCTGTTGAGAGGACAGATCGTGAACGGCTTCAAGCTTGGGCGTTAAGAGATCTGGTCTCGTCTTGATCTCCCACTTCTCGCTCCTTCTCTTGCGCGTAGACATCTCAACCGCAGAAACCATACTTGACTAGGAGGTTAAATAGGTTTTCACAGACAGCTTGCCAAGAGTAGACCTTCCTAACCGTCTTGGAGTGCTCCTGAAACTTCTCCTTCCAATCTCCCAGTTTTGAAAGGGTTAGGTCTATCGAATGAGCGAGATGATCCGCGTTGGTCTCCCAGCCGTTGCCCACGTGGATCGGGTTGTCTTTAAAGACCTTCGGATTCCCTGTTATTGTAAGGGGTATCGCAAAATCCAAGATCTCCTTGAAGCAACCAGCGTTAGGAACCAAGGTCGGTAAGCCCCTGACTATGCCTTCTAATGCGTTGAGCTCAAATCCCCCTCCTCGACTTGGGACTATCAGCATATCGCAAGCGTCATAGAGCTGCCTTAGCTGATTTTCATCCAGCCAGTAGGAAACGTGTACAGTTCTTAAGAGCCTGAACCTCTCCGGCAAGGTTCCACTCTTCACGACCAAGAGCACGTCCCTGTGCTTTTGCTGAATGAAGCTCATAGCGTCTGCAACTATGTCGGCCCCCTTCCTGTATTCGCTATGGGTAACAAAGTACAGAATTAGGGTCACATGTTCCCTTTGCTTCATATTGTTTATATCTTGAATGAAGGGATGCTCTATGCTTTTGCTTTCAGTCATCATGGTATCCGTGAGCCCATGAGTGATCTTGTGTATCGGCACTTTGACCCCAGAGCTCTTGAAACAATCTATGGCGAACTGCGAGGGCAAGAACACTAAATCTAATTGGTTCAGGGTCTCGACAGCTACCTCGCTTATCCTGTCGCTATCAGCGGTCTCGAATCCGCCCATTACCCCCTTGACCCTCATAAGCCTAGACAGCCTTTCTTGCCTGACCTTGAGCATGTCCGGCCTGTCCCCCATCGTCATGTACAGTATCGGATGCAGGATTACGTTTCTCGGCCTGAGCCACATCAGGTTGTCTAAGGCATCTTCCGGTATCCTTTGGATCTTGACCCTTTTTTGGAGTTGTTCTATGTGCTGCTCCGCTATCATCGTAAAGCTGACGTTCCTGTACATCGGGTAGACGTAGTAGATCTCGCCCAAGTTGAATCGCCAAAAACTTAGTCAAACGCGCGGTTCAATATATTGAAAGCCTACCATGTCAATATCGCTGCCCTCTTCCAAGTGTTTGAAGCTATGCAGACGTAGATGTAATCGCTATCCCAACAGAGATCCCCAGAGTTCCCAGGGTCGCTTGCCGATGCCGGAGTCTTTGAAACCCTCAATCGAACAAGTTGGGCGTCTATGTCTATGGCTGCCGTAGGATCTTGGACACCGACCCCTATGTTGCCAGAAACCCTCTCATAGCCTGAATGAACCTCCAAGAACCTCCTCGATGGTATTCCGAGCTTGATAGCCATGTCAGGATCGGGTATCAGATCCTTCCTCACATAGCCGTAATAGTCGATGACGCTCGTTATGTCGATTCCCTTGAGAACCGTGACTAGATTCTCGTACCATGTGTACCTTATCCTCTGCCCCCTCGAAAGTTTCAGGTCGTCTATCGTTGGCATTGTCTGACCTACTTCCCTGCCCTCGCCCTTCTGAGCTTGGCTAAGGCCACGTAGAGATCTCTTTCTTCAGGGCTGAGGACGATCCAATCCACACCAATCGCTTCCTTTACTGATCCATTTAGGGTAGCTAATTGGTCTAGGGCCTTGCTAAAATCATCAACAGAGATCTTGCCAGCAGAGCAATCGGTGACTAGCTCAGTAACCACCTTCCCCATCTCTTCAGCGAGTTCAGCAGCAACTATGTAGGCCATATACATCTTCTGCTCATCCTCTGGCACTCCCTCAGCGTCCATTTTGTCTTTGAGCTTTTTCTTGTCTATGGGTATGTACTCTGCCATGCTTACGAGCTTGTCCGTGCTGACTGTCCTGAACTTGATCTCTCCTTCTACGAAAGCCTTGGAATCGTTTTCCGACATCCCTGCCTTTTTGAGCTCAGCAAGGGCCTCAGCTTCGGTTATCTCCCCGCGCCTCATCTTGGCCTTGACTACGGACTTGGCAGCACCGATAGCCTTGTTCCTCTTGGAAACTTCTATGAAAGCGCCCGCGAAGGTTTGCATTATTTTAAGCTCAATGTCAGTAAGCCTTGCAGAAGTGGCGAACTCGTCTATTAAGCTCTTGACATCCTCCCCAGCTTCAGCAAGCTGAGAGGCCCTGTAGATGAAAGTCCTAGACCAGTATCGAACCCTTTGGATGGTGTCTACCTCTCGCCTTATCTCGTAGGTTGAAAGCCAAACGTCCAGAAAGGTTTTGTCGAGCTCGATGTCTAGCTTCAATGCTGCCTTTATGCTTCCAACGTAATTTACCAGTAGCGTAGTTGCCTCTTCCTTAGACCTCATGCTTCTTGTGAACGACATAGTGACCCCTCCCCATAGTTGCCTTAGAGCGTTCTGAGCTCTGTCGTACAAGCTCCTTAGCATGAGAAGCTTTCTCTCCCCTTCCAAGAACTTTACAACGTAATCCTTCTTGAAGAGCGTAATCTTTGCCAGAGATCCTAGTGTATTTTCTAGGGTCGTTGCAGACAAGAATCCGGCCTCGTATACGTTCAAAGGCCCAGTTCTTGCCATAGTCCTTTCTTCAGTGAGCGCGTTCATGGCCTCGGCAACGGATATCTTCTCAACCCAGTCAGGATGCATACCCCTGGCTACGCCGATCCTCAAAAGGGGATCTTCATCGATGATGCCCCACTTGTACATCCATCTTGCATCGATCCTCGTGGGTATGTCTGCCATGAGGTCTATCATTATTAGCCTGTCGGAAGTGAAGTCCTGTTGCCACGCAAAGGGCGCGTAGTCGTGCCACTTGGCGTAGGGTAGTAACTTCTCCGCTAGTGTTGATATGGCTTTTATCGGTTCTTTGCTGTAGGCATCTGACATGGCCTTCGGTGAAATGCCAGCAAATCCCAAGTCTGCCTCTGGCTTCGCATCTTGAGTTATCCAACCGAACCCACCTGCTATCCTAGTTATGAAAGTCCATAGGGCTTCCATAGTTGGATACCTGTAGCGCATGAGGTAGTAGAACTTGCTCACATCAGGGCCGATGCCTTGAACGAGCATGGCCTTCTGGAAGCTGTCGAAGTCGAAGAAGATATCACGAACCATCATGGCAGCCAGCTCTGAGCCAGATGGGACTTGAGCCCTCAAGTACAGAGGTATAGTCCTCTCTTTGCCGAACCTGTCTTTAACAGTGGTCTTGAGGTATGCTAGTTCCTCCTTGGGGAGCCCCAAGTTCCAGTTTATAGTCCAATCGGAATATCCGTAGTATTCCAAGAATATAGTCAGGTCGGAAACGATGTCTGCAAACTTTTCTGAAACCGAGGCCCTGTTAGTCATGGTTCTGACCTCCTCAAGCGTGGGCATCTCCACAGGAACGGTATTTCGCATCATGGAGTTGATGACCCTCGTTATGGGTTGCATGATCCACATGCCTAGACCGTATCCAAGTGACGACAACATGATATCGGGGATCTTCCACACGACTCTAGCCATGTGCTTTATCAGCATCCCTATCTTGATGGGTACTGCTGCACCTACCCCGAATGGATGTAGATCGACTGTGACGTTCAACTGGTCTCCAGCCCACCTTAGAAGCGCGGAGACGATGTACGGAGAGGAGACAGCGCTTAGCAAGTATCGGCCTATCCCGACTAATGCCATGTCTGGCTTAACTATGCCTTCTTTCCTCATCTTTTCTATGTCGCTGAAGAAGGCCGTAGGTATTTTCGAGATAGGAGCGAACAGCATATCGGCCAGAAATGAGTTTATGTCGTCAAGAATGGATGGGGACTTTGGTTTTACGGCCTCTTGGCCCCATTTGAGCAAACCTAAGAATCCGCCGGATAGTGTACCCCATAGTCCCTTTAGAGCCCCTTCGATCCAACTCCAGAGGGTTTTTCCAGCGTCTATTACTACGTTCCCTACAGTGGATAGGCCCCCTATGACCGTAGGTATCAGCGTCTCAGATCCCCACTTGTAGATAGGATCGAATACGTTATCCTGAATCCAAGTGCCTATCTCCTTGAATGGTTTCAATGGATCTTTGAAGAAGTCGCCTACGGCTGTCACGAAAGTAGTAAAGTTCTTTCCGATGTCTATCAGCGGATTGATGAATCCCATGAGGGCTACCTTGGCCTCCCCAACGCCAGTACTAATCTCGGAAAGTTTCTCTGAGAAGTAGCTTTTAATGATGTCCCAAGCGTTGCTGAGTGTCTGTCCCACTGTAGTTAATCCGGCTTGGATCGAAGTCCAGAGACTAGAGAAGAATCCAGGTATGTTAGACAGCATTGAGGTTAGGGCGTCCCAAACCTGAGTCAAGCTTACGGCTATGGTCTTTATTCCACTATAAAGCCAATCACGGACTCCGAGTAGGCCATCCCATACCCACTTGAGCCCTCCGACTATGGCGTTATAGACCCCGCTGAGGACTCCAGAGAGACCTTGCCAGATTTGGTTGAGGAAGCTTCCGAGGCCAGTTATGGCGCTCGATAGCGCTCCTGCTGCCTTGCTCAGCAAATCGGAAAAAAATGTAGATAGTGTTGCGAGTCCACCTTGAATAGTCTTGACGAACCCACCGATGCTATCAGATATTCCTTGAACTATTCCGCTGATGGCTCTGGGAATCCCCTCTATGGCCTTCGATATTCCAGCTATCGCTGAGGTCAGCCAATCCCTTAGAACCCCGAAAGCGCCAGTGACCCCGCGAATAATCGAGTCTCCCAACCCCCTTAGAACGTCCCAAACGCGAGATAGGACACCACCTATTGCGATTATGGCAGTTCCTACAGATCCAAGTGCATCGGTTACAGGTCTTAGAAAGGCTGCGATTGCGGGAGCTATTGTTGCTATGTAATCCTTCAAGCTCGATAGAAAGCTAATTATGTTGGAGACTAAACTTCCAAGAGAGTCGAAAGCCTTCTTGATGAGATCCCAAAGGTAATCACGAACTGTATTTAGTGCTCCGAGTATGGCTTCCCTGACTATGTTGAAAGCGCTGCTGACTTGATCCCAAAGCCAGCTAAAGAGTTGTCCTATCGGGTCTGTTAGGCCCCCGATCTGCCAATTCCATAGTTCATCAGGGATGTACTCTAGGCTGAAATCTTCTAGCGAGTAGTACCTATCAAGAACCTCTACTACTGCTTCGACCTCTTGTGAGGGCAAGTCTACTTAGTCGCTCCACCAACGAGAATAGATTTAGCGACAGAGAGGTAGAAGTCTATCGTTTTCTCCGCTTGAGTCCTGAAATCCTCATCAGATCTGACCCAAAGGTGAGCCACTGGACTTGTATAACTTCCGTCCACCAGAACGTATCCAACCATGATAGTTCTGTGGCCCGCTGCGTCAAAGAGAGCCGAAGCCTCTCTGATCCTCATCTTGATGCCCTTATGCTCGTACTCTTCTCCTACTCTTACCAACGCCCTTCACTAGACCTCCCGAACTCGCTCTAGCTCCCAATAGTTGATCCATCACGGTAGCTATCTGCTGAGCTTGTGAAAACACTCCACATTCGGCCTTGTGGTTGCAGTTGCAGACGGCTACCTTGACGACTAGGGTAGCGCAAGCATCGGTGAGTTGCCTAACTAGGTTCAAGTACTTCTGTTGCTCAGGTGTAGGCTTTCCAGATCTCATGTCTGGCAAGCCTTCAGTCGGTACGTCTACTATTGGTGGTTCTTTGCTCATTTTCCATTTCTTCTCCTAAGTCCGTTAAAGCTTGAAAAACGTATATAGTATTTATTCCTTGTGCATAAAGCCTTAAGATATGCCCAGATGACCCAAAAGGCGCGAATATACCTTGTGGTAGTCCCAGTTCTTAGAGTGCTCGGCAGCCTTGGCGCAATACTCCTCGTATTGCTCCTTTTCTTCGTTCTTGAAATCTATGGCCTGTGCCATCATCTCAGCTAGGAGCTCTGGCCTGTACTCGTGGAAGATCCAGCTTTGGTAGTGGGACTGATCGACTAAGCTCTCCTGTTGGTAGCCGAATACAAAGTTGAAGTCCTGGGAGGAGAACTCGCTTAGAGGGGGAAACCAAGCGTGGACTACTGGCCTTGCCATAGCGTTGTGTTCGAGAACTGGCAAACCGAACCCCTCACATACGCTTGGAAAGATGCCGTAGTCGCAAGCCCCCATCATGGTCAAGACATCCTCGTAGTTTAGAGTCCCAAACGTTCCGACTTGAAGGACGTTTGAAACCATAGTGAGCTCTTGAGGCATGGTGTTTAAGTGCATGAGGAGAACGTACTTGTCCTTGTAGGTCTGGTTTAGGATCATAACGGCCTTGCTGAGCCTGTCTAGGCCCTTGCGAGGATCTAATCGCCCAACGTAGAGGAATACCACCTTGCCTAAGAACTCCTTGTTCCAATGCTTCCTCATCTTCTCGCTGTTGGCCCTAAGCTTATTGCACTTCTCCCAATCGACCCCATGATGAACCACGTCTTTGACTTTGAGGTTGGCATGTTGAAGGCACATCTTGGCGTACTCGCTGACGGTTATGAAGTCGATCTTGTCCATGTTCGTATCCGCTATCGTGGTCTTGTTGGGGATTCCCTCTACGGTCACGTAGACGGCCTTGGGCTTTGTGCAGAAAACGTATGGCACTATGGTATCTCCCATGTGCGCTATAGTCGCTAGGAAGAACCACAAGAAGGCATTATTTTTCTCATCCCTCAAATCCCATACGCTTACGCAATTCCTGTAGTCGTGTTGCCAACCCTTCTCCTCAAGGAGCATCTTGATTAGGGCCATCTGGTTGAGGGTTGAAGTTGCTTGGAGAACGCTGTAAATTAGCTTCATAAATAAAAATGGTCGGGGGAGAGGGATATATGACTTCCCTCTCTTCGATCTTTAGGACTTAGGAGCGCTCTAAGACCTCTAGTAGACCGCAGCGCCGATGACGGCGTTCGTGATCTCGTCAAGCTTGGTTGCATCCAAACCAAGCGAAACAGCCTTGGCCTTCTCAGCAGTTGCAGACTTTCTCAGAGCTATACCCCTTTGGTGGCCCATGTGTCCATAAAGGACACGTGCGTAGTTGAGGTATGGAACCCTGTTCACTCCTACAACACCGTTGTCGTCAAGGATGTTCCTCACGCGAGTTTCAAACTCTACGATCTCGGCTTGCCTTGACTCCTGAAGGTCTTGCATGAGGGGCTTCAGGGCTGCAAACTTCGCCCGAACGTTGTCGGCGATCAAGGAGAGGTCGTACTTGCGAGTCCTCGTCTGGTCGTCTCGATAGGGCATCTAGCCTTTCACCTTGCCTTGGGGAAGGAAGGAACTCTTATATAACAAAAAGCGACTAGGGGTAGGTAACGGTAGGTTACGGTAAGGCGGCCCTACCCCACCAAGCAAAAAACGAGCCCAAAATAAGGAGATTGAAACTGAAAATGGAATCGCTCAAGATCCCATCGACAGATGAGCTTACGTTCCAGAAGGCCATGAAGGAGCAGCAAGAGCGCGAGAAGGCCCTAAGATGCATGAGATACCTACTTCAGACCATAAAATACCTTCAGGGCTATCTGACTGGTGTTCCTATGGAGATCCGGCCATCCTTCGAGGTCAATCCTATGGAGGTCGTAATCAGGGTTTGGTGGAAGGATGAGGAGCGAGACGTTTTCAAGGTCACGGATGACTTGAGGGCCAAGATGGATGAGATGGCACGAGAGATCGCTTATCTGAGTAAGCCCCTGAATCGTTCAGGTGTAGAGCCTGTAGGGAGCGCCGAGGTCTCGAAGCCTGTAGCTGATGATGGAGCAGGTTAGCCTGTACTGCTTCTTGACGTAGCTCTTTGGGACGAACAGCTTTCCCTTTGTCGAGGAGTAGTAGACCGGAACGGTTTTCTCCCCTTCGGCCTTGCGCCTGATGACCCAGTAGATCTTTCCATCGACCTTGTAACGGAGAAGGGCGTAGCCCTTGTCTGGATACTTCTCCTGTAGCTCCTTGATTTTCTTATTGAGATCCTTGATCGTGATCTTGATCCTCTTCCTCAATAACTCAAGATACCTGACGGTTCTCGTTTTTCTAGGCCCAGTGTAGCTCCTGATCCTGATCTCAAAGTCCTTGCCCACTTCCAGCAGGTTTGCTCGAACGGTTCTAGGTTTTTCCATATCTTCTCACCTATTCTTCTTTGGACGTTCCACTATCAAGACCCCGATCCTCCGATAATTTTCTAGAGATTCCCAACCTGAATAGCCGTACTGCGGGCATCCAAAGCTTGAGCAATCTTCAGGGAAGTTGTGTCCAACACAGTAGAAACTTCCATCGGCAAACATGCCTAAGATTCACGCAGACAAGAAAGATTCGCTTGTTGCAGTGAGGGCAGTAGAACTCCTTGTTGAAGTCTATGCACTTCTTCTCGAAAGCAACATACTCTATGTCCTTCGTTGGCTTTGTCATCTACATCGCCTCTTTTACTTTCCTTAACAGCTCATCGTCAAAGGCTATCCATCTCACAGTCGCGCATGGAACATTGATGTCATTAATCATGTCGATTACCTTCTTCATAGAAGTTTTTGTATCTAAAGCTTCTCCAAAGACTTCAATGCAATACAAAAGCACGTTGCCCAATTCATCACACTTTATCTGCCCTAGCCAAGCCACAGCGCTCGCTGAATGTTCCATTACATAACTCCATACGAAGGGTTTGGGTAGCTCTAGCAAACCTTTGTGGATCTCTTGGCTCTTGAACCACTTTGCTCTTTTACATTCCTTGTCGCTCATCTATTCTCCCTTCATCCCTCTTGTTGGCCTTGAGTAGATCCTACCCTCTTCAGTTACCCAAAACCCAGCCTCTTCCAGAAATCTCCTAAGCTCGCCTGTCTTGTCCTCTTGTAAGGCATTTTCGTAGAGCCCAAGAATCCATTTGGAAAGCTCGGTTAAGAAGTCAATCCATCCCAATGGTAGCTTCGCAATCCAATCAGCGAAGTCAGCAAAGATCTTCTTGGCCTCTTCGGGGTGCTCTAGAATCCATTTTTTAATTTCCTCTTGTCCCGTCATCTTACTTCGCCTGATCCTCTAGAACCCATTTGAGAGTGTAGATGATCGACTGTTGAGATCGGATGTTCTCGTATGGAGCGTTGTGTGTCTCCATTACCTCAAGATGCGCTTCCGCTTCTCTCAATCTCTCTCTAACCTCTTTCTCGCTTCTCACCGTTTCCTTCTCCTCCTAATTGGTACACCGTCCAGTCGCTCAGCTATTTCCTTGAGATCTGCTTCCGCTAGGAGTATCTTATCATATAGCTCCATGTAAAGTAACTCTGCCTTTCCTAGCCTTTCCGTTAGCACTTCTATATTCTTCAATAAACCCATAGTTACTCCACCCCCTCTCCTCTTATTTGGATTTCCGAGGCCCTTCTCAGGGCCAATAGTGCAGATTTTATGACGCACATCTTCTCGGTCACATCCCACCAAGCGCAACGTTCCTTAACGCAAGGATCATATCTCTCTATTGAGGACGTAACCGGACAACTCTTCTCTTCGCCCATCGCGTTATATCGCCACTCCTTATAGCGTATGACTTGTTATATAACCTTTGTTATACTGTAACATAATAAGCATTATATACTACCTCTACTAGCATGTAGCATGGTCGATAGGATGTCCGAGTACAAGAATTGGGGAGAAAGCAAGCTCACGGAAGTTCGAGGGAAGTTCTTCACTTGGCATGTGCCCAAGAACATCGCTAACCTCCTTGGCCTAACCAAGAGGGACAGAGTTATCGTGAGCGTGAGCCTAGACCGCAGGGAGATCTTACTTCAGTTCAAGAGTCGATAGGCATATATCGTTTATGAGTGTACATGGGGGGCTATGGAAGCTAAAAAGCAGATCCTTCAAGAAGCGACTTTGCACAGCATCGGCATCATCTTCCTTCTGCTCGCTTTTGAGGTCGGAAAGGAGCTTGCAGCGCAATTTGACCTCTATAAGCTCGTAACTATGCTCGTCCTGTTTGTAGTGGGAATAGCCTGTATTATCCTAGACAAGTTCCTTCAAGCAGCTAGGGCAATCACATCATTTGACGCTAGGCACTTGGCGCTCGAAGGTCTAGCGCCTTGGGTAGCCTTGGCAGCCGTGATCGTCCTCATAATCGGAATCGTTCTCTGGTTCACAAACGTACCTCATGGCTCTCTGATACCCGTTGTCATCACTATAGCCCTTGGCGTAATCCTTCTAATCCTATCATTCTTCCTCTGGCTCTCAAAGGAGTGGGATTAGATGTCAAAGCTGAATGTCAGCAACGTATCGGTTCAAGAGGCAGCGGAGAGGCTAATCAAGGAGCTAACGACTATGAACTTCACCACAAGCGACAAGGAAATCGTATGTCTAGACCCAGAGGGACATCGGATAAGATACAAGCTCAGCGAGGTAGTGGAACACGTGAAGGCTGTTCTCGCGGGCAAAGACGACTGGATAGGCAAGAAAGAAGTCGAGTATATGAGGTTGCAGATCGCCTATGAAAGAGGTAGTCGTCGTTAGGCCGGATTGGAGCGACACCGCTTGTAAGTGGGGCTCGGAACAACTCAAGCGCAAAACGATAGCGTACGCTCAAGATAAGGGTTGGAGCGTAACCGACCTCTACGCCGATGATGCGGTCAAGGCCAAGATCATCCAAGCGCTTTCTCGTGTGACCTACGGATCTCTACTGGGGCATGGAAACAACAACGTCTACACAGGCCAGAGACAGGCAATAGTCTTTCAGGTGGGAGACCAAGCTACCCTAGACTTCTGCAAGGCCAGCACAGGCAGGGGCATCAACTTCCTCTCTTGTCTGATAGGTAAAGAGCTTCTGCCTTGGATGACTCTGAACGGTCTTAAGTTCGCAAAGGGCTACACTGAAGAGTTCGTGTTCGCCCTAGACCAAGCCAACTTCCCCAACAGCGCAGCGGAACCCTTCTTCTTGTCTTACTGTGAGTACGACAGAGCCTATGTTTCAACCGAAGATGAGCTAAAGGCGTTTGATGCAGAGCTGAGAATGTGGGAGAAGGTCATAGACGAGTCAGACCCTACCACGAAGCGATACAAGGTTCAGGACTACAACGCGTGCAACTTATTCAAGGAAGGCAAAGCGGTTCCGAGGCCAGCGCCTAAGCCTTGGTGTGATTATTCCGTTGCCATAGTGGTCGCGGGATGCTTCTTGGGTAAGTTGATAGGATTACCTAACTTCGGTTGGTCTGTGCTTAGTGCTCTGAGACAGGTTCGATGGGCTCTCTTCAAGATCCCACCTGGGAATCCATGAGGCGATGAAAATGTCTAAGGACATAGAGACAGGACTTAAGAAAGTTGAACTTGCTAATGCAGGAAGCCTAACTGGATTCGTGCCTCTAAATCAACAGAATATCAATGCGGTTCTGGATTATGTAAAGTGGTTCTTAGATAACGGGTATAAAGCGATGGGAGGGACTGTTGAGATAGTTCAAGACACGATATCTGAATTTAGGATGTGGATCAGCGTCTATCTTTTGTTCCAAGAGAAGAACTGGCTTGAGAAATTACTAGGTCTCTAGTTAAGCACTTTTGAAGGAAATACCTTAGCTTATTTGACTAAAAAACCTTAACGTGAAGCCTACGTTTATTTTTCTTTATCTATTCTAGTCGAGAGATCCTTGATTATACTGTTTGCAGACTCTTCAACACTCAACTTTCTAACCCCCTTGGCCCTCCTTATGTTTCCGCTTGGCAATAGCCCTTGAGCTATGTTGTGCGCTGCCCTGCTCCCCTTCCCTGGAGATCTCATATGCATCTCCAAAAGCCCCTTGTTACCACAATTCTTTCCACAAACAGGGCAGACATGGCGCTTCTTCCTTCGTAACCCCCTGTTGATCGGATGCCACTTGAAGATTGGAAAAGCGGGCTCTGGAAATTTCATTACCTTTCCAAGCTCTTTACGAGATCCTTAAGGCGCTTCCTTAACTTGGCCTTGTCCTCATGGTTTAAGTGATTGCTTACGATCTTATTCAAAGTCTCCTTCGTCTCTCGGATCTTCTTATCCTTAGCCTCGATCCTCGCGGATACAGGCAACTTAGCGTCTGGAATCCTGCTAGTGATCCTGAGAACCCCTCGATCGTACGTCATGCTTTCGGGGTACTCGGCAGCCAAGACCCTCATGTAGTTTCCTGCTGTTGAAACGTCTATCTGCAATATGGCAGCAACCTTGGATCTATGGAGCTCGGAAGGCTTTTTGTTGTATATGTAGCCCATCAGATCCTCTTTGGCTTTGTTGAAGCTGCTAAGCCTAGTCATATAGCCCTACCCACGTCAAAGAGAGAGATATCTCCTTTGCTATCTTCATCTTTAGCCATCACTTCATCCATCTTCGGTGAGCCTTACGTTGATTTTAAGAAGGCTGGGAGTTCTGTACTTCTGAGGCTTCGTGTCAGCAACTCTAACCAACAGACCTTTCTTGGCTAGTCCCGCAAGGTTAGGGGCGAGCGTGCTGTGCCCCATGTGCCAGCCCCTCTCGTTCAAGGCATCGGAGATCTCTCCTTCCGTGAACCCTTCCTTTGGAAGATCCTTGACGGAACAGAAGAGAATCCTGCCTAACCCTTTCTCCGTGTCGAGCTCAACTACTTTCTCGCTGTGGCTGATGTTCAAGACGAGCTCCCTATGCTCCAGATCTACTACCTGTGGCTCTCTGCCAGTCGATTGAACGGTTGGGGCCATGCTCGGTTCTCTCCTGATCTTATCGATTTGCCTCTTGAGCTCTTCTTGTCCCTCCCTCAGCTTTTGTATCTCCCTGTACTGGGTGTTGATTTCTACAACGAGTTTATTCACCGTTTCTGAGTTTGCCTCCTCCATGCTTCCCTCACTCTTCTTCAAATACTTGTCACGGATGAACTCTGGAGACTTCTTCCCAAGGGCCACGTCCCTTCCCTCCTCCTCTGGAACCCCAACAGGCAATACGTAGACCTTGGTAACTCTGTCCCCAACAACGGCGTAGAATTGCCCCAGTTGTAGGGTTTGGATCTCCTCCCTGGGGATCCGTACGCCTAGAAGCTGCTTTAGGATTCGCTCGACCTCGTGAGCCTCCCTCATTCTGCCCATAAGCCAGTTGTCGCATTGGCGAAGGGGAACCTTGCTCACTCCTCCTATGTCTTGACTGTCGATCCAGAGATAGTTTCCCACCGAAGCCCCTTTCCTGATGAACTGCTCTGCTACCCACTTAACAGGGGTCATCTTGAGCTCAGGGATCATCTCCCATGCTTCGGGTATGACGATAACGACATCGGAGAGCTTTTCAAACACGTGGCTTATCGTGCTCGCTATGACGAGTTGCTGCGTCTCTAGCCTCATGCCTGTGATGTCCATCACGTTTATCCCATCCGACACATCAATGGTCTGAGAGAAAGCCCACTTCTCAAGCTCTGGGATCACTATGTCTAGGTAGGCAACCAACCTCTCAAAGACGGAGCGCATGAAAGCGCTCCTCTCTGACTTCGAGAGGGCAGTGGCGTTCTTCTGGACTTCCTTTAGATCCCTAGTCGCTTGGCAAGCCTTCATTATGGCCGACCTCATCCCTGCCTCGTACTTCACCTTCTCCTGGAGTGCGACATTGACTAGTCCCTCTACGAACTGCCAATCGGCCCTCGGCTTGTAATAAGATTGGATCTGGTTGTACGAGTGGAATCCGGTCTCCCCGCGCTTAGTCTTGAAGGCTATGGCCCTCAAGCCGGATCTGGATATCAAAGCCTCAAGGGTCGTGGTCTTTCCGCTTAGCTGAGTCATTCCGAAGATAGCCAAGTGATGCAAGGGCAGGAACACTCTATCTCCCTTCGGTACTGAGAAACCGAGAAGGATCTTGTTCATGGTTCTATGGCACTAACCTTTCTGCCAGAGAGATAAGTGTGCGAGCTGAGGAGCACGGTAGACATGTGGAAGCGCTTATCTCCCTGTTTGCAGAGGTCATTTTTCCCTCTTCCTTAAGTAGATCCCGATAGCCATGTTCACGAAGCCATAGATGGCCCTGATGAAGCGCTCGAAGTCGAAAAGGATATCGTGGTGCTGGCCCCATCCGATCAAGATGCTGCCGATCCCATCCACTACCAAAAGGAACCCTCCTACTATGAGGGTCGCCCCACAGATTTTAAGAGCTCTGTACACTCTTTCTCTCCTCTTCAGGCCAAACACTCTCTTTCAACAGCCCAGCCCTCTCTTCTTTAACCTTGTAGTTTACGAACATTTTGACCTTCGTAAATGCCTCAAGCCAACTTATCTGAGAGTCGTCAAATTCTTGAATCAACCCGATCTCTAGGGTCTCGTAGGCTTGCACCCTGACTTTGCGGTTGTATACTATCGTGAACTTCAACTAGCAATCACCCCCAAAAATGTTCGACAGCCAGAGCCAAAAGTCAGCAAGCTCAACCTCGCCCAATTTTATTGTGACACAAAGCGCTATGCCGACCAAAAACCCGAACAAAGCACTTTCAGGGTCTAACATGCCTCAGACCTCCATTCTCTCATAGGGATAAACAGGACATGTGCAGCCGATTTAACTGCCTCTTGCGGCTCGGTGTTTAAGTCCGGCCCATACGTCATGTCTTTCTGTTCCCCCTTACTCATCGCGCCTCTTCTTCTCCTTTCTACCTAGACTGAACAGGGCCAATAGGATCAGGGGTAGCACGCCTTTGAGAAGGACGTATCCGACTAAGACCTCAATCACTTCTGCGAGCGTAAACATCTTGCATCACTGCTCAGGAAGCCTGAGCGTCATGTAGACTATTCGATCCAACTTGTGTATGTCCGTCTGCCCGAATGGTCGGCCTTCCAGTCCCAGATCTTGAAGGAGCTCGTAGAGGCCGTGAGGCCCTTCCCCTCCGTACCCGCATGATAAGCCAGAAAGTATCATTGTCGCCTTGGTTCCGGTTATGACAGTCCTCCAACCCCATTCGGGGCCTTTGAACTCTCCGCACGCTACGCAGATAACTACTCCGAGCTCGTCCTTGTGCTCCCTGAAGAACTCTAGGCTCTTCTGGGTTACGCCATGATCCTTATCCCACAAGATCTTTGAGTTCATTCCTCTTCCCCTTCTACCTCTTCCTCTTCGAGATCTTCTAGCTCTTCGTCATCGTAGTCTCCGGTCTCTTCTTCTTCCATCGAAGCTCGCCCCTCTTAGCATGAAGTAAGGAGTATATAACGCTTGTTATACTGCATTATAAGATTGCTCTTATATAGCTGTTTCGACTGTCTTTTGGCTATGCAAATTGTTGTAACTGGTGGAAAAGGGTTCATAGGATCGCATCTTGTGAACTATCTGCATAATCAAGGCTATTGGATTCGCAACGTGGACATAAACAAAGACTCATACCTGACTACAGAAGAGGATGAGTTCCTTAATCTAGATCTGAGGAAACCGCTTTCCGCTATGAGGGCCGTAAGGGGAGTTGAGGGCATATTCAACTTGGCTGCCAACATGGGGGGCATAGGATATATCACCGAGCTCAACGCGCCGATAATGGCAGACAACGCGAGGATCAACATCAACATCCTAGAGGCTGCAAGGAAGTATGAAGTGAAAAGGATCTTCTTCTCCTCATCTGCTTGTGCGTATCCAAGGGAGCTACAGGTCGATCCAGATTCACCCCCTCTAAAGGAAAACCAGTGGATTCCGGCACATCCAGATAGCGCTTATGGATGGGAGAAATTATTTTCCGAGATATTGTACCAGTCATACCTTAACGACTATGGAATAGAGACTAGGATAGCGAGGTTTCACAACATCTATGGCCCTTATTGCATATACACAGGTGGGCAAGAGAAAGCCCCCGCAGCAATCTGTAGGAAAGTCATAGAGGCTCAGGATGGGGGTTCAATCACTGTCTGGGGAGACGGTCTGCAAAGGCGCTCTTTCTTGCACATTTCCGATTGTGTAGATGCGGTTCTAAAATTATTCAACAGCGATCACAAGCTACCAATCAACATAGGAACCGATAGGTCGATAGGCATAGATGAGTTGGCCCAGATGGTGATAGGCTTCTCTGGAAAGAGCTTGAAGATAGAGCATGACACGAATGGGCCACAGGGGGTAAGGGGAAGAAACGCGGATATCTCAGCAGCTAGAAATATTTTGTCCTGGGAGCCAACGATTTCCTTAGAGGATGGAATGAAAACTCTCTACGACTGGATTAAGACGCGGATGGAGCATTAGTTGAAGGTACTCATAACCTACGTAGCGCCAACCTTCAGAGAGCTCGTCTACCCCCAAGTTCTAGATTCGATCTGGGGAATCGACAAAGGCGAACACTGGCTAGATTTCATCTTTCTTACAGGCGTTCCCCTTCCAAATCAGGGGGATGCAAATCTAGGCTATAACCTTGAGAGGGCGAGGCAAGTGGCCGTTGATCTGGGATATGATTACATGCTCATAATCGAGTCCGACATCATAGTTCCAACCACATGTTTATCCAAACTGATTCTCTTGGATGCCGATGTAGCCGTAGGCTTGACCCCAGAGAGGTATGAGAAGGTAAGGAGCTTTCTACCCATAGCCTGCATGAGTTGGAACAACAATCCAGATGCCATGCAGGGGTTTTTGACAAACGAGCCCTTCGAGATCAAGGGATGCGCCGGATACGCGCTCACCCTAGTTAAGAGATGCGTCTTTGAGAAGATCCCATTTCCAGCAAAGTTCCCATGCGATTTCACTTGGTACGACTCCCTGCACAAAGCAGGAGTTAAGATAGTGTGCGATCCTTCGGTTACTTCCTCGCATGTGGAGCGCGTGGGCAGGGTGGTAACTGGGGCAGAATCGGCCCTCAAGTTTTGGAAGATCCACACCAGGCTTAATGAGTTACAGGGTAAGGACTGGTTCTACGGACTACCTCACAGGTGGTGGTGGGGAAAGACCAAGGCCAATTTCCTCTCAGGTCTTAAGGATCATCTTGACCTGCCTGACTTCTCTAACCCCAAGCTTCAAGAGTTCAAGGACATCGAGATAGGTGGCGCTGATCGACCTAAGTACCATCCCAACCTAGACGCTAATCCATCCGTAGGAGTGGACTACGTGATAGATCTCAACGTGGAGGATCTTCCCTTCTACGATGCCACAGTGGAGCACGTCTACAGCTCCCATTGTATAGAGCACTTCAACTTCAAGCGAGCCATCGAGTTATTGAGGGATTGCTACAGGGTTCTAAAGGCGAATGGAACCATCGAGCTCGTGATCCCTGACACTGAGAAGGTCGTTAGGTACACGGCAAACGATACCATAGAGAAGGACAGGATTTTGTTCGGAGAGAGGACTACTCCCTACATGTTTCACTGGTCTTGGTACTCTCAAGAGCTTGCTACCTTTCTGCTACAGTCCGTAGGCTTCAAAGATGTTAAGATAGTAGGCGAACGTACTGGAGCTGATCCCTGCTTCACGATCATAGGCAAGAAATAGATCATTAATTAGATTCTTCCAAAGTATATCGAATATGGGGCTGCCGTCCCCTCTCTCCATGATGCCATGATGTTACCCAATCCATCCTTATCGCTCGTAAGGTAGGTTGGGGAGTCGAATGTCGTTCCAAATGGCGTGTCTATGGCTTCCCATGAGGAAACGTATTTCCTGTGGTATATGATGTTGTTCTTGATCCAGAAAACATGAATCGTGTTGGTGTTCCTATCAACCGATATGCAAGGCTCGCTTACGGTAGCGGAGTCTAGCTGCGTTTCAGAGCTCCAATTAGAGCCATCGTAGTTCTTGTAATAGAGCGCTCCATCTGCCCCCTTCCATACGATGTGCATCTTATTGTTGCCATCGATATCGCCACACATCAAATTCTTCTTCAGGATCAATGCTTGCGTTGGATTAGTTAGTTCATGTGTTGGTAGTTCCGTCATGGATGCGCCATCCCACTTGTTGCTATAGAGGTATGGATGTGTGGTTAATCCAGAAAAATAGTCTATGAAAATGAAATAGACCTTGCCATCTGGACTCGTAGGCAATATGAACGTGGTTACGTATCTTGCATTAAAAGTAGGTATTCCATCCTTATAATACCGCTGAGTCCAAGTCACACCATCTGGGCTGCTGTAGATTCTGTATTGGAAGTTCATGCTGGAAGGGTTGAATCCAAACGCAACCCACCAAAGGCCATCCGCTCCCCTTCCGATAGCGGGATAGTGCCCGTCATAATAACCAGACCATAGGTATCGAGCGGTGTCCCAAGTTATAGTTCCATCTGTGTTTAAAGTGCCCTTTCTAAAGATGTATTGGTGTCCACCAGTAGGTACGCCTTGGCCTCTGGCAAAAAACAGGGCTACATTATCGCTATCATAGTAGACATCGAAGCTACCTTCAACGCTCATAATGTAGGGGTCAGACCACGCCAAAGTCTCAGCCGACCAAGTGCTTCCATCGCTCGAAGATTTCCAGTATATGTACCCGTCCTTGCCGTAGAAGACCCAATATCGGCCCTTGGCGTAGAACGTCTTTCTCATGCTAGACCATTCCGTGAAATTCCCAGACGACACACTAACCACAAGCGAAGGCGGAAGTGCAGGGCCATGTCTAAGGATCAAAGACGTGATCCTTCCGAGGTAGTCAAAGACGTAGTTGTACATCGTGGGAGATCCCCAGTCGCCAAACTTCACCGTTGGGCATGTGGCGATAAGAGTGACCAATGGGTTCCAATCATAATCTGTCGTGTAAGGATCTCCGAACTCGAAGGTGATAGTGTCTAGGAGATCATCGCAAGAAGTCACAAGATCGCTGTAGTCCTTGCTGAGAATGTCATCGTTGTAGGCCACGTATCTCGGAGTTATTGGGAGGGCGTGGCCTATGGCTTCAAGATAGTACTTCAAGATGTCTAGGCTCTTGTTGTTGTCATCTGGAAGAACCGTGTCGGTTCCCAAGACAGTTCTTATGAATCCCAAGAGGTTAGCTTGGATATACTGAGCAGCATCGTAAAGCGCTTGGGAGAAAGGCAAGACCTACACCAGTAGATCCACTTTGTCTAGGATAGAAGCGTCTGCCCCCATTTGAAGGTACTTCTGCCTGATGTCGTCTTTCGTTAGGATCACCTTCCATCGTTTGTAGTGCCTGTGGGGTTGGTGCGATAAGTAGTACTGCTCCTGGGCGTAGGCCGTGTAGATCATCCTGAAGTTGGCAAATACCCCCTCCCGATCTAGGATCTCCTTCACCTTGTTTATGAGGGATTGAATGAGGATCTGGTGGTGGCCTCCCTCGTAGTGGTACTGGTCTACCCTTTGAGTCATAAAGACCCTTGGGTAGAGCATCTTTGCCTCTCCGGTCACAGGAGCGCCCCCATAAGCTCCCGCTGGCTGTCCGTATGGCGCTGGGCCGTAGGGTTGTCCGTAGTAGACTTGGTAGGGCACAGTTACCTCTCCGGCCCTCGCCTTGAACTCGTCCACGATTTTTCCGAATGTGTCCGACAACTGCTCAGAGGGCAAGAGCTCATCGTCCCCAGCCCTGCAATAATCCACAAAGGCATAGTCTACTAAAGTCTCCCACATAGTGAAAGAGTATCCAGTCCCTATAGTTTTCCAATTTTCAAACTCTCGGATGTCGAAGGGAGATCCTTCAGGCTCATCCCCCATTACGGCGCTTAGATCCACGAAGGCAAAATCAACGTAAGCGCAGTTGAGCACTTTACCCTCAACGACAGCCAAAAGGTTCTCCATGCCGTCTAGGAAATCGTCTGAGACCCCATGACCCGCGAGCCTCTGTTTGATGATGTCGATGTAGGTGGAGAGGGAAAGGCTCGAACCCTTGTAAAAAGGAACGTCTGTCTCGGTGCTGTGCTTCCTCAAAGTCCACATGGATCTCTCAAGCTCCTTAGAAGTGGGCAGGGGAGGATCGAACATGAAATCCCCATAGGTGCTTATGCCGTACTTCCCCTTTGTCGTTGAGGGCAAGGGGAAATTCCACTGCATAGTCCAATCGAAGTTCCAGTAATCGAAGAGAGACCAGTCCAAGTTTAGATCTAAGCAAAGGTACATGTCCAAGAACATACGGAAGAGGCAGTTAAAATCTATGCTCAGGTAGAGCAGTTCGAGGATGGAGGCAAGATCCATCATAGATAGGTCTATACCCGACTCACTGGCAAGAGTCCTAACATACTCAAGCTTCCTGTCTACTGCCGAGACGGACATGCTTTCTTGGATTTCCGTCTCTTTTGTTACATATAAAACCTTATGTGACGTACTCCCTATAGCATGGTGGAGACCATGAACGCATTTACCCGATATGCAGAGAAATTCGAGACTTTTGAGAGGATCTTCAGGGCACGAGGTTACGAGACCGTAGCCGATACATTCAACGAATACTCCCATCTCTGTAGGCTTTTAGCTCAAAGGCGAGGGGTCGAGGAAGATTGAGCAAGGAGACCAAGCCCGAAGAGAAGGCCATCCTAACCAAGAGGGACATCTTGGAGGTTCTGGCAGAGGCCAACGTGGAGAGCTACGACCTGAGCTCAAGCAAGAGGTTCAAGGTTCTGATCTTGGCGCTGTCTTACTTGATCCAGAAGTTAGTCCCTGATGAACCGGAGCAAGAGAACAGGTCAGCGGTGTAGTTCAATATATTGAACCGAGCGTTTGACTGAATGTTTGTAACATTTGGTCTAGACTACATTTTAAATAGTAGTTGCCCTAGCCTAGACTATAAGGTGGTGATAGATGGGAATGAAGTACGCTCAGATAGTCAAAGCAACCAATGATGTCATAGCCGAGTATTCTGGAATAAGATTGACGATAAGGCAGATCTACTACAGGCTAGTCAGCCCTCCCTATCAGCTATTCGCCAACAACATCAAGAGCTACAAGTCCTTGGTGAACCTTCTAACCAGAGCGAGAGAAAAGGGGGACGTGGATTGGAGGAGGATCGAGGATCGGAGGAGGCACATAATAGGAGGAGAGGAAGGGTATTGGAATCCCAAAGACTTCATAGCAAGGTGGATAAGCGCGATCAGAGAACTAGATGACTACTATGCTAGGAGACGGTGGAGCACACAGCCCAAATACCTAGAGGTCTGGGTTGAGAAAGAGGCCCTAGCCAGCCTCTTCGAGCAAGCATCTTCGGATTGGAAGGTCTACGTTTTCCCCACAGTTGGTTACAGCAGCTTGACGATGTTCATGGAGGCGGTTTCTAGGTTCAGCAAGATCCCAAAGCCCATCACGGTCTTGGACTTCAGAGACCACGATCCAAGCGGAATAGACATGACGAGAGACGTTGAGGACAGGCTAAGGAGATATGGCGCTGACGTGGAGATCAAAAGAATAGCTCTGACGATAGACCAAGTGAAGGAACTAGACTTGGCTCCAAACCCTACGAAGATAGCCGACACGAGGACACCGAAGTATGTCGAGCTTTACGGCGATGAGTGTTGGGAACTTGACGCTTACCCACCGGATCAGTTGAGCAAGCTTATTTTCGATTCAATAGAACAAGAGATCGACACGGATGAATGGGAAGCAGCGGGGGTTCTGGAAAAGAAGGAGAAGGAGAAGATCCAAGAGACGCTTAGCGAAATCGATGATTTAATAGACGAGATTGAAGAGAAGCTTTCAGACGCATTTAAAGATGAAGAGGAATAGTAGATGAAGTGCGAGAGATGCGGGGAAGAAACAATCGGAATTTGGACTATTGAAGAGCTCGGCGTTAAAAAGACTGTATGCAATATGTGTTTTCACAAATGGACTAAAGAGAAGTATCCACCGATCAAGGCCAAACGCAATATCAGATTAGGGGGGGAATAGATGACGAAGATAGATCGAACCGTAAAGTTAGATCATGCGTACACATGGAAAAGAGGAAACTACCTGTCGCTTGTGGTCGATGAAGAAACGTACAGGATGTTAGATAGAGAGCTCAACCTAAAATACAAAGATATGGAAAGCAGCGAAGCTAGAGTGTGGCTCACGATATTTCATCCCACCCCCCCCTCCCCTTCCACT
>Ga0315310_10000511_pt1 | contig 24862 bp, 26 predicted proteins | sample TDP5_MG_FD_203630 | JGI IMG/M metagenome (GOLD analysis project Ga0315310, IMG submission 203630) | Freshwater sediment microbial communities from Lake Towuti, South Sulawesi, Indonesia - TDP5 | ecosystem: Environmental > Aquatic > Freshwater > Lake > Sediment | place: Indonesia: South Sulawesi...
GAGGGCATCTTCAGCGGGATGCCGGCATATGAGCTCGTTCTCACATAAACTGTGAAAAGGTTGAAAAGATATGACTACAGACTTCGAACCTCGTATCATCGGCTTTTTGTGCAACTGGTGTAGCTATGCTGGGGCTGACACGGCCGGCATCTCCCGGTTCAAGTATCAGCCCAACGTCCGCATCGTGCGGGTGATGTGCTCGGGACGGGTCTCGCCAGAGTTGGTGCTGCGCGCCTTCCGCGAGGGGGCCGACGGAGTGCTGGTGTTGGGCTGCCACATCGGTGACTGCCACTACGTAAGCGGCAACCACCGCACCGCCAAACGTATGCCGATCTTGCGTCGCATCTTGGAATACGTCGGCATCGAACCGGAGCGGCTGCGGCTGGATTGGGTTTCTTCAGCCGAGGCCCCCAAGTTCCAACAAGTGGTCAACGAGTTCACCAAGACGATCAGAGAACTGGGACCAGCGAGGCAGGTGATACAATGATGGAAGAACTGAGAAAAGTTGTGAACGAATTGCTCAACGAGTTGGATGGAGTGGTGGCCCTGCGTGGGTCCAGCGAAGGGGTAGCTCCTCACCTTTTCCGATCAGGTAATGACCTGTCCGAACTGGTGATCGTCCCTAAATACCCCATGGCCTCAGTGTTGGACTTGCTCCAGGATGCCGACTCCGATGTCAGGTTGGGCGTGGTGGCCCGGGGCTGTGACGAGCGAGCCCTGATCGAACTGGCCAAGCGACAACAGGTCAACCTGGACAACGTAAGGATCATCGGGATCGCTTGCAGCGCCGAGGAGGCCGAGGAGTGTCGCTGCGCTCTACCCTATCCCCAGAACCTCATGGTAGGGGAAAAGGTCCAAGGCGTGGAAGACAGGCTGATCGCCGAGCACGAGGCCCTCGCTCGCCAGGAACGACTGGAGTTCTGGAAGCGGCAATTTGCCAAGTGTCTCAAGTGCTACGGCTGTCGGAACATCTGCCCTGAGTGTTTCTGCGAGGAGTGCGTGCTGGAGGACGAATTGTGGGCGCAGACGGGAGTGCTGCCTCCGCCATTCCCCACCTTCCACATCCTGAGAGCCATGCACACTGTCGGCAAGTGTGTAGGCTGTGGCGAGTGCGAGCGGACGTGCCCGGCTGGGATACCTTTGACCATTCTGTATTCATTGCTGCGCCGTGACGCGAAAGAGCTATTCGGCTACGAAGCGGGAGCAAGCATCGAGGACCGGCCGCCGCTGGTGGTTACTTTGGATGAGGTTCCAATCAGAGGGTAGAGGAGACAAGATTTATGGAATACAAAAACGTTTTGACCACCTGTGTCTATTGCGGCGCGGGCTGCGGGCTCTACTTGCAGGTGCTGGACGGCAAGGTCGTAGGAGTGCTGCCCTGTAAGACCCATCCTATCAGCGAGGGCAAGCTCTGCGTCAAGGGCTGGAACGCCCACAGCTTCATCTATCATGAGGACCGTCTGATCAAGCCGCTCATCAGGGCAGACGGTGGGTTCAGAGAAGCCACCTGGAACGAGGCCCTGGACTTGATTGCCAGCAAGCTAACAGAGGTCAAGGAGAAACACGGCCCCGATGCCATTGGCTTCCTGGCCTCAGCCAAGTGCACCAACGAGGATAACTACGTTCTTCAGAAGTTCGCCCGCGCAGTGATCGGCACCAACAATGTGGATCACTGCGCCCGCCTCTGACACGCCCCCACCGTGGCCGGTCTGGCCACAGCGTTCGGCAGTGGGGCCATGACCAACTCTATCCCCGAATTGGAGGAAGCGGACTGTATCCTGGTCACCGGTTCCAACACCACCGAGGCTCATCCCCTGGTGTCCACCCGTATCATGCGGGCTGTGGAGAAAGGGGCCAAGCTCATCATCTTTGACCCACGAGATATCCAACTGGCTAAATTCGCCAGCCTCCACCTGCGCCAGCGGCCGGGCACCGATGTGGCCTGGCTCAATGGCATGATGCACGTCATCCTCAAAGAAGCCCTGGAAGACGAAGAGTTCGTCGGTACCCGTACCGAAGGCATCGAGGAGCTCAAAGTGGTCCTGGCCGAGTACACCCCCGAGCGGGTGGAGGAGGTCACCGGCATCCCGGCCGAGGACCTGGTCGCTGCTGCGCGGATGTACGCTGGTGCCGGGCGGGCGGCCATCGTCTACGCCATGGGCATTACTCAGCACACCACCGGCACCGACAACGTCCTCTCCTGCGCCAACTTGGCCATGCTGACGGGTAACGTGGGAAAATCCAGTACCGGGGTCAATCCCTTGCGTGGTCAGAACAACGTGCAGGGAGCCTGTGACATGGGTGGCCTGTCCAATGTCTACCCTGGCTACCAGGCAGTGACGAACGAGGAGGTGCGCGCGAAATTCGAGAGCGCCTGGGGTAGCGCGCCGCCTCCCAAGGTCGGCCTGACCGTGGCGGAAATGATCAATGCCGCTGAAGAGGGGAAACTCAAGGCCATATACATCATGGGGGAGAACCCTATGCTCAGCGATCCGGACATCAACCACGTTCGTCGCGCCCTGGAGCACCTGGACTTCCTGGCGGTGCAGGACATCTTTCTCAGCGAGACCGCCGAGTTGGCCCACGTGGTCTTGCCTGGCGTCTCCTTTGCCGAGAAAGATGGCACTTTTACTGCCACCGACCGGCGGATACAGCGAGTGCGGAAGGCCATCGAGCCCCTCGGTGAGAGCAGGGCCGATTGGGAGATAGTGGATGAATTGGCGCGACGTATGGGAGCCAAAGGTTTTGATTTCGTCTCCCCGGCCGAGATCATGGACGAGGCTGCCTCTCTCACGCCTGTCTACGGTGGGGTCAGCTACCAGCGGCTGGAGGAGTTGGGCTACCTTCAGTGGCCAGTTCCGGCGGCGGACCACCCGGGCACGCCCTATCTGCACAAGGACAAGTTCTCGCGCGGGCTGGGCCACTTTACGCCGGTCGAGTTCAAGGAACCGCAGGAATTACCTGACGAGGAATACCCGCTGACCCTGACCACCGGGCGCATGATGTTCCACTGGCACACCGGCACCATGACCCGCCGCTCCGAGAAGCTGCACCGGGAGGTGCCCGACGGTTACGTGGAGATCAGTCCTGAAGACGCAGACGCCCTGGGCATCGGCAAGTCGGAGGTTATTCGCCTCGTCAGCCGTCGTGGGGAAATCAAGACGCGGGCCTGGATCACCAGACGGGTGCCGCCTGGGGTGGTCTTTGTGCCTTTCCACTTTGCCGAGGCCGCGGCCAACGTCCTCACCAACGCCGCCCTGGACCCCGTGGCTAAAATCCCCGAGTACAAGGTCTGCGCCGTGCGTGCGGAAAAGATTGCGTGAGGGCGTATTGTCTCACCCCTTCCCTGTCTCCTCTCAGGGGGAGAATCTAGATGGAGAAAGTAACAAGATTCTGGAGAAGTCTCCTCCAGAGTCTTGTTTTTTGGGCTGATTTGTGTATAATAACAGTATGGCTACAAGTTTGAAACTCTCCCCTAAAACTGAAGATGCGCTTGCCCTTTGCCTGCAAGATCGGCCAGAAATTCTCTTTGCCATTCTGTACGGTTCGGCAGCAGAGGGCCTTCCCTTCCGAGATCTGGACATCGGCCTCTTTGTGGATCGGGTGTCCGTGCCTGCCTCCACAGAGCTGGACTACGCCTTTGCTCTGGCCGATGAGCTGGAGCAGGTTGCGCTGCACCCCGTAGATGTACGGGTCATTAACGACGCACCGCTCCCTTTCCGCTACAACGTCAGCCGAGGCATCCCTTTGATGGTCAATGACAAAGAGGTTTTTGCCCGTTTCCTGGAACGCACGTGGGACGAATTTTTAGATTTTCAGCCTGTGGCTATACAATATCTGAAAGAATTGCAATGAGAGACATAGACCTTCTCCGCATCCGAGATTTACTGGGAAATATTGCCGAGGCCCAAGGCCGTCTGCGCGAACTGGGGCAGCTACCCGAGGCTGAGTTCCTGGCCGATTATCGCAATACCGAAAGCGCCAAGTACCTGCTGATTGTAGCTACAGAAGCGGCCATTGATTTGTGCAACCACATTGTGGCCCGGCAAGGGGGGCGAGCACCGCAGGATTATGCAGATTGTTTCGCCATTCTGGCTGACCTCAAGGTAATCAAGCCGGACTTGGCCAAGCGCCTTAAGCAGATGGCCCGCTTTCGCAACCTGCTGGTGCATCTCTACTGGAGAGTGGACAATCAACGTGTTTATCAAATCATCCAGGACGACCTTGGCAATCTGGACGCCTTTCGTCAACAGGTGAGTGCCTGGCTGAGGATGGGCTAAAAGATGCTCAAAAACAGGGCTGAGATGATCGTCATCGGCGGTGGGGTGATGGGTACCAGCACGGCCTATCACTTGGCTAGGCTAGGCTGCCGCGATGTGGTCCTGCTGGAGAAGGATCAACTGGCCTCCGGTTCCACTGGCTTGAGCGTCGGCGGTATCCGGCAACAATTCTCCACTGAAGCCAACATCCGCATCTGCCAGGAAAGCGTCAAGATCTTTGAGCGCTTTGAAGAAGAATTCGAGACGGAGATTGATTTCCGGCAATATGGCTATCTCTTCCTGGCCACGGAGCCCCAGGACTGGGCCGATTTCCAGGACAATGTGGCCTTGCAAAAAAGCCTGGGGGTGCCCGTCCAGTTGCTATCTCCGGAAGAAATCGCCGAGATAGCACCCTACCTTTATCTGGAAGACGTCATCGGTGGGACCTTTGGCCCGGCTGATGGCTACGCCGATCCTTACAGCGTGGACATGGGCTTCGCTAAAATAGCCCGGCGGCTGGGGGTCAAGATCTATGAGGGGACCGAGGTGATTGGCATCCAGGTGGAAGGGGGTAAGGTGCGGGGGGTGACAACTACCCAGGGCCAGGTCTCCGCTCCGGTGGTGGTCAATACCGCTGGGCCCTGGGCAGCCCAGGTGGGACAGATGGCCGGAGTCGAGCTGCCTGTACAGCCCTACCGGCGACAGGTGTTGGTCACTGAACCTTTTGAGTCCATCCCCGACCCTGTGCCCCTGGTGATTGACTTTGCGCCCAGCTTCTACTTCCGCCGGGAGGGGGCCAGCATCTTGATGGGCATGACGGACAAAGATGAGCCGCCCAGTTTCAATACCAACGTGGACTGGGACTTCCTGGACCAGATCGTTGACAAGGCCGTCTATCGGGCTCCGGTCCTGGAGCAAGCAGGGCTCATGCGCAGTTGGGCCGGCCTCTACGAGGTCACCCCTGATGACAATCCCATCATCGGAGCTCACATCGGAGGGGTAGAGGGGTTTTACTGCGCTGTGGGCTTTAGCGGCCACGGCTTCCAGCAGTCGCCGGCCGTGGGCCGCATCTTGGCCGAGTTGATCACCAGCGGCCAGACTTCTTTCGACATCAGCCCCTTCAGGCTGGAAAGGTTTGAGGAGGGCGAGGTGGTAGGGGAAAAGCGCGTCGTTTGACCTGCCATCCTACAAAATTACCGGCTCCCGATACTCTCCGAAGACCTCCCGCAAGACCCCGCAGATCTCACCCAGGGTGCAGCAGGCCCGCACTGCGTCCAGGATGTAAGGCATCAGGTTCTCGGTTCCCTGGGCCGCATCGCGCAGGGCTGAGAGCCGCTCCTCCACGGCCACGTTGTCCCGCTCGCAGCGTACCCTGGCCAGACGCTCCAACTGTCGCCGTTCACCCTCGGGGTCCATCTGCAAGATAGGAATGGTCAGCGGTTCTTGGGAGACGTATTCGTTGATGCCCACTACCGTTCGCTGTTTGGTGTCTATCTCGTGCTGGTAGCGGTAGGCCGCCTCGGCGATCTCCCGTTGGAAGAAACCCCGCTCAATGGCTGGGATCACCCCTCCCAGCTTTTCGATTTTCTCAAAGTATTGATAGGCTTCTTTTTCCATGCGGTTGGTCAGGGCCTCGACGAAATAACTGCCGGCCAGGGGGTCAGCGGTGTTGGTCACCCCGCTCTCGTGGGCGATAATCTGCTGGGTGCGCAAGGCGACGCGGGCCGCCAGTTCTGAAGGCAGGGCCAAGGCTTCATCCATAGAGTTGGTGTGCAGACTCTGGGTCCCGCCGAGGACAGCGGCCAAAGCCTGGATGGTAGTGCGCACAATGTTATTCTCCGGTTGCTGGGCGGTGAGGGAACAGCCAGCCGTCTGAGTGTGGAAGCGCAGCCACCAGGAGCGCGGGTTCTTGGCTCCAAAGCGCTCCTTCATCTCCCGCGCCCAGATGCGCCGCGCCGCCCGGTACTTGGCGATTTCTTCGAAAAAGTCGTTGTGGGCGTTGAAGAAGAAAGAGAGGCGTGGAGCAAACTCATCTACGTCCAGACCCCGCACGATGCCAGCCTTCACGTACTCAAAGCCATCGGCCAAAGTGAAAGCCAGTTCCTGGACGGCTGTAGCCCCGGCCTCGCGGATGTGGTAGCCGGAGATGCTGATGGTGTTCCACCTAGGCAGGTATTTCGCGCCGAACTCGAAGGTGTCCACGATAAGGCGCATGGAGGGCCTGGGGGGGAGAAGCCACGATTTCTGGGCGATGTATTCCTTGAGGATGTCGTTCTGGATGGTGCCACCCAGCTTCTCCATAGGGATGCCCCGCTTCTCAGCGGCCACGATGTACATGGCCCAAATTACTGCTGCCGGGCCGTTGATGGTCATGGAGGCGGTGATCTCGTCAACGGGGATGCCGTCGAAGAGAATCTCCATGTCCGCCAGCGAGGACACGGCCACCCCGCACTTGCCAAACTCACCCTCGGCTTCGGAGGCATCGGTGTCGTAGCCGTAAAGGGTGGGGAAATCGAAAGCTACCGAGAGGCCGGTCTCACCGTGCGCCAACAGGTACTTATAGCGGGCGTTGGTCTCTTCGGCTGTGCCAAAGCCGGCGAACATGCGCATGGTCCACAAGCGGCCACGGTACATGGTAGGTTGGACGCCCCGGGTGAAAGGATATTGACCGGGAAAGCCCAGGTCGCGCTCATAGTCGAAATCGGAGATGTCGGCCGGGGTGTAAAGGCGTTCCACTGGCGCGCTTGAGGTGGTGACAAACTCTGCCTGCCGTTCGCCGAAACGGTCCAGGGTCTTCTGCAAAGTGGTCTTCTCCCAGGCTTTCTTTTCCTTACTAATATCAGCCAGTTTATCCAGGTCGAACATTTTCAGGCCTCCTCATCTAGCAATTGAACGTTAGGCTGATCAGCCCAGGTACGATTTTACCATAGATTGGCTCAAAAGAGAAGGAGAAGCAAAAAGGGCGACTCAAGGTCGCCCCTCGTTTCTTCTCTATCGCCACGTTCCCTTCTGCAAGGCTTGGTAGACGCAATAGCCCGACAGGCACCCGAAAATGAGGTTCTGCGCCGGCAGGACAAAACACCACAGGCCACCGGAAAAGATGATCAGAATAGCCGAGATGGTTCCGGCCAGCAGCCAGTAACCGACGAGGAGCGCCAGGCCCCACGCCACCCGTCCGGCGTAGATCCAGCCGAAGCCCAAGCACTGGAAGAAGCCGCCGATGACCTCCAGCATCAGCGCTACAAAGGGGTCGGGGATTCGCTTTGGATATGGGCGCATCTGTCTGCCTCGCTTCATTCCTCTGTGCTTAAGGGTGCCTCCAGGTTACCTCCTATTCCCAAGCATCCTTCCCATATCCTATACGTCTCCAGGGCCCGAAAGTTGCGGAGACGCCTGGACCTTATTGACAAAACCAATTCCCCCTGTTAGAATATGATCGGGTGCTAAGATGATGAAATTCAATCCTACCGACCACCCCCACCGTCGCTATAACCCGCTGACGGGCGAGTGGGTGCTGGTGTCGCCCCATCGCACCGAGCGTCCCTGGCGGGGTCAGGTCGAAAAGCCTTCCGAAGAGGTGCTTCCTGCTTACGATCCAGCATGCTACCTCTGCCCAGGCAACCAGCGCGCTGGGCAGGCACGCAACCCGGAATACAAAAGTACCTTTGTGTTTACCAACGACTTTTCCGCGCTGCTACCCGATACTCCTCAGGCAACAGTGAATCCTCATCCTTTACTCCGGGCCAAAAGTGAGCCAGGGACCTGCCACGTTGTCTGCTTTTCTCCTCGCCACGATCTGACCCTGCCGGAGATGGCAGTGGAGGAAATTCGCCAGGTGATAGACGTGTGGGCAGCCCAGGCGGCGGAATTGGGTCAACGCTACCGATGGGTGCAGGTGTTTGAGAATAAGGGGGAGATCATGGGCTGCTCCAACCCCCATCCCCACGGGCAAGTCTGGGGGCAGAGTGCGTTGCCTAACGAGCCGGCCAAAGAGGATCGCCAACAGCGCGCTTACTTGGAAGCGCACGACGTGCCACTGCTGGTAGAGTACGCGGACCTGGAAGCAGCCGAGCAGGAGCGGGTGGTCGTTGAAAATAGGCACTGGCTGGCCGTGGTCCCCTATTGGGCGGTCTGGCCCTTCGAGACGCTGCTCCTGCCGCGCCGCCACGTGTTGCGCCTGCCCGATCTGAGTGACGCCGAAAAGGATGCCCTGGCGCAAATCCTGAAGCGCCTGCTGACCAAGTACGACAACCTCTTTGAAGTCTCGTTCCCCTACTCCATGGGCTGGCACGGCGCGCCCACTGACCCTTCGGCAAGTCCTTCGACCCCTCGACAGGCTCGGGACGACGCAGGCTCAGGGCGAAGCTCAGGAGACACCGATGGTGAGTACGCGCACTGGCAACTGCACGCCCACTTTTACCCACCCCTGCTGCGCTCGGCCACCGTGAAAAAGTTCATGGTTGGCTACGAGATGCTCGCCGAAGCCCAGCGCGACCTGACGGCAGAACAGGCAGCCGCGCGGCTGCGGGCGTTGTCGGAGGTTCATTATAAGGCGACGCGTCGAACATGAGGCGTGAGTGGAAGCAACTGAGGGCGACCAAGTCGCCCTCTTTTTTTGGACAGGTGGCATTGACAAAACCAACTCCCCCTGTTAGAATATAAAAGGATAGCCGCCAAAGTTCAATCCCGGTAAAGGAGCGGTTTATGATTGGGAAAACTATCAAAGACATCTATCGCATCTACGATGAGATCGGGCAGGGGGCGGTGGCCACAGTTTACCTGGCCAAGGACTTGGAGCGCAACCGGGTGGTGGCTCTCAAGATCATCCACCCGGAACTGGCCGAGGAAAGCCAGTTCGCCCGCCGTTTCCAGCGTGAAGCCAAGCTGCTCGCCAGGCTGGATTCGCCTCATGCAATCAAGGTCCTGGATTACGGCGAAGAAGAGGGCCTTGCTTTCATCGTCCTGGAATACATGGAAGGCCGGACGCTATCGGCTATCTTGGAGGAGGAAGGAGCGTTGGAGGTTGAGTGGGCGCTGAGCCTCGCCAGGCAGATAGCCCAGGGCCTGGCTCACGCTGATGAGGCAGGCATTGTCCACCGTGACATCCGCCCGGCCAACATCATGGTTGCGCCCAGTGGCCTGGCAAAGATCATGGACTTTGGCATCGCCAAGGGAGCGGACCTCAGCCGGTTGACGACCACGGGCGTCCTGGGCAGTCCCCATTATCTCTCACCGGAGCAAGCCGAGGGGAAGGAGGTGGACATCCGCTCCGACATCTACTCCCTGGGGGTTACCCTCTTCGAGATGCTGACCGGGCAGCGACCCTACGAGGCCGACAACGCGGTGGACATTGTACTCAAACACCTCCAGGAACCTGTTCCCTCGCTGCGTCAGTTTGACGAGGGGATTCCTGTTCAGGTGGACAAACTGGTCAAGAGGTGTCTGGCCAAAGATCCCGAGGAGCGGTTTCAGACTCCGGGGGAGTTAATGGAGGCCATTGACAAGACTTTGAGAGGACCTGAGGGAAAGACACCGCCGGGCATGGAGGCGGCTCTGGTCGGTCAGACGCTGGGACAGTACCGGCTGGTGGAGCGCATCGGGCGTGGGGGAATGGCCACGGTTTACAAAGCCTACCAGCCGTCGTTGGACCGCTACGTGGCAGTCAAAGTGTTGCCCACTTATCTGGCCCAAGATCCCGACTTTGCCACCCGCTTCCGACGTGAGGCCAGGGCCATTGCCCAATTGAACCATCCCCACATTTTACCAGTGCACGACTTTGGCCAGGAGGGGGAACTGAGCTACATTGTCATGCGCTATGTGGAGGGCGGGACCCTCAAGAAGATATTGGGCCAGCCGCTGGCTCTGGATAGGGTTGTTGACCTCATCGCTCAGGTTGGGGATGCTCTGGACTATGCGCACCAGCAGGGCATCATCCACCGTGACGTGAAGCCGGCCAATGTGCTGCTGGATCGGGGGAAGTGGGCTCTTCTCTCCGACTTTGGGTTGGCCAAAATGGCGGCAGCCAGCGTGCAGATTACCAGAACTGGGGTACTGGGCACGCCGGCCTACATGTCGCCGGAGCAGGCCCAGGGCAAGCCCGTTGATGCACAGAGCGACATCTATTCGCTGGGCATCATGCTCTTCGAGATGCTGACCGGACAGGTGCCTTTCGATGCCGACACGCCTCTGGCGGTGCTGATCAAGCACCTCACCGCCGCCCTGCCCCTGCCACGGCAGGTGAACCCCGACATCCCGGAACCGGTGGAACGGGTCATACTGAAGGCCGTGGCCAAAGATCCTGAGGACCGCTACCAGCGAATGAGTGAGATGGTGGAGGCGCTGAGGCGGGCTGCGATGGAAAAAGGGCCACCAGGGGCAGAGGTTGTCCTTGAGGAAGCGATTGAGGTTGCGGAGGAAGAGGAGCTCGAAACGCTGATCGAGATCGTTGAGGAGGAAGAGCCGGACCTGGAATCGCTGATTGAAATCGTGGAGGAGACTGAATGAGCACAATGATTGAAGCACGACGGGTTCTTGAGGAACTGAGCCAGTTGCGAGAGGAGATCCAGCAGCTCGGAGACAAGGTAGAGCGGCTGATTGTCGAGAGAGAAAAGCTTTCGCTGCCCACCGAGCACCCCCACATCGTGTCTAGCGAGAGGATGCATCGCGGGGAACCGACCATCCGAGGCACGGCTATTACCGTGCGTACCGTGGTCGAACGTACCTGGTTGGGCGATTCCGTACAGGAAATCGTAGAGGCTTATCCTGTTCTCACCCCGGCCCAGGTGTGCGACGCGCTGAGCTATTACTATGACCACACCGATGAGATCGAACGGTATATCGCCGAGAACCGGGAGGCGCTATGCAAAGGACCAACAATACTCGCCTGTAGGCCATAGAATCAAGGAGGTGCGAAAATGGCCAAACTGAGAGTGACCATCATTGACGAGGTGAGAAACCGCCGTTTGAAGGTGGACCTGCCGGACGACGCGGCGATGGAAAAGCTGCTGCCCGCACTGGCGAAGAAGCTGGACCTTCCTTCGGCGGACTACCGGTTGACCCACGAGGTCACAGGGCGGGCTTTGGGCAGTGACCAGACCCTGGCCTCCTTTGGGATGAGGGAAGGCGATGCGCTGAGGCTGACAGCGGCAAGGAAGGAAGTGCCCACCATGCCGCGAAAGTTGCCAGTGTGGGCCTGGATTGGCATTGTTGTGGTGGTCTTGCTGGCTGTGGCAGCGCGGGCTTTCCTGGTTGGTCAGACGTTGAAGCTGGTGCTGACAGATGATACCGTCTTATTCACCTCGGATCGTGACGGCAAGCGGGAGATATATCGCCTCACCGGGACAGGGGAAGTGGAGCGAGTTACCTACACTCCCAGCAATGGTGAAAGTTGGTCACCGGTTCCAGAGCTAGGTGGTACTGTCTTATTCACCTCGGATCGTGACGGCAAGCAGGAGATATATCGCCTCACCGGGACAGGGGAAGTGGTACAGATTACCCATACTCCTGGCGATGGTGAAAGTTGGTTGCCAGCCCATTAAAAGAAGGGGCACACAGACTCAATGCATAACGTAGCCTTCTTGCCCGATGGGGCGATCCCAGCCCCGGGGTCGTGGGATGACACCGTGCGGCTGTGGGTGGTGTAACGGATTGACAATGGATAGGCAGAAGGGAGTACAACGGACAACGAGAATTGAACGGACGGGTCAGGCAGATGTCCGTTGAATTCCACCGTCCGTTGTACTGGCGTGCGGAGGGGATCCGCCTATTCCGCTCTTCCGCCCCTCCGCGCTCCGGTGGTTGCGGTGGAGGAATCGCTGAGGCCGCTGAAAGAGCTCAGTGAAATTAGTGGGTTTCAGTGCGTTCAGTGGTTCACGGGCTGTGGGCCGGAATGATCTCTGATGATAGGACAGTTTTGGAGCTGGAGGAAAGAGTTTCGCTAACTTTCAGGTGAGGTACCATACTCGGTGACGAAGCGCTACGCGCGCTTGGTGTGTGAAGGATGCAAAGGAGAGGGAACAATGGCCATATCAAACCCACTTGATGCATTACGAAATCTAGAACAACTCTACGAGCGCGGCTTTCGCGACGCAGTTACCGATGTGGCGTTGCTCAGGGTTGCTTCAAGCCAGGCAGCCCGTGACGAAGTGGTGCTGCGCGACCTGGAACGTGACTTGGGTGAGTTGGAGCAACAATACGAGATGTCTTCAGAGGAATTCTTCCAGCGTTGGCAGGCTGGTGAGATGGCTGACACCGCTGACTTTATGGACTGGAACGCGCTGTATCAGATGGCGCGTGAGGTCCGCGAGCGACTTGAACTTCTGCGGGGCGAGACTGAAGCGGTATGACCACCGACGAATACCTGGCAGCTATTCACCTCGCTCTCGTGGAGAGTCCTGTTGTAGCGAGTTACGCGGTAGTTCGTCAACGGGTCACGTCGCAGTCAGGACACTTGCGTGTGCGCATTGACCTGACCAATGGCGATTTTCTCGAAGCGGCCGAGTTCTTCCGCCTAACACCAGACGGTATCGAAGTGGCCGACTACCGCCACCAATGGATGGACGGCGAGCGCACCATTCTACGCAAGCGGTGGGACAGCACGCCACATCATCCCAACCTGGAGAATGCGCCGCACCATTGCCACGATGGTAGCAAGGAGGCCGTAGTTTCAGGCCAACCGATGAGCATTCAAGATGTACTGGCTGTTATCTTTCGTGAGATTCAGGCAACAAGTTGAAAGAGGCCAGATTCACATGGTTGAGCCCGTGTAGGCCATAGAACCAAGGAGGTGCGAAAATGGCCAAACTGAGAGTGACCATCATTGACGAGGTGAGAAACCGCCGTTTGAAGGTGGACCTGCCGGACGACGCAACGATAGAAAAGCTGCTGCCCGCGCTGGCCAAGAAGCTGGGCCTTCCTCCGGCGGCCTATCGGTTGACCCACGAGGCCACGGGGCGGACCTTGGGTGGAGACCAGACCCTGGCCTCCTTTGGGGTAAGGGAGGGCGATGCGCTGAGGCTGGCAGAGGCCAGGCAGAAGGTGCCGGTGTGGGCCTGGGTTGGTATTGGTGGGGTGGTCTTGCTAATTGCAGTAGTCGGAGCTTTACCTCGCGTGGCTCCTACAGCTATACCAGTGCTAGCAAGGGCGACACCTGTACCGCCCACCCCCACACCAAGGCCGACGGCCACTCCTGTGCCGCCGACGGATACACTGGTACCGCCGACGGAGACGCCCGTGCCAACTGCAACGCCGCAGCAGGCGCCCACGCCAACCCCCACGATGGACGCCGACCCGACGGTGTACGACAATTTCAATAATCCGGCCAATGAGGGCGGCTATAATACAGGTCTGTGGGAACCATTGCGCGGGGCTGGTCAGGCTGCCCAGCAGGACGGGGTTATGATGTTAACGCAGCAGGGGAAGGCCAAGGACGGCACTTACCTGGACGCCAAGAAATATCTTGGGATTTCTCTCGACAGCCCCACCTTTTTTGAGGCCCGGCTGATGCTGAGTCCTGAAGCCAACACCGGTGGTTTCGTCAGTCTAAACTTGTACGCCGTGCTCTCCTCCACTGAGTCGTGGGCTGCCCTTTGTGGAATATTCAACCAGCATGGGGTGGCGCAGGCTGGTTGTTTCGATGAACCCATTCCCTATCCCGACCAGGAAGAGCGGACATATGACTCAGCTTATATACCGGTTCAGTTCGGCTCCTGGCACACCGTCCGTATGGAAGTAGACCCTGCCACGATGACCTTCAGCTATTTCGTTGACGGGCAGCCTGTCGGTTCGCACATCCCCCGTGACGCCGACAAGTTGAAGAAGGTCAGATTCACACCTAATCTAGGCATCTGGGGACCATCGGCAGATCCTCTGACTGGCTACGTGGATGATGTGCGTATTGGGCCAGTGCAGTGATGGGGCGCTGCTGTATGCGCTGGAGGGGAGTACAACGGACGGGGAGAATTGAACGGATGGGTCAGGCAGATGTCCGTTGAATTCCAAGGACCGTTGTGCTGGAGGTGCCGAGGAATCACTGAGGCCGCTGAAAGAAATGAGAGCACTGACAGAGGGCTCAGTGAAATCAGTGAGCTTCAGTGCATTCAGTGGTTCATGGGCTGTGGGCCGGAGCGATCTCTGGCGAGAAAGGAGACAACCGATGGAAAGCAACGAGGAGGATAAGACGGCGCGCGAAACGAGAACAGCATACGCTGCTGAGTCTGGTGAATTGCGGGGAGGCCAGATGTCTACACAGACGGCTGTTATCAAAGAGTTGACCGCTCGTATAGACTCATTGGAAGAAAAGGTTCGCTCCCTGCACCTGTCTCTGGTGCGTAGGGGGGTGCTGGAGCCGGAAGAAAGGGCAATACCCATATCTCCCCCGGAAGTAGAACAAGTCGTGGCCGAACTGCGCCAGGAGGGACTGATTCGCACTCCTACTCCGGAGGAGTTGGAGCATGCTGCTGCCTGGGATGCTTTACCCGAGTCGGAGAAACAAGCCATTGACGAAGAGTTACGCCATCTTCATCCGAACCATCCCTCTCCGAGATCATCGGTTTGAATCGAGCACGGAAGGTGGTAGAGTCGTGAGCATCTACTGCCGACAACCCTTTCAATCACGTTTGACCTGACCTTGAGGATAGCAATGAGTGCAAGAAGTCAGAAACGAATCAAACCAGCGACTCCGGATCAGATTCGACCGGCCACCTGGCGTCGGACGGTCCAGGTCCGGTTTGCTGACGGCCAGGTTTTTGAAGGGCCTGTCGGGACACCTCTGGAGACCTTTATCCAGGCTGCGCTTCCCGAGGAGTCGTTCTCCATCATGGCCGCCCTCGTCAGTGGCAAGCTGAGTGAGCTGACCCGTCCCATCACCCAGGATGCCGATGTGGTCCCCATTTCGATGACCGACAGTGACGGCATGCGCATCTATCGGCGCTCGCTCTCTTTTCTGCTGGTAACGGCCGTTCACGAGCTCTACCCGGATGTGCGCATCGTTATTGACTATGCCATGCCTTTGGGCGGCTTCTTCTGTGAGGTGGAGGGTCGTGAACCGTTCACCGCTGAGGAGGTGGCGCTGATCGAGCGCCGCATGCGGGAGATCGTGCAGGAGGATGCGCCTATCTCAAAGGAACAGGTCGCAGTTACCGAAGCCATGGCCCTGTTCGGTGAGAAGGGGTACAGCGACAAGGTTCGGTTGCTGAAAGACCGTCGAAAGGATTATCTGAAACTGTATACGCTACATGGGGTAAAGGACTATTTCTACGGCTATATGGTTCCCTCCACAGGCTACCTGCCCACCTTCCGTTTGCGCCATCACCCGCCGGGTTTCATTCTCCAATACCCGACCCCCGAACATCCGACAGTCCTGCCCGCGTATCGGGACTACCCCAAGCTGACGGCTACCTTCCGTGAGTATGGGCAGTGGCTGAAAATCATGAAAGTGGACAGTGTGGCTTCTCTGAATGAAGCCATTGAGATGGAACGCATCCGCGAAGTGATCCTGGTGTCTGAGGCGCTCCACGAGGAGCGCATCGCGGCCATCGCCCATCAGATTGCCGACCGGCAGGGACAGGTGCGGTTGGTGCTTATCGCTGGCCCTTCGGGTTCAGGGAAGACCATCTTCTCCAAGCGGCTCTCGGTGCAACTCATGGCCCATGGCATCCGCCCTGTTCCCCTCGGCCTGGATGACTATTTTGTTGATCGGGAGAAGACCCCCCTCGATGAGCATGGACAGTACGATTTTGAAGCCCTTGGTGCGTTGGACCTGCAGCTTTTCAACGAGCAGTTGCTGGCTCTGATCGCTGGCCAGAAGGTGACACTTTCCCGCTATAATTTCAAGTCAGGGAAACGGGAATGGGGTCGGAACTTGTCCATCAGTGACGAACACGTGATCCTCGTCGAGGGTATCCACGGTCTGAACCCTGACCTGGTGCCCAACATCCCCCCGGAGAAGATCTATCGCATCTACGTCTCGGCGCTGACCCAGCTCAACATTGACCACCACAACCGGGTCTCGACCTCCGATACGCGCTTGCTACGCCGGATTGTGCGCGATGCGGCCCAGCGGGGCTACTCTGCTCAGGAGACCATCCAAATGTGGGAGAAGGTGCGGCGGGGCGAATGGCGCAATATTTTCCCCTTTCAGGAGAATGCGGACGCCGTGTTCAATTCGGCCCTGGTCTACGAGTTAGCGGTGCTGAAGCCCTTTGCCGAACCGCTGCTGCGGCAGGTGGAGCCAGGCACCATGGAGTACGTTGAAGTCAAGCGGTTGCTGGCCTTTCTTGACTGGTTTCTTCCCTATGGCCCTGACCTCATCCCCGACAACTCTATCCTGCGCGAGTTCATCGGCGGCTCGATCCTCGGCGATTTTATGCCCACTTTAGGGAACTGAACTGCTGTTGTTATTTGAGTAAATCGCTCCCGTCTGCTATAATAGGTCCGCAACCTTTTGCAGCAGGATAAGGCGGGGCACTAATCACACTTTAGGTGCCAGGCACTTATTAAGGCACTCTAGCCTGAAAGTGACGGTGAAATACAGGCGAATCTTGGCTTTGAGGTGCTTGCTAGAAGTGCCTGGCACCTGATTTGCATGGAAAGGAGATCTATCTTGCGAGAATTAACCGACCGCGCTCTGAACCTGGCCGAAGTTCAGGGCGCTAGCTATGCCGACATCCGCATCGTGCGGCGGGAGAGTCAGGGCATCGCCGTCAAGAACGGGGTGGTGGAGGCCCTCTCCAGTTCTGAGAACCAGGGCTTCGGCGTGCGGGTGGTCGTTGACGGCGCCTGGGGCTTTGCCTCCAGCGCCTACCTGGAACCAGCCGAGGTGGACCGGGTGACGGCCCTGGCTGTCCAAATCGCTAAAGCCAGCGCCCTGGTCAAGACCCAGGACGTGAATCTGGGGCCGCCGGTGGTTCACGTCGCCACTTACCGCACACCCGTGGAGCTTGATCCTTTCGAGGTCCCTCTGGAGGAGAAAATCGAGCTTCTCCTGGCGGCCGATGAAGCCATGCGTCGGGCAGAGGGGGTGAAAGTGGCCCAAGGCAACATGGGCTTCATCCGCGAACACAAGATCTTTGCCAGTTCCGAGGGCTCTTTCATCGAACAGGAGATCATCGAGAGCGGGGCGGGCCTGGAGGCCACGGCTGTAGGCGAGGACGATGTGCAGAAGCGCTCCTATCCCAATTCTTTCGGCCGCCACCAGGGCACGGCTGGCTACGAGTTTATCGAAGCGATGGACTTGGCGGGTAACGCCGGGCGCATCGGTGAGGAAGCAGTGGCCTTGCTGACTGCCCCTCAATGTCCCAGCGGGACGATGACCGTCATTCTGGGACCCACTCAACTGGCCCTTCAGGTGCACGAGTCCTGCGGCCATCCCATCGAGCTGGACCGGGTCTTTGGCACCGAGGCCTCCTACGCCGGCACCAGCTTTCTGACTACCGAGAAACTAGGCAACTTTCGCTACGGCTCGGAGATCGTTAACATCACCGCCGACGCCACCGTGCCCGGCGGCCTGGGCACTTTTGGCTACGACGACGAAGGGGTGCCAGCCCAGAGGACGCTTATTGTGCGCGATGGCCTCTTTGTCGGTTATCTCACCTCGCGGGAGACAGCGGCCGTGCTGGGCCAGCAGAGCAACGGGGCCATGCGCGCTGACGGCTGGAACCGCATCCCCCTCATCCGCATGACCAACGTCAACCTGGAGCCAGGGGAGTGGGACCTGAATGACCTCATCGCCGACACCGAAGATGGCATCTACATGGAGATGAACAAAAGCTGGAGCATTGACGACAGGCGGCTCAACTTCCAGTTCGGTACCGAGTTTGCTTATCAAATTAAGAAAGGCAAGCTGGGCCAGATGTACAAGAACGCCACCTACACCGGCATCACCCCCCAGTTCTGGGCTGGCTGCGATGCCATCTGCAGCGAGAAGTACTGGAACGTGTGGGGTACGCCCAACTGTGGCAAGGGGCAGCCCTCGCAGACAGCTCGTGTGGGTCATGGCACGGCTCCGGCTCGCTTCCGCAACGTGCGGGTGGGGGTCATGAAATAACCAGACCTGACAGGTTTTGGAAACCTGTCAGGTCTTGAAAGGAGCAACCATGCTAGGCGAAGAAAAGATACGCGAGATCACTGCCAAGGTGTTAAGCCTTTCTCAGGCTGACCAGACGGAGGTGCTGGTCTTCAGTGACGATAGCCAACTGACCCGCTTTGCCAATTCCTACATCCACCAGAACGTGGCCGAGCGCGATGTCCAGGTACGGGTGCGGGCCGTGGTGGGCAAAAGGATCGGGGTGGCCTCTACCAACGACCTGAGCGGGAAGTCGCTTGCAAAGGTGGTCGAGACGGCCCTGGAGATGGCCAGGCTCCAACCTGAAAACCCTGACTTCATCTCACTGCCCGAACCAGCTCCGATTCCTGAGGTGAGGGCCTTCAGCGAAGCCACAGCCGGCTTCACTTCCGAGGCACGAGCCCGGGCAGTGGGAGATATTTGCCGGCGGGCGGTGGAGAACAAGCTGGTTGCTTCAGGTGCCTTCAGCACTGGTATCGGGGAGATAACCGTAGCCAACTCCCTGGGTGTGTTCGCCTATTTCCCCACCACGCTGGCCGATCTCAAAACCGTCATCATGGGTGACGACAGCTCTGGCTATGGGGCCTGCACCGCCTGGGACGTGGGGCAGATGGATGCTGAGGCAGTAGGGACTGAGGCGGTGGATAAAGCCCTGCGGGGCCGCAATCCCCGCCAAATCGAACCCGGCCGCTACACGGTCATCCTGGAGGAGTACGCTACGGAGGACATCGTGGAGATGCTCTCCTTCGTTGGACTGGGGGCTTTGGCTGTTCAGGAGGGGCGCAGCTTCATGTGCGACCGTTTCGGAGAACAAATTGTGGGCTCGGCCATCTCCCTTTGGGACGACGGCCTTAACCCCAGGGGCCTGCCTCTCCCCTTTGACTTTGAAGGGGTGCCCAAGAGGCGGGTGCCCCTCATTGAGAATGGCATCGCCATGAACGTGGTCTATGATTCGTATACGGCGGGCAAGGAGGGCAAGGTTTCCACGGGACATGGCCTGCCAGCGCCCAACACTTTCGGCCCTATCCCCTTTAACATGTTCATGGCCCCCGGCCAGGCTACTCTGGAGGAGATGATCGCTTCTACGGACCGTGGGCTCTACGTGACCCGGTTCCACTATACTCGTCCTGTCCATCCCAAGCTGGCCATCATCACCGGCATGACCCGTGACGGCACTTTCCTCATCGAGAAAGGAGAGGTGGCCTATCCCGTCAAGAACCTGCGTTTCACCCAGAGCTATCTGGACGCCCTGTCCAGCGTGGAGATGGTGGGACGCACCACCAGACTGGTCCGCAGCGAGTTCGAGTTGAACGGCAACCACGTGCCCGCTCTGAAATTGGGCGAGTTCGAGTTCACAGGGGTGACAGAGTTCTGAAAATGCTCATCAAAGAATCTCAGATCAGGGGAGGTAGTGAATCGTACCTCTCTGTTCAACTCTCTTCAAGATCTGACCACTCTCTGTATCTGATCTCCTCCAGCTCTTTGATTGTCCAGCCCATCACCTGCCGGTGAAAGGTGCCGGAGAGAAGCACCTGTAATTGTCCATGGAGTCTAGCTATAGTTTCGTTGCGGGCGGTAAAGTCCTTGTCCTCGCTGACAAGGTAATCTACACCGGCGTTGAGCGCGGCCAGGGCGATAGGGATATCGCTCTCGTCACGGACCAAGCCCTTATGCTGGGCTACCTCCTCAGGAGTTGGGTCAGGGACAAGCTCAAAGTTTGCCTGAGAGAGAAACTCCTCAAAGCGCTCAAGATGCTCTGGAAAGCGCTTACTTAAGTTCCGGTAGGCCTGTCTGATCACATAGGGGGAAAGCACTAGTTGGAACTCCCCACGCAAGCCAGCCAGCAAAACCTCACGGGGCCAGCGGGGCCAACCACTGCCAGCGATCAGAACGGTGGCATCCACCATCACCCGTGTTCTACTACTTGGTGTGGGTGGCATACTGTTCTTCGAAGACTTTCCGCCGGGCTTCTTCAAGCTCCTTGAGAAGCTGCTCCTCTGTCAGGCCCTGTTTCTCAATCTCGCGGCCAAGGTCTCGACTGAAACGCTCAAAGGCCTCAAGGGCACGCTCCTGGCTGAGCTTTTCGTACTCTTGATAGGACATCAGCACGGCTACCGGAAAGCCATCGCGCTCCACAATCAGATGCTCGTCTGAGCGATAGACCCGTTTAAGAAGCTTGCCAAAAGCACGATGGCCTTCTGAGGCTTTAATAACGGTTTGTCGAGCCATCTCTTTCCTCCTGGGCTTGTCCCTGCCTGCATCATGTGGTATTGATATGTATTGTTACATATCAGTATGAAGTATAGCATAGACAAAAGGGGATGTCAAGTCAAGGTCATTTCCTGGTTCTGGAATTGCGGTATAAAAAACAGGCGAAGTTCAGGCAGGTGGCTGGTGGGGGGTGCAGTCCTCAAGCCTGGCTTGGTAGGCATACTTGGTCACCAGGTAGTTGACCCCTAGCTCACTGAGAGGCCCCCGCTGGCCTAAAAAGAGCCGTTCGGTTCCATCCTCTGGTCGTTCCTCAAGGTAACTTGAAAGGGTCTGGCGGGTCTTGTTGTCCAGGGGGATGTCCCTGGCCTTGCTCCCTTTTCCTTTTCGGACATAAAGCCAGCCCTTGCGCTCCGAGATCTCCAGGTCTGACACTTTGAGGGCGGCCAACTCTGAAATCCGCAGGCCCGTTCCCAAGAGGGTCTGGATGATGGCCAGGTCGCGCTTGCTTTCCCTCTTTCTGACCGCCCGCAAAAGGGCTAATTATTCTTTGCGGTCCAGCCAGCGGGGGGCAGTGTCTTTTTGTTCTTTGAGTAAGGCTTGTTCGAGGACTTCAAAGGGGTTATCTCCAATCTGGCCCTCTTGTTTGGCCCAATGGAAAAAGCGGCCAAGGGCAATCAGCCGCCTATTGATGGTGGCCGGTTTCCAGCCTTTCTGAACCAGGTAGCCTTTGTACTCCTGGATGTCTCGGGGGTCAACGGCTTGGGGGTCAAAGTCTTCCCCGGCTGTCTGCTCAAACCAACGGGCAAAGGTGGTCAGGTCATGAACGTAAGCCCTGACCGTGTGGGGGCTTTTTCCCACCTTGGTCAAGTGTTCTCGGTACTGGTCTGTAACATGCTTTTTCGCAGCCATGGAAATATTATCTTAAGAGTTTTTTCCTGGCTAATGGCTGGTTTTGGTAGGGTTTTCTTTAGGAATCCCACCTTTCTAGCCAGATAAGACATCTTATCTACTGAGATTATATCAAGAGTCTGAGGGGGTGTCAAGAGGAAGTTTGGTTGCTCCAGTCATTGCCGTTAGATTCAAAATGTGATATAATATAGCATGTTAAACCTTCGCCAATCTTCAATTTTTCACCATCGTTCCCTACAGCGCAGCAGATAGTCAAGTTTGGAGGTAGGAGCAAGAGACATTGAGAGAGAGCCGATTTCTCCCAGATCAGGAGGGATCGGCTTTGTCTTTGCATAGAGAGGCCGCGGTGACACCAAAAGCAACAGGAGGTGAGCATGACCGATTCGGTTCCTGAGAAACTAGGTAAATACAAGATCATCGAGGAGGTGGGGCGGGGTGGTTTCGCCGCCGTCTACAAGGCCGTGGACACCACCCTCGACCGCACCGTGGCCCTCAAGTCCCTAGACCGGCGGCTGTTGGGGGAGCCAACCTTCGCAGAGAGGTTCCAGCGCGAGGCCAAGCTGGCTGCCAATCTCAAACATCCCAACGTCGTGATTATTCACGAGTTTGGCTGGGAGGCGGGCACGGGTTACATGGCCATGGAGTTCCTGGAGGGCCGGACCCTCAAGAAGGTGATCCTCGAGGAGGGGGCTTTGCCTTCGAGGCGCATCGTAAACATCGTAGGGCAGATCGCCTCCGCGCTGGACCATGCCCATGAGCGCGGTCTGGTGCACCGCGACATCAAGCCCTCCAACATCATGGTCGGGGCCGACGACCACGTGACGGTGATGGACTTTGGCATTGCCAAAGCAGCCACGTTCACTGGTTTGACCACCACAGGCCAGATCTTTGGCACGCCGGAGTACATGTCGCCGGAGCAGGCCAAAGGAGCGGAGGAGCCGGATGCTCGTTCCGATATTTATTCCCTGGGGGTGGTGGTCTTCGAGATGCTCACGGGCAAGGTGCCTTTCAGCGGCACGACGCCTCTTTCCATCATGGTCAGCCACGCCAACAAGCCGCCGCCCCGGCCTTCGGAGATCAACCCCGATGTCTCGCCAGCGGTGGAGGCTGTTCTTTTGAAGGCCCTGGCCAAAAAGCCTGAGAACAGATACGGCCGGGCCGGTGAGCTAAGCCGCGCCCTGGCTGAGGCGTTCGAAGCGGGGGCTTTGGCGGAGGCGCCAACAGCCGTCCCCTTTATTCCAAAAGAGATCCCCCAGGTGGTAGAAGAGCCGGAGGAAAGGCTAAGATGTGTCAGATGTGGAGCCGAGTTGTCGCCGGATATGCGCTTCTGCGGCGTGTGTGGAGCTCCTGTCAGCGAGCGCTGGCAACCGCCAGCTCCGCCGCCACCTGTAGTCGCTCCCCCGCCTACCGCCCCGGAGCCCTTTGTAATCACTGTGGAGGAGCGACGTCCTGAGCGTTCGAAGCGGTCGCTGATGATAGCTGGCTTGGGTGTGGGCCTGGTGGCTGTGATCGTCCTGGCCGTCATCGTGGCAGTGGCTACCATCAGAGGGGGAGGTCCATCCACTGGCAAGCCTACGGTGGCGGGGGGAGTCGGGGGCACCGTCGTATCCAGGGCCTCGGATACGCCATCACCCACGGTTGTGCCCACTGAAGCTCAACCAACTGCCACTGCAGCCACGATCTCAATGCCGACTGCCTCTGCCACAGCCAGCCCTACACCGATCAAGGCAACGTCCACACCAGTGCCAGTGCCTCCAACCGACACGCCAACGCCGCTGCCACCGACTGACACGCCAACGCCTTCCCCCACGCCATGGCCAATCCCTACCGAGGCTCCTGCTTTCCCACTCGGCGTTTTCCAGGATTTTGAGAACGAGAGTGCCTGGAAGCGCGGCGACCAGCCTTATGGAGAATTTAACCGTTCCACAGCCCAAGTGTACAGCGGCAGCTATGCGGGGCAATTGACTTACGATTTCCCCGCTATGGAAAACGAATTCGTCGTCTTCCTGCAAACCCGCCGCCTGGCCGGGCGGCCCAACGCCATCTCGGCCTGGGTTTACGGCGACAAGTCTGGCCATTACCTCAACGTCTGGATTAAAGACACTGCCGGAGAGGTCTGGCAGGCGCCTTTCGGCCGGATTGAGCACACTGGATGGCAGCGGATGACCGCCTGGCTGGACCCGGGCCGCGAATGGCCTCATGTCCACATCAGCGGTCCCAGCAATAATGCCATTGACTATCCCATCAGCTTCTACGCCCTAGTGCTGGACGACATCCCCGACACCTTTAGCGGCCGTGGCGCCATTTACGTTGACGACCTGGCCAGCGAAGAAGGAACGCCGCCCCTGCCTGCACCTACACCCACGCAGCCAGGGGGATACATCGTTGAAATCAGCGCCAGTCCAAACATAATCAGCGTAGGGGGTTGCACTGCCCTGAGCTGGCACATCGAAAACGTGCAGGCCGCCTACCTCAATGGAGAGGGCATCACCGGGCCTTACGGCTCCAAGCAGGTTTGCCCCAACAGCACGACCACCTATGTGCTGACTGTCAACCTACATGGCGGTGGCAGCGATTCCCGCAGCGTGACCGTCGAAGTCACCGGAGGTTCCAGCCTCCTACTGCCGTCTACGAATGTCCAGGGGGCGAGTTAGCTCGTCCAGGTCTATATGAAACCCTTCCGCGAAAACTACCAGTTCAAGACCTTCTCCGTGCGGGGGATGGCGTTTCCTTCGGTGATGCTAGGGACGTCCCCCTTCATTGGCGCAGGTCAGTTCGGGGCCAAGGCCATGCTCTATCACACCCAGTTCTTTCTCCAGCCCCAGAACATCACGGAGATCGTGGCCTATTGTGTGGGGCTGGGCGTCAACGCCGTGCAGGCCATAGGGTATCCGAGGATTATGGCCGCTATAAGGGAGGCCATGGAGGAGTCGGACACGGAGGTTTTCATCCTGGGCACGGTCGGGTTGGGCAGCATCGAGCGGGAGATCGAGAGCATGCTGGAAGCGGGGGCGAAGGGGGTGGTACCATAAAGAGAAAAAGCCTCAAGGAAACCCCTTGAGGCTTTAACTATTTCTTGCGTGACTGCAGCTTATCAAGCACAATACAGGCGGTGAGGGCAAAGGGCAACGCTTGTCTATTGTGATGCCAGTTTCTTCTCCTCTTCGACCAACACGCGGCGCAGAATCTTGCCCACCATGGTCTTGGGCAGCGACTCACGGAACTCGACGAACTTGGGGACCTTGTAGGGGGCCATGTTTTCGCGACAGAAGGCGATCATCTCTTCCTCTGTGGCTGTCTGGCCTGGCTTGAGGACGATATAGGCCTTGACCCGCTCGCCTTTCTCCACACCCACGGGGATACCGGCCACGGCCGCTTCCAGAACCTTGGGGTGCTGATAGAGCACGTCCTCCACTTCGCG